>WLWF01002289.1_pt1 | contig 14122 bp, 12 predicted proteins | sample 6718331 | NCBI WGS metagenome assembly WLWF01 (sample SAMN12718692, study PRJNA515312) | sponge metagenome | isolation source: marine sponge | host: Mycale hentscheli | place: New Zealand: South Island, Marlborough, Capsize Point | collected 2003-05-01
AGTAGCTGGCTTGACGTGTCATTCTATCGTAGGTAATGACATTTTTTTCCTGGTAACTAGGTGGTTTTGGGACAACAAAGCCATCAAGTCCAGCCAAATAACGGATATCAAAATAACTCGCCCTGATTAGCCGATGGACCTTTCCTAACATCTCTCACTTTTCTATTACTAGAGAAGTGAGAAGTGAGATCTTAACGAAGTTAGACTAGTTAATAAAAAACAAGAGCTCACTGTTTGTCATTATAATCCAGAACCGTCTTTTAATATTTTCCTTCCCTCGGAGCGGGTTGACATTCTAGTTTTTGCTCTGTGTTATCTGGTGATTTTTCTGCTTCAAAATGGATTTTTGGTCTTAAGAAAGTCTCCCTAGTTAATTCCAGAAACAATAAGAAGAGATAAATGGGTATAGTCAGGTAAAACCAAAAAAACAAATAAATACCGAAATAATGGTTTATGTCTAGGCCTTGGTTATCATTACTCTCAGTTTGTAGGTAAACAACTACACCATAAAGCCCTAGATAAAAAAGGCTCCATCTCCAAAGATAACTATAAATAGGTAACATACTTATTTATGCTTATCCAAATAATTCCTTAAATTAAGTGATTTTTAAAACCCATGAGCGGTAAGTTACTTTTCCACCAGATATTCCCGAATCCCTCCTCTTTAACCCCATTACAATTAAAGGGTTTCGGAAATTCCAAGTCCCAACATACTTTTATTTTATCATTCTTAATTCTAGTCAGGCGTTTTTTTTGTCTGTTTAAGTTATAGAGATGGACGATTACAAATACAAATACAAAAAGTATAAGCAAAAATACTTATTACAGCTTCAATAAAATAGGAGCCTTAGACACCAGTTAGACCATCAACAGGGTGGCTTGAAAAATTTTTTAAAGAAACGAAACAAGAAAACTGAAAAAACCCCAAGAGGATTTACATCTCCAAGAGGATTTACAGCTCCTAAACAAATTAGGTCGTGAGATGGCTAAGCCGAAGAACGCCCCTACAAAGGAGTTTAATAAAAATAATTTCAAATTTATTACCGACAAGAACATAGACAGTTTGCGACGAATACTTCTTTATAAAAATATTTATGATTACAAGGAGAATAACCAAGGTCCAAGGTGCATAGCCCAATGCCAGAAAGAATTATTACGCCTTAAGAACCTTATATATAACACCTTCGCCGAAACTCCCTCACTTCGGCAAGACGATATGACTTTCCGCGAAAGGATGTATGCTTATGCTATAAACGGGCTTCCCCCCGACATGAAGGAAGAACTAAAAACTATATATCAGAATCACGAACCTGAATTTAACCGACTGGAGTATCATTATACAGACATCTTGGTTCCTGTCCAGAGTTGAAGAATTTATTAACAAACCATTAAAATGATGTGTTTCGCGGGAGAGGGTAGTAAATTCTACTCTGTTCCGAGAGATAGTTAATAGTAGGGCTGATTAAATCCCTAATAATTTATAAAAAATATCTAAAAGTAGGACTCACTCGCGCTCACCTTACCTTACCTTAAACTAGTTTAACGTGCTTTTACTTTGCCTTTTTGTTTTTTCGTTCCACCAAGTTGTTCAATACTTTTTCCCTGATCGTATTGGTCTTTTTTTTCCTGGTCACTCAAGATTTCATAGGCCCGGTTAATTGCTTTCATGGTATCAGCATCACCTCCTTTGTCAGTGTGATGTTTCATGGCTAATTTTCGGTAGGCTTTTTTAATTGTATTGGGGTCGGCATCGTATCCGACACCTAAGATTTGGTATAAAGTCTTTTCCTCGTAGGGTGTATGTTGATATTTATCAAAGGGTGTAGAAGCAGATCCTGGACCGGAGCTATACCCAGGTCCATTTGGACTGGTTCCTTGACTACTAGATCCATATCCCGGACCTCTAGATCCATATCCCGGACCTCTAGATCCATATCCCGGACCACTACTCCAACTACTAGACCCAGATCCCGGACGATAGCTACTCCAACTACTAGACCCAGATCCCGGACGATAGCTACTCCAACTACTAGACCCAAATCCTTGACCGGTAGACCGAGTTCCAAATGGTGTTCCTCTTTTCCATTGTTGTCTAGATTGGTGAGCTTGTTGGTTACGGGCTCGTGCTTGGGCTTTGGCTTTGGCTTGGGCTTGGGCTTGGGCTTGGGCTTTGGCTTGGGCTTGGGCTTTGGCTTGGGCTTGGGCTTTGGCTTGGGCTTGGGCTTTGGCTTGCTCTAGTTCATCTCTTTCGGCTTGTGCCTCCCGCTGACTCCTTTCGACTGCCTCTCTTCTCGCCTTATCATCCTCTTGTCTACTGGCTTCTTTTATCGCTTCTTGTCTTTCGGCTTGTGCCTCCTCGCGACTCCTTTTGACCGCTTCTTTTCTGGCCTCCTCCTCCTCTTTTTCCCGTTTTTTTTGTAGTGCCTCCTCGCGACTCCTTTTGACCGCTTCGTCTCTAGCCTTCTCCTCGTCTTTTTTAGCACTTTCTCTTTGTTCAGCATATTGTTGGGATTGTTCTTCACTTTCACTATCTGAAGAGTCTTCTTCGTCTTGTTTTTTTTTTATTTCACTTAGCATTGCTTCTCGTGCTTCTCGTGCTTCTCGTTCTGCTTCTCGTGATTCTCGTGCTTCTCGTTCGGCCAGTTCTGCTTCTCGGGCTTTTCGTTCGGCCAGTTCTGCTTCTCGGGCTTTTCGTTCGGCCAGTTCTGCTTCTCGTGCTTCTCGTGCTTCTCGTGATTTTGTTTCGGATAGTTTAAGTGCTTCCTCATACGATGGTGGGGGTTTTTGATCTGACTTAGGATAAGGTGGTGGTTTAGTATGCTGTTGAGCTAGTTTTCTAGCTATACTAGCTTTACGTTCTTGTCCCAAGCGTTTTTGTTCAAGCGGATCATGTGCATCTGACCTTTGTTTTGCTATTTTTCTATCTTTATCTGCTTGTCTTTCCTTTTGCAATTTCTGGAGTTCGTCGGATACTTCCTCCATCTCTGTGTCCTCCATCTCTGTGTCCTCCATCTCTGCGTCCTCCTCCTCCATCTCTTCGTCAGTATCTGATTGATCAGATATATCCATATCTGCGTGATCATAAGGTTGTTTTGCCGCTCCAGCATTTTGTCTTAGACTTTTGTAGAGCCTTTTATATTTTTTATATTTTTTATATTGGGTATAATTATCCATCTTATTCTTAACATAGATAAATATTAAAAAGAGAAAAAAACAATAAATCCTTTAGCTAATAGGAAAGGTGTTTAGCGATCACTTGTCGCACTATCACTTGTCACGCTATCACTTGTCACGCTATCACTTGTCACTAGTTTTAAATTCGCTGGACTAATCAGATATACTTCTTTATCTCCCGGAATATTAACTCTACAGCGTCCATCAACCATATCAGGACAGACACCATTGATATTACCTTTACGCCCATTAAGATCCCGTCCTTTCTCGCTGGATAGGCCCTCAATTTCCACTTCAGTACCTGTGTCAAATTGGGTAGCTGGTTTATCGGAGGCCTCCTCACCACCAGCCTGTAGATTTTTGTAGAGGTTTTTGTATTTTTTGTAGCGTTTGTAATAATAGTATTCACTCATTTATAGTCTAGGTTTAGAAAATTTTCCTGGTCATTAGTTGGTAAATTCCACCAAGACCCCTCCAACATCATCCCATTTCGGGTAGGTCACCCCCTCAAAAGTAATGTGACGGTAGTTGATATCATTCTCACCGGCTGTCTCAAAGAGATATTGGAAAAACCTTAATTCTAGATTAATGTCTCCCGCTCCCGTATCCTTCTCCCGTCGGAACCAATTCATCAGATCCTGGAAATAATACATATCTGTGAAACCATCACTGGCGAGTAAGAGCTGTCCAGGGCCGTCAATGGACATAACCCTGACAGAGGGTTCTGGTGAATGATGGGGATAATGATTTTGATCCCCTAGACCCCGAAGGGTTTGACTACCTCCATCCAGTGTGGAGCCCCAATTTTCGTGTTCACGTCCTGAAACCACGATGGTCCGTCCATCCTTTTCTCTGACATAGGTTTCTGGATACCTTCTGCTCTGGGTCCCGTGAGCGTAATACTTGCTAATCTTCTCGTAATTACCGTGGTCTAAGACCACTTGGTCACGTTCCGGACCGAGATATTGAAACACGGGAATAGGTGCAGGCCTTCCCCGCTTATCCCGGAATTCTGGAAAGTCCCAAACTATACTACTACAATTAATGCGGCTATAATAGACTGGTTTAGGTTCTAGATTAAGGAGTTGTTTTCCTAGACGTGTCCTTTCCCGTTGTAGGAAAATGCTATCGCCGTCTGGTTGACGGAACTTTTCAATTTCCTTTTTAAGTTTGCTCCTTTCCCTGGCCAGTCTGGTGACATATTGTTGGACCACTTCCATATTATCACAGTTATGATCTACGGAACATTCTAGACAGGAGTTCTTCCCGTCAGACCAGATGATTTGACTGTCTCCGGCATTGGTAGCAATTAGATACCGACGATTATCAACTACGACGATAAGGGCCATGGCCATAGTGGTGCCTGAATATATATCTAGGGAGGGGAATAGACCCTGTGTCATCTGGTCCTGGACTGATTGGTAACAGTAGTGACAAAGTGAAGCGATTTTGTCCTCGGAATGACCACATTTCAGATGCATCTTAAACAAAGACCAGCAGTGGACTAGCATATTGGCGAGAAGTCGGGTGGCGACATAACTGTGGAGGTGACCATTGTCCCCATGTCCATCGGCAACACTAACTAGTAATTGTCCTGGATCCCCCTGAATATTGCGGAGGCAACTCATATAGTCATGTCCGGCCTTCCTGGTTTCTAGACCAGGAAACATGAGAAGGCTGAGGGCTTCTGGAGTTTCCCGAATCCCCTTCTTGTTTTTATAAAACGCCCCGGCATCTAGAAATCGTTTCTGGGAGGCAGCACGAGCCATGAAATGGGTTTCTGGGCTTGTCATAAGTCAGTATTGGGTTTATCGTCTAAGCCAGAACGAGACGTCTTTCAAATTTTAAAATTTTTACCTACCATACTAGTTTATTGTAATATTGTAATATTGTAATAACAAGGCTCTGTTTTTATATAAGTATGATTACTACTTTTAACTTAGGTGAATAATTAAAAATTTGACCCATCCTGATCCTAAGAAAGCTATATAACATACCTGTGATGTTTACCCGATTGTCAAGCCAATTAAAACACTGCTCATGTCTGTTTTCTTCGCGTTATTACTCTGTATGGAAACGGTCCCACTGGGATAGTATTTTACAATATAATAAGGAAACCCATATCCAACAACTAGATCAGTATGCCCATCCCCTGACCTACCTAATGACAAGTCAAACCTACATGTTTGGGGATATACCCGAGTTAGAAAGGAGGGTGCTGGCTCAAGATAAAATAATTGCCCATCTGAAAATGGAAAACCAAGATTTAACCTCCCAGTATAGAAATATCCAGACTTCACTGGATATCCTTAGAAAGTCACAGGCCATTATTCGGCAAAATGTCAAAAACAGTTTACTGTAAGACCGACAGCCAGAGACCCACGCCCAGGAAAATAACTATAAAAAACGGACCTTAAAAAGCAAACTCTAAATATCAAACTAATAAAAACAGACTAAAAAAAAATTCTAAAGACTTATTAACTTTATCGCTCTATATAGATAACTAATGTTTCCCATGTCAATATATCCCATCTTAGTGTTTTTTTCACTATTTAGTGTCATATTTATTGGTATATATACTGAATGGTCAGTAATAATATCATTTCTTTCCGTGGTGGGGGAATTTCGGTATTTAACCCAAACACTTTGGGAAGTCAGGAAGGAAGACTTAAATTTAAAGGCGTTTTTGGGTCATTATCAATGGTTATCTCATTATTTCGGTTATTTTTGTTTTCTGGTCTCCATATTGGTCTTAATAGACCGTATACCTTCTAGTTGGAGAATGTTAACCTTGGGAAACCGCCTACAGACTAGCCGTTATCCTAATACTGCCTCACTTGTTTTTAATGTCACCCTGGCTTATCTGTTGTCTATACCTAATCTAGTGACCCTAACAATAGGTTATCTCCAGGCCTATAATACATCGGTATTAGTAGTTTTGAGTCACTCTACTTTATGTAAATTGGGTGGTTTTTTGGGTGTCAGCTATTATTTCTGGTCAGGTAATATTAACTTGGCGGTTGCATTGATCATAGGCATTTTTAGTGGTCTCTGGGCCTTTTCCGGTGTCACCCTCTATTATCTAAAGGGTAACTATGTTAATCTGGGAGTCTCCGTGATTTGTTGGTTATTTGCCCTTTATCAGGAGTGGGATGTCTATCGTCGGGCCAGGCAGATGGATGAACGGCGAAACGGAAATTTGGTCAGGCTTATAGGTCGGGTGACACAACTAACTAGAGCGGATACTTTATTACTAGGGGATACTATTTTATTAAGGGAGGGAGAGATTACTCCGGCTGGAATACAGGTGGAAAGGATTAGGTGTCTTCGGGAAACCGCGGATCCCGACTACCAAATAGCGACATATGATGATCGGGAAAGTTCCGGGGAAGATGTTTCACGAAAATTTACCGTGGGGGCCAGTCTGGTGGCCCATCGTAAATTGACCAGACCAGATATTGAAATTACTGGGCGTATTACTGACTATGTCACTCCGGAAGTGGCTATGGAGGCTCAGCTAGGCGATTCGGTTCCTCGTTTCCTAGACCGAGTCCGGATTATTGCAGATCTAGTTGGTTTCCTATTGTTAATCTTAATATCCCTTTCTGTTTCGGCAAGTGCCTTAGCTAAAGATGAAAATCCCGAGAAAGTTATAGTAAACCAGATTTTTACCCATCTGGTGGCCGCTGCCATTTCGGCTAATGTCCTGATTCCTTCAATGCGAATGACCCTGATATATCACGTTTATAATTTATTTATGGCTGGACTTTATCAGCGGATTAAGGTGGTCCGTTATGGGTGTCTCCCTAAGGTTAGTGGTATTGACCGTGTCATTTTTGATAAGACTGGAACTTTAACGGAGGAGGATTTACGAGTGGGGAAACATTACCTTTATCCCATGACCCTAATTGGAGTTTTCCGAGATATCTCGGAGCAAACAGGGTGGACTCCGGAGGAATTACAATTTGCCCTGACAATGGCTAATAACGAATGTAATATTAATCCTAAAACGGATCGTGTTTGGGGGACTAGTCCCGAGGAAAGTGAAATGGTCAACTATTGGAGAGATCACTATCCTGATTTATCTTTTACTAACCCTCTCCGTGACACGGGGGTGTTGACGTTTTGTCTAGGGGGGGAGCAGAGACGTCTTGAGATAACAGATCGGAAGCCTTATCGGTTTGGTGTCGGAAAATTAGCGGTAATTATCATTCATGGTGATAAAGACCGACTTACCTTGAGGGTTCGTCAGGATGGAACCAGTCATATCATTGGTGTCTTACCTAGTCAGGCCCGAGAGTGGTCTGAAACTTGTGAGAGAGACGATCCAAGACGTTCTATTTCCATCGCCTTTCAACTTGACCAAAGTGAAGAGACTGAAATGACCAGTGACACCGTCCATTTACTATCTATATATAGTTTTGAAAACCCCCTCCGTCCCGACATTGTCCCTCTGATCCAATTTATTGCAAGCCAAGGATTACCCCCATATATCTTAACCGGTGATGGGGCTGAAGCGGCAGAAGAGGTTAGTCGGCGTGCCGGATTTCCGTCTCAATATCATCGTCTCTGTCTAGCGAATCAGGGAGATCAGGGGTTCGGTTGTCTAACTAGACCAGATGGTCGTTATACCATTTCTATAGAGGGTCGTTATTTAGAGTCCTGGCTCCAAGAGGATCCTGATTCGGCCACCACCTTTTTAAACCAAGATAACGAACCCAAGGTTATTTATCGTGCCTCTAAAACCATCAAAGAACAGGTGGCCAAGGCTATAAGTCGTGGATTATATGTTGGGGATGCCGCTAACGATGCCCTTGCTATTCAACACTCTTATTTGGGAGTGGCCCTCCGTCACGGGGCGGAAATCTGTCGTTTAAATGCGGATCTAACTATGGTTAGTCCCATTGACCTAATGGGGCTGCTAGAAAAGAACGGTTTCCGAGATATGATGTTAGCCGGTGGTGAACGACTCCTGATAGATGTCTGTTGGATGGGTGGTTTGACGGCTGGTTGTCTGGTGGTTGGTCTTCACCGTCATGGCTTTACCTTTCTAGCCGGCAGTCCCCTATACCTGGAAACCTGGAAGCCACTTCCCATGTTATTTGTTAGTAGTCTACAGTATACAATATCTGTCTTAGCTTATGCTAGTGCCGACTGTGAAAACCAGAGTCACTGCTGGCGATGTCTCGCCTCCCACTCGGCCCGATGGCATATACTCGGTTTAATGGTCGGGATGACGGTGGCTTGGACGGTGAAAAATTGTTATCCGGAGGGTAACTTTAGTTATCTAGTTCTTCACGCCTTGGATATTATTATTTTAACGAAACATAGTTGGCATTGTCTGGTTCAGAGTCGTCCCAGAATAGCCCCCCGTCGGAGTGGGGGTCTGTTTGGCAATCAACGTTTTGGCCAGACGCCACAGGAACAAAGATTCGGCTTTGTCTTAAGCATCTTAGATAGTGTTCCGGCACGATGCCTACTTTATGGGGTCTTTACCCTGTTAGGGGAGGGTTATTTTTAGAATTTACAAGAGCCTTTGACAAGATAAATATCATGATACTTTATAATATTTGGACCATTACGTATGTAGGCTGGATCCGGTCGTGTAGAAAGTCCCGGCCAGCAGACGGGATCACGGAACTTTTCTAACTGTTCTAGTTCCGTTGTTAAATAAACACTCGCTCTCTTACCCTCTACTTTACAATGTGTTGGTGGAAAACATTCACGGATTTTTGTGTCCAGGTTATTACCAGAGGCGGGCAATTTATTACCAGAGGCGGGCAATTTATATTTTGTACCATTTTTATCTCTAATACAGATGTCGCGGTCACTACCTGTCCATTTTAATAATCTTACATATTGGATGGTACGGAAAAAATCTAAAAAACTTGTAACCCATTCTAATAAGGTGGTTTCATCATTAAACTTACTAATCTTGTCTAGAAGGGTCGCAAACTCAGCCGCCTCCGCCTCGGCGGCTTTTTTGGCGTTCACCTCCGCGTCGTACGCGTCGGAGGCGGAGGTGGCGGCTCTGTTGGCGGCGTACGCGTCTCGGAGTGCTAGCAGGGGGGCATATATACCAACAATATAGGTGACGACTAATAAGTGTAACACCGTATTAGCATTATGCTTATTATACTTATTATGCTTATTATCATCATCATTATATAATGTTGGTTCACCATCATCACCCGCTTGTTTGTAAACGTCTATGATTCGCTGATAATTTTCACAATAAAAATCTGTAAGTGTGTCAAAATAACCGACATTATATAACGCATTGTCGCCTTCAATCTTTTCTCCCTTAAAATCATAACCATCATTATCGTCTATTTTCATTTTAACTTCCGTGTTGGGGTCAACAGGGACAGCATCAGAAGGTATTTCAAGACAGTAATTATAAATACTGTCTATTAGTCTGGTATATTGTGGATCATGCCAGATTTCAGTTAGACTCTCGTAAAATGTCTTATTCCTAGCTGTAATGGAATCTTGCGGATTATGTTTTAGATCCACGTTTAAATTCTCATTATTTAAACCCCCGCTATGTAATTTCTTAGGGAATGAACCGGCCACCATCCTATAACGATCCTTATATTTTCGATATTTTTGAAAATAATAATTATCTGACATAATATATCTTATATTATATAGTAACACCACATTTTAAAACTACATGATATGATATCGTCTATCCTACATTTAAAATAACCGGGCTCTAAATATAAAAAGATTAAATGCCCCTGACCCCAATTGCCTCCCTCTGTGCCGTTAGCCTAGTCTGTATTGGTATTGTCACCAAATGTTTCTGTTATTGTTGCCGAGGTCCCCCGTCTGAACACGATGTCTATCCAGTAACTAAACCGGCCAGACCATTAAGGACATTAAAATCATATCAGTCCATTTCTAACGAACGGACGACTATTTAAACTCTCCTTAATTCTTCCTTTAATTTTTATTTAAAAGATAAGCAAAATAAAAATTGGACAACTTTAATCTTAAAGATAATTTACGTTAAGTATAAAGTATTTGATGCAATTTAAAGGATTATTAGCAGGAAGTATCAGTTTAAACGGTTATAGTCCTGAACAACTCCGGGTTGGAGTTCAGCAATATAGTCGGCTTGGTCAGCTAGATAACTGTCGTTGGTGTGCGGTGGAATTGGATTTATTTAGCCAATGTGGGGGGGAACCTATTAGGACCAATAACATCAACCGTCTGTCCGTCCTGGCCAGTCAGGAAATCGGTCTAGCCTGTCCGACCCTCCCTATTTTACTGGGTAAATATCTTCGTCAATGGGAGACCCATCGGCAAAGCGACGGGGGTCTAGATCGTCTCGCCCTACTCCAGACCATTCAACTGTTGGTCACGGCACCTAAATCTAGTCTAGTAGATAATCTCCGGACCGTCTATAGTCTTGGATTGGAAACCACCTCTATTCGGGACGATGTCCGTTTCCGGGATTTCTACACGGAAATGCCGATTCTCCCTGAGTCCGCGGCGGGTCTTTGGGAAATGTCCCTTGAGAAGGATTGTCTGGAACTGGCCCCCCTAATGGACGGCTTAGTTTATCAGCTAGACCAACAAAACGATCGGGCCTTTTACTATCTTTTTCAGATTTTGCGTCTCCGGGATCAGAAACAACGGTGTGGCCAACGTTTCAGGGGTTGGCAGCCAAATCCAGACCATTTTAGTCTAGAAAAACCCTTTGGGGGACGTTTTCAAGCCGAATATGCCATCTGGGAACACCTATTTCAACGGGCCGACACTCTCGGAGCTCATCCCAACCTAACCTGTTGTCTAGAAGTCTTATTTGACTGGTATAATCACCGTAGTGAAGCCTGGCTATACCTGACCCAGGCCCTCTTATCGGTTCTTCGTGACTATTCCTGGGAAACACTCCCGGTAGAACCTGAATTAACTCTAGACCAGGTGGAAGTCATATATCAGCTAAATCAGACTAGAAAAATAGGATTGGACTTCACAGGGGACTTCACCGGGGACTCCTCACAGGACTCCTCTCAGCCCTATCGCGAAATATGTCTAGCTTATCAGGCAACGGTAATGGGTCAGAGTAAAACCCAAAAAGCCGGTAATCCAACCAAAGCAAGAAAGAGAACCAAGAAACCCTCAAAAGCATTAACAGAAATATTGGACAATCAACTAGAATTAGTAGAGGATCCCATTCCCCATCATTAAAAATAAAAATATCCTTATTTAAATATGAATACCGATCAATCCATATTTAAATACGGTCTCTTAGCCGTCATTATCTTAGGTTGGACCCTAAATCCCTTTATGAAACGACAAGCCATGGGAGGGCTCTCAGGATTTGACTATTTTGTCGTCAATTTTTTATTAACTAGTGTCTTGGCCACCATAGTCTGGATTGGATTAGTCAAAATGGGCAAAACTAGGTTGTATGTTTTCCATCTGATGACTACCCCACAGATTGCCTGGGCATTTGGAGCGGCAGTCATAACTGTTATTACTGGAATTGGATTTATCTATTTAGTTAAAAATTATGAGGTCGGGAGTATGATTCCACAAATCCAACCAGGGGTAATTGTCCTAACTATTCTTGCGGGATATTGTTTATTTGGGGAAAGTTTATCTAGATTAAAGGTTGGAGGTGTTCTTTGTATTGTGGTCGGTATGATATTGATTAACCTAGATAAGACCGTCAAGGTGGGAAGACGTCCCTGGAAATAATACCTAGTCCCACCTCGCTCCACCTCACCCCACCTAATCACGCAGATCCGCAAAACAGTTCCGCCATTCTAGGCTTTTATAGGTATGAAATAACTCTTCACCCTCCAGAATTGCTCGTTTGGCCTTAATGGTAAAGGTATTATTACTAAAGTCCCTGATCATTTCCGTATTAGGATCCCGACTACTATTATAGACCATGGCACATCCGGTTAACACTGCCCAGGTGGTAGTAGGTACCAGATCACTCCAGGTAAATAGATGGGGATTTACCTGACCATCGCAGTGGGGGGTTAGGACCCGGGCAATACCTTTTTCTACGACTTCGCCCTCAAGAAAACTAGTTTTGGCAAAGGCACCAAGTCCGGGACAGACCCCACTCTGGGCTAAATAGACCCTGGAACAATCTACTACTTCACCTGGTTCGTCTTTGGACATCTGTTTACTATTTACTATTTCTTCTATGACTTATTTTTTTAAGACCTTTAAAGAATTTTTAAAACCCTTTAAGACTTTTTTAAAACCCTTTTACGACCTTTCTCAAAACTACTTGGCTCGGGATATAAACGGTCTAGGTTATCTTGAAATTGTTGATCGTCATCTTGATTGGAATTGGGTTGATCTTGGATCACAAAAAAAGTCGGGTTAAATTGCTGGAGTGCTCTAAACTGAATTTCATTAATTAACTGGTTATTTTGAAAATAAATGGTTTGGGTCATCTGGTGATGATCTATAATTTTAGCCTGATCGGTATAATAATTATAATAGGGATAAAGGGAGTTAGTCGTCCCGACACACTGAATGCTCCTAAACCGACTATTCCGAGTCAGTTGAAATTCCTCCTGAAACATCTTTTCTAGTTTCCGACAGGTCGTTTTTAGTTGTATCTGGGGATAATGAGAAATAAACTTTCTATCCTCTACCGTAAACATATCATCTAGGAGACGGTTAACATTTTTCCATTGTGAATAGTGTCCAGATTCATGACAACTCGCCTTACCTTTGGGGGTAATTTTAAATAACTTGTAACAGGAATCTATGAAAATATTAAGTTCCCTTTGGAGTTCCCCATTAGCCTGATGTAGCTCTGGATTTGTCTTGGGTAATAAATGCTCCATTGCTGATTTAAAATAGTCACATCTTGCCCGATAAGGGTCTTCTTGGGCATAGAGGAGAAGTTGACCTTCTCCATTTAAAAAATCTGATTTTTTAACCGGGTGATTAATAAATAAGTCATCGTTTAAATAGATAAAATATTCAGATAAATTAGGTATCCGGTGAAGATGGGATTCCAGACATATACTATTAAAGGTCGGGAGATACTGTGGTTCAATAATATCCAGATGGTCTACCACGGTGATCTTGGGGTGATCTAGGTTTAACCAGTCAGGGACGTGTCCAGCTGTCACTAGATAGATGTGTCTAACCCAGGGCATATATAGTTCTAGGGATCGGAGGGAATATTGTAGTTCATTTCGGTTTCTGTACCTGTTTAACTCCATAAATTCATTATTATAGATAGGATGGTGAAGCTGGAAATGATCACTCTCTAGGTAGCCATCCAGACCTTTTTTCCAAGTGGGACACTGATGATTAACCCAGGTATAGACGACATCTATTGGCAACGTATCAATCTGTAAACTAGGACGACTCGTTGGGGTCTCAATATACAGGGTATCCGTTTTAGTAATTAGCCTTTTACCCTTCCAATAAACACTGGTTAAATTACCATATAACTTATAAATATCATCGGGTAGGATACCATTATCCCCATCATCTCCATCCTCCCCATGTTTCTTGAGGTTATCTGGTAAGATATCCAGGATTTTTCGGGCCACGGGTAATGACACTAGATAAAAACTAGATAGATATTGAAAGCATTTCTTGAGACAGATAAATTTCAGGACAGATGTATCTATTAGTCCAAAGTGATGACACCCATATTTTGTTAACATCTTTTGGAGGCGGTGTTTGGAGTTATCTTGACTACTAACCTTATCTGAAATAATAATACTTTGTTTTATTTCCTGTCTAACCATAGTTTTAAGATAGTGGAGATGCTTTTGAAAATGGGGGCTACTTGGAAAATAATGATATCTTGTCTGTTTGGGGTTGGGGTTGGGGTTGGGGTTTGGATGTAATTTAGACATTATGTATTAGTTTAGAGAAAGTTTCTTATGGAATTTAGGTTCTCTCTCGCTCTCTCATCTCGTCCTCCCCCCACTTGACGCACTTCCTT
>WLWF01002290.1_pt1 | contig 14116 bp, 6 predicted proteins | sample 6718331 | NCBI WGS metagenome assembly WLWF01 (sample SAMN12718692, study PRJNA515312) | sponge metagenome | isolation source: marine sponge | host: Mycale hentscheli | place: New Zealand: South Island, Marlborough, Capsize Point | collected 2003-05-01
ATGAACGGCTTGAAGAAATGGTTGGACTCGATACAACAATCGACTGGAAAAATACTGGAGATAACTCCTACGACGGTGAAAAACTTATGCTCCTTGTACATGATGAAGCAGGTAAATGGGAAAAGCCAGAAAACATACTTAACAACTGGCGTGTTACCAAAACAACATTAAGACTAGGTAGTAGAGTAATTGGTAAATGCATGATGGGATCAACGAGCAACGCTCTTGATAAAGGTGGTAGAAACTATAAAAAATTATATGATGACTCAAATGTTGTTAAAAGAAACCGCAATGGACAGACTAGCTCAGGACTATATAGCTTGTTCATACCTATGGAATGGAACTACGAAGGATACATTGATACTTATGGATACCCTGTCTTTGAAACTCCAAAATCCCCAGTTGATGGCATCGATGGCCAAAAGATTGAAATTGGCGTCATTGAACACTGGGAAAATGAAGTAGATGGCATTAAGGATGATCCTGATGCACTTAATGAATTATATAGACAGTTTCCACGTACTGAAAAACATGCGTTTAGAGATGAAACAAAACAATCTTTATTTAATCTAACTAAAATTTACGAACAAATAGATTATAATGAAGATTTAAAAAATTCTGGAGTAGTAACTCAAGGTAATTTTATATGGGAAGGTGGGATTAAAGATACTAGCGTACAATTTGTTCCAAGCAAGCAAGGTAGGTTTTATATTTCATGGGTTCCAGATGTACAACAACAAAACAGATTTATAATTAAAAATGGTATGAAATATCCAGCTAATGAACACATGGGTGCTTTTGGTTGTGATAGTTATGATATATCAGGAACAGTAGATGGTAGAGGTTCTAAAGGTGCTTTGCATGGATTAACTAAATTTACTATGGATACTTGTCCACCTAATTTATTCTTTTTAGAATATGTTGCTAGGCCACAAACTGCTGAAACTTTTTTTGAAGATGTACTTATGGCATTGTATTTTTATGGTATGCCAATACTTGCAGAAAACAATAAACCTAGATTATTGTATTATTTAAAAAGAAGAGGTTATAGAGGTTACTCTATGAATAGACCAGATAAAACCATGTATAAATTATCTGTAGCAGAAAAAGAAATAGGTGGTATACCTAATTCAAGTGAAGATATTAAACAAGCACATGCCGCAGCTATTGAATCATATATTGAAATGTTTGTAGGTTACAACAATGAACAATATGGTACAATGTATTTTCAAAGAACATTAGAAGATTGGGCTGCTTTTAATATAAACAACAGAACAAAGCATGATGCTTCTATAAGTTCTGGTTTAGCTATTATGGCTTGTAATAAAAATAAATATAGACCTGTCCCTGAAAATATTAAAGAAAAAGTAAGTTTAAATTTTTCTAAATATGACAACAAGGGTTTTAAATCAAAAATAATTAATTAGATGATTAACACTAGTACTAATAGTTCCTTTCCAAGTCAGGTGGTACCTGTTGCGGAAAAGCTTAGCTGGGAATATGGTTTGCAAGTAGCTCAAGCTATTGAACACGAGTGGTTTAGAGGAGGTAGAGTAAATGGAACAAGATGGCAAAAAGGATTTCAAAACTTTAATAGATTAAGATTATATGCACGAGGTGAACAGCCGGTGCAAAAATATAAAGACGAACTATCAATTAATGGTGATTTATCTTATTTAAATTTAGACTGGAAACCAGTACCTATTATACCTAAGTTTGTAGATATAGTTGTTAATGGTATAGCATCTAAAAATTATGATATAAAAGCATATGCTCAAGATCCTTTTTCTTTAAAACAAAGAACTAATTATGCTTCATCTATATTAAGAGATATGTTATCAAAACCTTTATTAGATAATATACAACAAAATTTAGGTGTTGATGTTTATAATGTGGTTGATCCATCTAATTTACCTGAATCAAAAGAAGAGTTAGAAGTACATATGCAATTAAACTACAAACAATCTGTAGAAATTGCTGAAGAAGAAGTTATTAATAACGTGTTAGATTTTAATAAATACGAATTAATTAACAAAAGAGTTGTAGAAGATATAGTTACAGTAGGTATTGGAGCTGTAAAAACAAGATTTAATAAAGCTGAAGGAGTTGTGGTAGATTATGTAAACCCTTCTAATTTAGTTTATTCATATACAAATGATCCTAATTTTCAAGATCTTTATTATGTAGGTGAAATAAAATCTATTACAATACCTGAATTAAAAAAAGAGTTTCCTAATTTAACAAACGAGGAACTTAAAAGAATTCAAAAATATCCTGGTAGAGAAGCATACATGCGATCGCCTAATGCTGATAATGATTTAGTTCAAGTTATATACTTTGAATATAAGTCTTACATAGATCAAGTATTTAAAGTTAAAAATACAGAAAATGGATTAGAAAAAATATTAGAAAAACCTGATACATTTAATCCACCTGAAAGTGATAACTTTAGTAGAGTATCTAGAACTATAGAGGTTTTATTTACTGGTGCTAAAGTAATGGGTACAGAACAAATGCTTAAATGGGAGATGTCTGAAAATATGACAAGACCTAAAAGTGATTTAACTAAAGTTAACATGAACTACAATATTGTGGCTCCTCATATGTACGAAGGCCGTATAGATTCGCTTGTAGGTCGTATTACTACTTTCGCTGATATGATTCAGTTAACATCGTTAAAATTACAACAAGTAATAGCAAGGATGGTGCCAGATGGTGTCTTTGTAGATGTTGATGGTTTAGCAGAAGTTGATTTAGGTAATGGTACTAATTATAATCCACAAGAAGCTTTAAACATGTATTTCCAAACTGGTAGTATAGTTGGTAGAAGCTTAACACAAGATGGTGATCCTAACAGAGGTAAAGTGCCTATACAAGAATTACAAACATCTAGTGCTAATGGTAAAATATCATCTTTAATTAATACTTATCAGTATTATTTACAAATGATTAGAGATGTTACCGGTTTAAATGAAGCAAGAGATGGTAGTTTACCTAATAAAGATGCTTTAGTTGGTTTACAAAAAATGGCTGCTAATGCGTCTAATGTAGCTACTAAACATATTTTAGATGCTAGTTTATACTTAACATTAAGAACTTGTGAAAACATATCATTAAGAATTTCTGATATGTTAGATTTTTCATTAACTAATAATGCTTTACAATCTAGTATAGGTAAATTTAATGTTGCTACTTTAAACGAAATAGATGATTTACACTTATATGATTTTGGTATTTATTTAGACTTAGAACCAGAAGAAGAAGAAAAAGCTATGCTAGAGCAAAACATACAAATGGCTCTACAACAAAATCAAATATATCTTGAAGATGCTATTGATATTAGAGAAATAAGAAATTTAACTTTAGCAAATCAAGTTTTAAAATACAAAAGAATTAAAAAACAACAAGCAGATCAGCAAGCTCAAATGGCAAATATTGAAGCACAAACTCAATCAAACTCTCAAGCTTCAGAGCAGGCTGCAATGCAAGATGTACAAAAAGGTGAAGCATTAGCTCAAACTGAAATACAAATAGAACAAGCTAAGTCTCAAATGGAGATACAAAGGATGCAAACCGAAATGAAAATAAGACAACAGATCATGGCTAAAGAGTTTGAATACAATATGAAACTCAAGCAAATGGATACTGATGCAACAACTAAAAAAGAAGCTGAAATAGAAGATCGTAAAGATGAAAGAACTAAAATTCAAGCTACACAACAATCTAAGTTGATAGAGCAAAGACAAAACGATACTTTACCAACTGATTTTTCAACACCTCAACAAGGTGGTTTAAGTTTAGATAATATCTAAACATTTATTAATTTTTATTATATTATATTATGTCAGAAACAAAAGAGAAAGCTGGAAAGCTTAAAGTAAAAGTACTTAAACCTAAAAGCTTAAGTAAAAAAGATGAACCTATAAAAATAGATTTATCAAAACCTAAAATAGAAGAAAAAGATGCCATTCAAGTCGGAGAAACAAAGGAAGTACCTGTGGTTGAATCATCCGGAAATAGCGAAAGCGTGGACGCTGGAGGAGAAGAACAAGTACAAGAGCCCAGCCCGGTTGCTGAAATTAAAGAAGAAGAAAAACCTATAATTGAAGAAATTAAAGAAGAACCTGAAGAAGAGGTTGTTTCTATAGGTGAAAAAATGGAACCTCAACCTGAGGCACCAGCTGAAGAGCCACAAGCTATTAAACAAGATATTAATTTACCAGAAAACATCGAAAAAGTCGTAGACTTTATGAAAGAAACTGGTGGAACATTAGAAGATTATGTAAGATTAAATGCAGATTATTCTAATGTAGATAGTGATACCTTATTAAAAGAGTATTACAAACAGACTAAATCTCACTTAGACTCAGAAGAAATTAGCTTTTTATTAGAAGATAATTTTCAGTATGACGAAGAGTTAGATGAAGCAAGAGATATTCGAAAGAAGAAACTTGCATATAAAGAAGAGGTTGCAAAAGCCCGTAAGCATTTAGATGGTTTAAAGAGCCAATATTACGACGAAATCAAGTTGAGACCCGGAGTAACTCAAGAACAAAAGAAAGCTATGGATTTTTTTAATCGCTACAACGAAGAGCAAGATGTAGCTCAACAACAACATGAGGATTTTAAAACAAACACTCAAGATTTTTTCACTAAAGAATTCAAAGGTTTTGATTTCAGTGTAGGTGAAAAGAAATTTAGATATGGTATTAAAAACCCAAGTGAAGTTGCAAGTAGTCAATCAAACATTAACAATACTATTGGGAGGTTCCTAGACAATAAAGGTAATGTTAAAGATGTGAAAGGCTACCATAAAGCTATATATGCTGCTGAAAATGCTGATACTATTGCACAACATTTTTACGAGCAAGGCAAAGCTGACGCTATAAAAGATGTTGCTGCTAAATCTAAAAACATAAGTAACGAAGCTAGAGCTACTGCTCCAAGTGATGTTTTTGTTGGTGGATTAAAAGTTAAAAGTATAAGTGGTCTTGATTCTTCAAAATTGAAAATTAAAACAAGAAAATTTAACTAAAACAAATTATTTATTATGGGACAAATCGCTCCGGTGTTTGGAAATATAGTACCTTCTCAAACACAATTACCGCTAGCTAACAATTACCTAGCGTTTAACACTGGTGCTGCGCCAGTCAATGACTTCGCACAACAGTATTTACCAGAGGTTTACGAAGCTGAGGTAGAAAGATATGGAAACAGAACTTTATCTGGTTTCTTAAAAATGGTTGGCGCTGAAATGCCAATGACGTCTGATCAGGTTATCTGGTCTGAACAAAATAGATTGCACATCTCTTATACAGGATGTAGCTTAACAGGACCTGGTGCCGGTACATTTGTATTTAATTTACCTACAAATGCTGGAACTATTCAAAATGCAATTGCTCCTAACGATACTATCGTTGTAATGAACCCAACTACTGGTGTTACATTAAAAGGTGTTGTAGGTGCTGTAGCTGGTGGAGCTGGTAACACAACTGATGTTACTGCTTATCCATTTACTGCTGCTAACTGGGATACTTTAGGTATTGCTGCTGCTGCAGGTGCTGCTGGATTAAAGATATTCGTTTATGGTTCTTTATTTGCTAAAGGAACAGGAAGCGGAGCTTTTTCAGTACAGCCACAATTTACTCAATTTTCTAATCAACCAATCATTATCAAAGATAGATTTGAAATCAATGGTTCTGATATGGCACAGATTGGATGGGTAGAAGTTGCTACAGAAGATGGAACATCAGGATACTTATGGTATCTAAAGTCTGAGTCTGAAACAAGATTAAGATTTGATGACTATTTAGAAATGGCAATGGTTGAAGGTGAATTAGCCGCTGCTGGTGGTGGATTCGTTGCTCAGTCAGCTAACGTACCAGGCTTTACTGCTGCTGGTGGTGCTGCTGTTGCTCACGGTACTGAAGGTTTATTTGCTGCTATCACTGCAAGAGGTAACGTAATGTCTGGATTTAATGGCGCAACTGGTATTTCTGATTTCGATCAAATACTTAAAAACCTTGATACTCAAGGTGCTATTGAAGAAAACATGTTATTCTTAAATAGAGATACAGATTTAGAATTTGACGATATGTTAAGCCAAATCTCTGCTGGACAAGCTGGAGGTACTGCTTACGGTTTATTTGAAAATTCTGAGGATATGGCTTTAAATTTAGGTTTTTCTGGTTTCAGAAGAGGTTCTTATGACTTCTACAAAACTAGCTGGAAATACTTAAACGATGCTTCAACAAGAGGTGCTGTAGCTGTTAACAATATCGATGGTGTATTAATTCCTGCGGGAACTTCTACAGTTTATGACCAAATTTTAGGTACAAACATTAGAAGACCATTCTTACACGTAAGATATAGAGCTTCTCAAGGAGATGACAGAAGATACAAAAACTGGATCACTGGTACTGCTGGTGGTGCTTACACTTCTGAAATTGACTCGATGATCGTAAACTGGTTATCAGAGAGATGTTTAGTTACTCAAGCTGCTAATAACTTCGTGTTATTCCAAAGCTAGAATTACTTTTAAAGAGTTAGGCGCTTCGGCGCCTAGCCCTTTATTTTTTTATTAATTATATTATATTATATCATGTCAAAAACAAAACAAGAAATAGCCCCAAAATGGGAGATAAAAGATAGAACTTATTTTTTAAGAAATGGTCTATCACCTTTAACATATACTTTAGGAACAAGACATTCAAGACGTTACCCGCTTTTACATTTTGATGAAAAATCAGGAGAACAAAGAGAATTAAGATATGCAACTAATCAAAACTCACCATTTGTTGATGAACAAAAAGGAGAAGTTACATTAGGTCATGTAATATTTGAAGAAGGTATGTTGTTTGTTCCAAAAGAAAAACAAAATTTACAAAAACTTTTATCACTATATCATCCAAGAAAAGATAATATGTACCAAGAGTTTAAAGCAGAAGAAAAAGCTATTGATGAAATTGATGAAATTAATTTTGAAATAGAAGCTTTATTAGCTGCAAAACAAATGGATATTGACCATGCAGAGTCAGTGTTAAGAGTAGAGAAAGGATCTGCAGTAAGTGAAATGAGTTCTAAAGAAATTAAAAGAGACTTACTTTTAATGGCAAAGAAAAACCCAGTAGGTTTTATAGCAATAGCTAATGATGAAAATGTTGGATTAAGAAATGTAGGTATTAAAGCTGTAGAACAAGGTATTGTAAAAATATCTCAAGATCAAAGAACGTTTCATTGGGGATCAAATGATAGAAAACTAATGACTGTACCTTTTGATGAACAACCATACTCGGCTTTAGCTGCTTGGTTTAAAACTGATGAAGGTGTTGATGTTTTCAAAACAATTCAGAAAAAGTTACAATAATATGTAACTATAATATAGTGAAGGGTCACTATTGTGGCCCTACTCACTATTAACTAAAATATTAAAATGGCAATAAACGTAAACACTGTATACCAAACCGTTTTATTAATACTAAATAAAGAACAGAGAGGTTATATGACACCTGTTGAGTTTAATAAAATAGGTGCTCAAGTTCAATTAGAAATATTTGAAAAATATGCTGAAGATATGAATCAGCAATTGCGTGTGCCACAAGTTGATTTAGATTATTCTGATCGACAACTAAACATAGATGAAAAAATATCTATATTTAAAGAAATAGATTCAGCCGCTTATACAACAAATGGCTTTCAAATTCCTTCACAATACTCAGGAGCTTCTTCCGCGAGTCAAGCATTTACAACAACTAATCCTGGTTTAACATATACGTTAACTGGAGATACTTTAGCTTTATCAAATTCTGGTGGTATAGCAAACGTGTTTTTAAATAATGTTCAATTATCAAATAATGACTTTTCATTAAACGGAGCAACTTTAACATTAAATTCACAACCAGCGGCTTCTCAAACACCTAATTTAGTTATAAATATATATCCTAAACAGTTTTATAGATTAGGAACAGTTATATATAGTGCGGGTGGAACAATACCTATACAAGAGCTTGAAAGAGTAGGTGGTAGTGAATTATATCATTTGTTAAGTTCTAAATTAACAGCTCCTAACGCTACTTACCCAATATATACTTATAAAGATGGTTACTTAAACGTTTATCCAACAAGTATTACGAGTGGAATATCTGTTAATTACTTAAGAAAACCTATTCCTCCTATATGGGATTTTACAGGAACAAACCAATATAGTTTTAATACTACCGCTTCACATAATTTTGAATTACATAATTCAGAACAAACAGAGTTAATATTAAAAATATTATTATATGCTGGTGTAGTAGTAAGAAGCCCAGAGATAATACAAGTTGCGGCTCAGCAAGTGCAACAACAAGAAATAAATCAAAAAAGCTAATAAGATATGCCTATACCTAACGGCGGTTTAATAACCGAAACTAACAGACAATATTACGCTGGAGCACAGCAGTTTCAAGCTTCTTCTACTTCAAGTGTAGGGCAAACATTTACATCTTCATTTGATACTGATTTAATTTTTAGTAGTTCTGATAACGCGTCTAATGGTTATAATTTAAATAACTTTAAAATATTTACAAGTGTAGATGCAAACACATGGGCTGAACTAATACCCACAGCATCAATAGCTTCAACTACAGGAACAAGTAATACTGTATCAGCAACTAACCAAAAAGATGTTACTATTGCAATAGCTAATACAGATGTGTTAGTAGGTATGACAATTTTAAAAGCAGACGGTAGTCTTGTAGGTGTTGTGGCAAGTGTGGCTGTAGGTAATCAAACATTTACATGTGTTGATAATTTAGCTGTAGCTGTTGCTAATTTAGATGTATTAACATTTAGATTTGTTCAACCTTACTCAGAGGCAAACAACGTAGTGACAATAGCCGCTAAACTTCCTGCTAGTATATATGTTAAAATACAATTAAATGAAAACACTTTATGGGATAGCAACGGTAGTTATTCATATACAAGACTATATGATGTTATTGATAATTTTTTAGTTGCTTACGTTGGTGCAGGTAAACTTATACCTAGTGTAAAAAGGTCTGATGTTATATTTCACGCAAGACGTGGGTTACAAGAATTTAGCTATGATACACTAAAAAGCATTAGATCACAAGAGTTAACAGTACCTCTTAGTCTAACATTGACTATGCCACAAGACTATGTTAATTATGTAAGATTTTCTTGGGTAGATAAAATGGGTGTACAACATACAATATTTCCAGCAAATGAATTAACTTTAAGGCCTTATGCTACACCAACTCAAGCAGACGATGGGTCTATAGTTCAAGATAGTAATGACAGTAATACAGAATTAACTTCACAAACTACAGCAGCTTGGAACTCTAATAATCCAAGAAAATTAAGTGGAGCATTTTTAAATGATTACAATGTAGCTGATTTATATTGGCAAAACTATTATAATAATGCATTAGGCCAAAGATATGGATTAAATCCTCAAACAAGTCAAAGAAACGGGTGGTTTATAATTGATGATAGAAAAGGACAGTTTGGTTTTTCTAGTGATTTAAAAGAAAAGTTAATAATACTAGAATATGTGTCAGACGGTAATGCTTATGATTTAGATTTAAGAATACCTAAAATGGCTGAAGAAGCTTTATATGCTTATATAATTTATAACTTATTATCAACTAGTTCAGGTGTTCAAGAATATGTAGTACAAAGATTTAAAAGAGAAAAAAGTGCTAAGCTTAGAAATGCTAAAATAAGATTGTCTAATATTAAATTAGATCAAATAGTTCAAGTGTTTAGAAATCAATCTAAATGGATTAAATATTAAACATGGCAGAAATTAAAAACAGTTTTCTAAAGTCTAAGATGAATAAAGACTTAGACGATAGATTAGTTCCTAACGGTGAGTATAGAGATGCGATGAATATATCGGTCGGTAAATCTGAAGATGATGATATAGGTGCATTAGAAAACGTTTTAGGAAACTCTTTGGTTCCGCAAAATATATCTATATCTAGTTTAGGCGTAATGCATGTTGTTGGTTATTTAACTGATAACAATACGCAGAGTATTTATTTGTTTTTAGTAAGCGCTACAGATCCTACTGAAAATTATATATATCTTTTTTTTAATAATGAATTTACTAGATTAGTTGAAGGTGCGTTTTTAAATTTTAATAAAGATAATCAAATAAGTGGAATTAATTTAGTAGAAAATTTATTATTCTGGACTGATAATCTTAATCAACCAAGAAAAATAAATGTTACAGCCACACGCCCTGTTATCGATCCTTCAACAGGAGTAACAACAACCCCTGGTTACTATACAAAAGAAAATCAACTTTCTGTTGCTAAATATAATCCTTTCCAACCTTTAACATTACTAAAAAAGACAACTAGTGTTGCTGGTGCTACAAGCGCGGCTAAAACAATAACTATTAGCGTTGCTAATACATCTATAATTAAAGGAATGAGTGTTATTGGGCCTAGTATTTTAGCTTCTGAATATATTTATGTTACAGATGTTAGTGGAACTACTGTTACTGTTAATGCTGATGCTAGTGTTACAAATGGTGATACATTAACTTTTATTACTACCACAATGACAGGTAATGATATAACATATAATTTTAACAATGGTGTAGAATGGCCTGGTGATCCAGATTTTCTACAAGATTTATTTGTAAGATTTAGTTATAGATATAAGTTTGATGATAATGAATATTCAATAATGGCACCTTTTAGTCAACCAACTTTTATACCTAAACAAAAAGGTTATTTTATTAGTGGAGATGAAGATGCCGCATATAGAAGTACTATATTAGCTTTTATGGAAAATGGTGTTCAAAACATAGAGTTAATAATACCATTACCTGATAGACAAAAAAATTGTGGTTCACAAACAGATGATACTTATAAAATAACAGAAATTGATATACTATATAAAGAATCAGATGCTAGAACTGTAAAAGTTTTAGATTCTGTAAATGTAAACGAATTAAATTCTAATGATTTAAATAGTTATACTTACAATTATCAATCAAGAAAACCTTATAAAACTTTACCAGAAAGACAAACTGTAAGAGTTTATGATAAGGTTCCGGTAAGAGCTTTATCTCAAGAAGTTACTGGAAACAGAGTGATGTATGGAAATTATCAAAGCCAACACACTCCACCCGCATCATTAGATTATAATGTAGGTGCTAATGCAAAAAACACTACTGTATTTGAAAACTGGATAGAATATCCAAGTAGCACATTAAAACAAAATAGAAATTATCAAGTTGGTTTTGTTTTATCTGATAAATGGGGTAGACAATCATCTGTTTTATTATCATCTGTAGATGCTACTGGACAAACGGTTGGTGGTACTTTTTTTGGTGGATCAACTTTTTATCATCCGTATAGAGCTAGTGGTCAAAACTTAGATCAATGGTTTGGTGATGCATTAAAAGTAGTTATAAATAGTGCTGTTGAAAGCACTAAAGACTTATTAACAGGAACTCCTGGGCTTTATGCTGTACCTATAGATGGTATTGGTTTTAATATTGCTGGAAACCAACCTACGTTTGGAACAAACAATAACCCGTTGACTGAATATTCTTTTTCGCTTAATGGTGTAACTAGTCTTGCAGGTGCTGAAGGTGTACCTACATTTGGATCTTATTTAAGAGGACAATATAAAGATTTTGTAAAAGTACTTACTGCTGGAGGCGGAATACAAACTGGCGTAACTTCACAAAACAATCAAGGAGGTATTAGAGTAAAACTTACACAATTAAATTATGGTATTGTAAAAGGTATGAAAGCTAGTGGTTACACTGGTGTACAAAATTTAAATGTTGATGCGGTTAGTTATGTGGGTGAACCCGCTAGTGGAGGAACACCTGCTTATGCTATGTATGCGGATTTATCTGCAATGGTTTCTTATTCACAAGGAGACACTATAACTTTTTCTAATATAACTGAAACAACAAGTTCTGATAATCAAGCTTTAACATCTTCTGCAGCTTTAGTTTTAGGAACAGCAAACGCAGATATAAAAGTAGGTATGACTGTTACAGGAGGTGGATTACCTGCTGATACAATTATTAGCTCTATAACTAGTACTACAGAATTTACTTTAAGTAAAGATGTTACACTAGCTATAAATCAAACGTTAACTTATACTATTTGGAATTATGTTGTAACGGCTGACGATGCAATTAACGAAGATTTATATTCTTTACTTGTACCTAGCACGTCGCCTGATATTAAATTTGCTTATAATCTACCTAATCCATTAGGTTGGTATTCATATAAAGTTGTAGTAAAACAACAAGAGCAAGATTATTATAATTGTTATTTACCTGGATTTTTAAATTCTTACCCAAGTACAGCGGGTGTTACAGATCCACCTGTTTTTCCAACAACAGAAACAGATTTAACAGCTAATGTTGTATTACTAAACGATAATATAAATAAAGTACCTAGAGATTTAAACGAAACATCTGATCAACAAAGACAGTTTAGAAGTTCAGTTCAATTATACGGAAGAGTAAATAATAATTCACAATCAACAAATATTCAATATTTTCCAGTTACAACAGGTATACAAACTTTACCTTTATCTATGACTGCAGACACAATTGCTACAGCAAGTGATTTAGCAATGTCTACAACTGATATATCTACAACTAATGTGCCTTTTTATCAATTAGAAACAAATCCATTTATAGCTAGATTAGCTACATTAAATTCAGGAACAACAGTTATAGGAACTACAACTGCCAACAATATGGCGCCTATTTTATCTGTAGCAGAAACCGAACCCGTAGAAAGCTTGTTACAATTATTTTATGAAACATCTACTGCCGGCTTAATAGCAGATTTAAATGCAGACATAAATACTGGTTTTGATGGTGTAGCGGCTTTATCAGCATTAAGTTATTCACAAAATGAAAACATGGCAGCTAATCAAGATGTTACTGCAGTTTTTTATCCTCAAAATAACCAAGGTAGTAACTTTGCTAATACACAAATACAAAACGTTATAATGACAGTTGTTGATGCTGCTGGTATCCAAAGAGCAACAGGAAATATAAATTTAACAGCTAACTTAAGCAATGGGTTTACAGGTGATTTTAAATTAATAACATCTGGAACAGGTTATAAAATACAAACAGCTGTTGATACGTTTGTTTATTCAGCCGCTGGTTTTGATTCAAATGGAAACTCAAAAGAAGTTTATACATTTAATTTTACATGGACAACGGTCTCTGGATCAGGTGGTGACACTAGTTCTAATTCAGCAACAGGTGCTTTAAGTAATTTAGACCCTGAGTTTACAGCTGGTGCTACTTTACCTGATGTTACTATTACTACTACTTTGGGAACAGGTGTAAGCAACCCAATTGCAACAAGAGATGGTAATAATGGTTCTAAAACAGATAGTACATTACAATTAAAATACAGTATTGTTTCTTCAAGTGATCCTAATAGTTATTTTCAAATTAATCAAAGTGGTGTAGTAAGTAAAGCAATAGCTGGTATTCCTTTAGGTGTTTATAATATAACTTTAAAAATACAAGATGCTGTAATAAACAACGTTTTACAAAATGATAGTAAGTTTATAGAAAAAACTCAAAAAATAACAGTTGGAGCAGAACCAATAAACAGTGGAGCTGCTTCAGGTTGTAAACATACTGGTGTTCCTAATATGGCTGCAACAGGTCAAATAACAGCTCCTCAAAACTCTACAGTCACAGGAGTTTGGTACGTTGCCGCTTCTTCTTTAGCAGCAGCTGATTTACCTGTAACACCATCAGCTAACACTGGTTCGTCTAACTTTTTACATAGGTTAGGTACCGCAGCTTTAACCAAAGGAACAATAGTATTTTCATGTAACATGCAGCAAAGGTTTAGTAATACAGGCGGTGGAATGAGCTTTGTAACATCTGGTGGTCAATGGAAGATATGGCATAGAGCAGATGCTAGTTCTTCTTGGAATATAATTGATGATGTAAATAATTTTAATATGCAGGCGCCTGGACAACCAGTATCAGTATTAAATAATTCTTTTAATAGCATAAGATACGAACAAACTGTTTTTGCTTTTGATCAAGCTGGTGAATATGCAGTTGCTTTAATTGATGCAGAAACAACTCAAG
>WLWF01002292.1_pt1 | contig 14111 bp, 9 predicted proteins | sample 6718331 | NCBI WGS metagenome assembly WLWF01 (sample SAMN12718692, study PRJNA515312) | sponge metagenome | isolation source: marine sponge | host: Mycale hentscheli | place: New Zealand: South Island, Marlborough, Capsize Point | collected 2003-05-01
TACTGACTCTTCGCTCTTAGATATTAATTCTTCAGTTATAGGTGAGTCCGAAGAAGTATTTTCTTCCACGACTGTTTCGGTAAGAGATACCGTATCGTCCTCTTGAGAAGTGCCAGGTAAGTCTGGAGAGTCTTTTTTTTTTACTCCTATTAAGGTTTTGTAGCTTTCAATATCTTGGTTGTAACCTTTGGATTTAAAAAGAGTAAACGAATCCTGCAAGGCATTGTCGTTAGTTTCTATTAAAACCTTAAATTCTTCTATAGTACCATTGTATCCTTTAGAAGTAAATAAAGTATACGCATCTTGTAAAGCTTGTTCGTTCATTTCTAGTTAGATGTATTATATGTACCTGTATTAATGTCATCAGAAGAATTGCTTTCAGATGTTCCTGTAACTCCATTGTATTGGTCTGCTGATGCTTGTAATATTTTATCAACTATATACCTTAAACCTGCATCATTACCGCTGCTATCTAATTCTTCTACACTTACTTCTATATAGTCATCACCATGCTCAGTATCACCACTGAATACAATATCACTTGTATCAATCAAAACCATCACTTCAGGCGGCAAACCTGTAACTCTTATTACATCGTCTGATTGTGTGCTTCGTGGCGATGGTACAACAGATATATTAGATATTAAATTTTCAGTTCCTTCTTCTAAAGCTAATCCTTTAAATAATTTATTATATAATGGTGCTGAATCTTCATCTATACCTGTATCTGACGTTGCGATTTCTTCAAAAGATTCTGATATACTAACTGGGACTATTTTACCGTCTACTGTTTTAGTAGCATTCATAAATCCAGTCGATGAATTAGATGCTGAAACTTTAATTTTATCTGTATTAAATTCATTTACATAAGTTTTATCACCGCCTTTATATTCGTCTCTAGCTTTTTCAGCTGTCACAACATCACCCCCTGGCGTTACTGCCGCCATTAATGATACAGCTGATTCTTTTGCATCATAAACTTCTTCTCCATTAACCATTTTTGTAGCAGGTTTAATTTTTTTCGGACTGCTTCCATCACTATACTGTATAACAAATTCATTGGTTGTAGGATCTTTGTATATATTAGAAATGGTATCGTTATTAGCTTTTATTTTTTCTATTGCAGCGCTAGAAGGTTTTCCTCCAGATGTAACATCATAAGCAATATCGAACGATATACCTCTGTCTTCTTTTTCTTTAACATTATCTCTATCATCAAAACCTCTTTGAGCTGTTTGTTTAGAATCCATCTTGTTAGCAATCATTCTTTTGACAATATCTTTTGCTTTTTTTCTTTCATCCTCAGACAAACCTTTACCATCTTTACCGAATTCTACTGTGTTACCAGTTCCTTTTAACTCAATATAATTAGCTTTGGAAGGATCGTCAAATTGATACCCAGCTTGTGTTGCTAATATTTGTGCCATATCAGCATCGTTACCCACAAAAGCTTCAGCCTGTGAATCGAGCCACTGATCAAATGTTGTTATACCCTCAGGTAATCCTAGTTTTTTTAATCTTGTTTCGTCATTAAACATTTGACGAAAATCTGTCAGTGTATATGTTTTACCATCAGGGGTAACATAAGCAGTCATCATTTCGCCTAAATTATCTACAATATTATTAGTAGCTTCATCTAAATCTACTTTTACTCCTCCATCGTACTTCATCATATCTAAAATAACTCCCGGGTTTTGGAAAGCATCTGGATTAGTTTTAGGATCAGGCATAATAGTATATTGTCCTTTATCATCTTTACCCATAGTTACAACCTGAAGTTGTCCATTAGCTGGGTTGGTCATAAATTTTTTATCATTAAGGTTTCCAAAAGACTCAATACGTTTCATAAACGCTTTGTCAGCTTCAGTAGCTGTATCATTTTTTACTCTTTCTTGAGCGGCTGTATACCATCCATCATACACTTTGGTTATGTTTTTAAAATTTGTATAACCATTCTTCATCTCATTCAATCTCATTTTATAATCATGCATTTTAAATACACCTTTACGAACAAGCTTCATATTCATCATAAGTTGCTCTTGTTGTGATTTTGCAGAATCTAATAAAGCTTTATCTAAAGATTGATTGTTTACGTCAGGAAGTTCGTTTAATTTTTCTATAGCCGACTGTGTGGCATCTTCAACAGCTTGTTGATCAGCTTTTCTTTTTTCATTAAATAAATTTACTTGTTTTGATATAGTGTTAGCTACACTACCCCAGTTTACTGGAGCTTCGGTATCTAGCCCTGCGTATGTAGAATATTTACTTTTGTTAGACGTAGCCATAAGTTATGAGTCTTTTTTGAATATATCAATAAGAGATTGTATTACAGACATATCTCCACCTTTTAGTCCTTGAAACAAAGCTTTTCTTTTAGCGTTATTCATATTCTTAAATAAAGGACTTTCTTGTAGTTTTGTTCTAAACTGATCTTGATCATAAGTTATGTTTTGATCCCCTAGTGCATTCATGATGTTTTCGTTTTGACTAAACTCATTAAGAATGTCAGTAGTAATTTTATCTTGTCTTCCTTGTAAATATCCTGGAATCATTCCGGCAGCCCCTTGTAAACCTGAGGCTAATCCTTCTTGAGCTCCTGCCATAGCTTGACTAGCTTGTCTATTTGCATCTTTAGCTCTAAGAGATTCGTCTTGAGCCATACCTACATTTATATCTATACCTTGTTGATTTATACTTTGTTTAGAGTCAGCTTTCATTTTATTGTTTTGGTACAAAGCTTCACCTAAAGCTATTCTAGTTTTTTCCCCTTGCTCTCCTGCTAAAGCTCCAACTCTACCCACACCAGCTGCAACAGATCTTGCATCTCCTTCTTGTAGTGCTTGTAATGATTGTTGTTGTTGCTGTAAAGTTTCTTCGAACTGTTTATTAAAAGCATCTAACGGTACGTTAACTCCAGCATAAAAATCTTTTTCAGCCATTCTTTTGGCTTCGTCCATTAATTGTTTGTTTTTTCTTTCTGCTTCAGCTTGTTTACGTCTCGCTGTAATCATACTGTCAATACCCATTCCAAAACTAGCTAACCCAGATAATGCGCCAATACCTCCAGAAACTGCACCAAAGATTTCTTCTGTGCTCATTTTGTTATTTTTATATCGGTCTTGATTTTGTTTTTGTTTCCACCTAGGCATATTAATAATTTTTAATGGTTAGAATATACAAAGATACTAAATTCTAAGGATAACTTTTCATGATGTCGCTACCTACAGAGAATAGTTCTACTGGTGTTGTATTATCATTAGTAAGTGTAAACTCCATGTAATAACCTAGCACACCATGCGATTCAGCAACGCTGTTTTTATAAGATAAAATAAAGTCACCCTGTACAGGGATATACGCCCCTTGTGCGGATGCGTCTACAGTGATTGTAGTGCCACTCATTGCTGTAACATACCCTACCAACTCTGGCGTGGTCTTTGCATAGATCGCATCTCCTATACTAAGTATACTTCCAAAAGGTTCTGTAAATGTTATAACTGTTGCGTTTGCTGGGCCAGCAACTATTGTAGCCGAGCCTAGTCCGTTTGCTGATCTTAGCTTCCAGTTTACTGTATCAGACTTGCTTCTAATAAATGTAAACCACTCTCCTTCTTTTTGCTCAAAATAAGTATTAAGCATAGATCCAGAATTAAGATCTGTTTTAATATTTGTAGCCGTCCAGCTTGCGTCACTTTCTAAAGACATCGTCTTAAATAATTTTATATCTAAAGTTGGCTTAGGATTAAACACTCCTGTAATTGAAGAAGATCCTTGAACACCATAATAATTATTTCTTAGCGTGTTTGTGTTGTGTCTATATAAATTACCACCTTTGAAAGAATAGAAGAAGCTATTCATTCCTATCATGTAATCAGGATAGTAAGTGTAGAAAGATGGCCAGCCTTGGCTGTCATTGTTATACGATAATGTCTGTAATGTTTCTATAGCCATATCTTTTTATTTTAACATAATTGAGGGTAACCAAATAACACCTCACCATTATTATCTACTTGTATGTATTGTCTGTTATTACTTCCAGTTCCTGTCAAGTAATAATAAAATGAACCTAATGTTGTGGTTCCTCCTGAATCGCTATAACATATATCTCCAGCTGTTGGAAGAGTTCCAGAACCATCATGGTAGTAAGTTTGATTTGCTGGTGGATTGGATCCGTTAAAAGGACAAACCCCGTTAAATACAGTTCCGGTTGATGAACTATATGCTGTTAATGCTGAAGGACATGCTGTAATAGAAGCTATCACACCACTGCCACCAGTAATCTGCATATACGAACTACCAGATGCAATACTAATTTGACCTCCCATACCTGAATGGTATTGACAATAATAATATAATGTACTTGGTGCGTTAGACGGCACAACAAAAGTAGATATTAAATTTGAACCAGCTGTCCCACCATTGTCTGTCCATCCAGTTGTATATTGAGAACCACCGCCATGAGTTCCGTCTGAAGTGGTTGACAATCTAAATGGGTGTGAACTATTGCTAGAGTTAGATTGATTAAAAGTATAAGTATATCCTTTTGTTAACACTAGAGTTGTTTGTAACACTCCATCTATATAATATTTATTTCCAGAACCTGGATTACTAACTGTTATTGTGTAATTTTGATTTGCTGGTGCTAACCTATAATATCCATTACCTAAAGCAGTAGACTGACACGCATCGGTATAACAAGCGTTTGTTGTTATCGGTAAACCTGTACTCCCGTTATGATAGTAGGTTTGATTAACCGTTGCACCACATGCGTTTGTAGAATTAGTTTGTGTCGTAGTTGAATTAAAGCTTGTGCCTGTTGCAAATGCTCCTACACTTGCTACCACACCAGCGCCACCAGTTATCTCAATATAATTAGTGTTTGATAATTTATAAAAACCATTACCTAATACAGTTTGCCCGGCATCTGAATAACAAACATCAGATACAACCGGTAAACTCGAGGATCCATTATGGAAGTAAGTTTGGTTTACAGTAGCAACACAAGCAGCTGTGCTTGTTGACTCTACTGCCGCTGAACTATAAGTTGTACATTCACATGTAAACGTAGAACTTAATACAGGATTGTTAGGCGCACCTGTCTGCTGTCTAAATGTATTAGAAGATGTTTTATACCAGCCATTTGTAGCCGCCGTTGTTAGTGCCGCATCTGTATATATGGCTGTAGCGGTTGCAAAGGATGAGGTATCTAAATAATAGGTTCCTTGCGTTGGCATTTATTTTATTTTATTTTATGGTGCACAAACTGCTACACTTGCAACAACTCCGTTACCTCCTGCTATTGATACGATTTTTCTATCTGTATCTAAAATACCTATATGTCCATTTGAAGCTGTAGTTGTACCTCCTGAATTAGTAAACACTGTATCTCCTGCTACTGGGTAAGTTCCCGAACCATTATGCCAGAAATTATTATTTCCTATAGTTGCTGTACAAACAGCGTTAAAGTTTCCGTTTGTAGTAGCTGAGAAATTAGTAAATGTAGCACAACCTGTACAACATACATCATCTGCACTTGTTCCTTTACATAAACTGATCGCTGTTGCACATGCTCCACATGTAGTGGTAGAGCTAGGCATAGATCCGGCGTTACCAGTTACTTCTTTGTAAACTGAAGATCCGCTTGTAATTAATGCATAAAAGCCGGCAGGAGCAAACGCTGTTCCTGAAGCGTTAGTATATAATACTGTTGATGCTGCAAAAGTTGGTTGGTTCATATAGTAAGTTGTAGATGTACCAGTACAACATCCTATTGTTGCCGTACTACCAAACTGTAATCCTACTGCTGGGAAACAAGTAGCACAATTTGTTTCTGCACTAAAGTCTGAACCATCTGTTGCGTTTCCTGTTTTCTCTCTGCTTTTACTACTAAATGAATAAAATTGATTTGCCGCAAAAGTAGTTAATAAAGGATTAGTATATACGTTGTTTGCTGAAGCAAAAGCTGCGTTATCTAAATAAAAGTCAGCTGTCGTTCCAGAACAACACGCAGCAAAAGCTGATGCGCCATACCCTAAATTAAACAAAGTTCCACATGTAGTACATGCAGTTGAATTTCCTAAAGATCCACTACCACCCGATACTTCTCTATAAACATTATTATTGTCTTTATACCATCCGTTAGGAGCAAAGGAAGATAATTCAGCGTCTGTATATAATACAGTTGCGGAATTAGTTTGACCTGAGGGCCATACTGTGTTGTTTAAATAATAAGTAGCTAATGTAGGCATGTGATTCTATTTAGTTCTGTAAATTTACAAAAAAAATTTATTATATCATCAAGGAGTTCCGCAAGGTTCTACGCTTGCAACAAACCCAGTATTGTTAGTTATTCTATATCTGGTACTTGTTCCTGACGCATTAGTATGATACCATCCGTTTTGTAATGGAGTAGTCCCAGCTTGATCTTGATATACTAGCTCACCCATCGCTGGTATTGTACCTGAACCATTATGGTAAAAGGTTTGATCAAATGTAGTGTTACCACAAACGCTTCCAAAAGTTCCCATAATTGTAGATGTAAAACTTGTATAAGTAGTTCCACAACCCACACAACACACTTCACTTGCTGATGTTACATCATAACATAATGAGATTGCATCTCCACAGGCAGGACAATTCGCTGCCCCTTGTAGAAAACCATTTACTTGTCTTCTTGATATTGAACCTAAAGAATAGTACCCATCCGCAGCTTTAGTTGTTAAAGCCTGGTCGGTAAACAAAGCTATTGCAGTTGCAAAACTGAATCCATCAAAGTAATATGTTGCTCTTGTTGCCATAATTTATTTAACAATATTGTAATCCATTTCCGTCTATCTCTCCATTTTGTGTTGCAAACCACACTGTTGGTGAACCGGTAGCGTAAACTAATATGATTGATGAAACTAACGTTCCTTGATTATCACTATAGATTTTAGTGCCTGCACCATCACCTGGGCCTGTAGGTGTTGTTGTATAATATACCTCGTCTAACGCTCCAGAATATATACATGCTGAAGAAGGATTAGGTTGTTGTTTACAGTTAAACGGATAGTACGTTGGTGGTGTACATGTTACAACTGCTGCAATTTGACCTGTTCCTTGGTTTAAATTTAAGTATTCTGTAGAAGATATTCTATAGTATCCGTTAGGTAGTATTGTTACCCCTTGATCCGAATATGCAAAGTCTCCTGCTTGCGGTGCTGTATTAGCTCCTGTATGGTAATATGTTTGATTAATTGTTTGTGTACAAATTGTAGAAATTTGCTGATCTACCACACTTGAGTTAAATGACTTGATAGCGCAACTTCCTGTGCTAGATACAATACCGTTACTGTTTACTTGTATCCATTGATTACTTACTCCTATTTGATAGAATCCAGATGTTAACTTAGTAGCCGAGGGGCCATCACAAATAGAAGATGAATATACTGTGTCTCCAATTACTGGTAAAGCATCAAACCCATCATGATAATATGTTTGACTAGCTGACTGTATACACGCAATACTTATAGAGCTTTGCCCTGTGCTAGATGCATAAGGTGTACAGTAATCACCACAACCACAACATGCGCTAGACTCAGTGCTTGCATCGTAACAGAATGAAGCTGAGTTAGTAGTTCTGTAATCGTATATTAAATACAAGTATTGATTAGCTGTAGGTAACGTAATGTTAGATACTGTAGCTTGATACAATCCAGATGAAGGACTGTTAACGTCTGCATTTGGTATAGTAGCTGATGCAGTTAGTAACGCTGTAATTTCGCTAGCTGTATTATTGTATAATGTGTTTGAGGATAACCATGCAAAATTATCTTTATTTACAACCCAATTGTAATCGTCAAAATTAATTTTGTTTGATCTTAAAGTAACATCTGAACCGCTATACGGAAATACACCAGTAGATCTAATACCTTGTTGTACTACATATTGGGATGCTACTTGTGAGTCAGAACCAAATGTCATCATGTTAGATGACACAGGGCTTGTAACTAATGTATCGTTCCATTTAAATTCATTATGTATAAACTTACCACTATCTTCAGCTGAGTTTAATCCAATTTGAATTATTGTTAATCCTTGTTGAGCAGGACAGTCACATACTAAATCATAACTAACAGTTGTGTTAGGTGTTATAGTGATTATAGCTGTTGTTGGAGAGTTTTTAGTTTTATCAAAATTTAAAGTGCCACTTGTTGTAGCATCAGTTACAGACGCCACTGTGCTTCCATCCCACGAAACTCCAACACTCATAGTCCCGCTATTAATTGTGTAATTAATAACTACATTACCTATAACATTCCCAAGTTCAATAGTGTATTGATGTTGAGTTGTAGAATTTACTAAAGACTTTTGTGTACCACATGGTATAATAACTGGAGGTAATGGTACGCTTGTTCCGTTTGTACTTAAAACATACTCGTCCATATAAGGATCATACCCACCTAGTTTTTGTGTATTTAATTGCACATTAAACTGATCTCTAAAATAAGACCTCATTCCTGTATCAGAGATAACTTCTAGTGCATCATTATTTGCTGAAGTACCTTTTAATTTTAATACAGCTGTTCTTTTAGTGTCTGTAAAATACATGTCATAACCCCACGATACAAAACTTTCTGGGTTATAACTAATACCATACTCTTCTATTCTAGCTATTTGAGTTCCTAATACTTGAGGAACTGAAGCAATAACACCTCCACCAGTTGAATCGCTTATTAAGTTTTTACCAGTTAACACATAGCTTATCTTGTCTTCTTGAAAAACAAGGATGTCTGTCTCTCTAGAATGAAGCTTCATAATGGGGCCAAAACTTGTCTCTAAATCTTTAAAGTTTACTAAGCCTAAATTAAATTCATTAAGATTATTTAAGTTAGAATTACTACTATATAAGCCACTATATGTTAGCTCGGCAAATCTATCCGCTTCTTTGAAATCCTGTGTTGATACAGCTAATACTCTTTCTCCTAAATTTACCGCTTGACCATCCAATGCATCAAGTATTTTATAACTTTCTACACCATTCCCAAATGTATAACAATTAAAAAATGGTAGTGTTACAATAGCGTCTTGATTTGCTGTTTGATTTTGATCTACATTTGCGTTGCCTCCCATGTGATAGCCACCTGTAATATTATAAGATTCTGACGAGTCATAAAATAAATTTGGATCAGCATCAGCAGGTTCTGTTTCCCATACAACTAAATTATTAGCTCTTGTTACAACTATCTCCGCCTCCATAAACCAAGTCTTTCCTCCATTTGCACAAGCAATAACACCACTTCTACATGCAAGATATAATGGTGATGCCGAATCACCAGGTGTTGCTTGCCAAAATTGGAATACAGGAGTCCATGGTTGAGGACATTGTACGCCCGCTGGGCTAGTCGCTATTGTATTTATAAATATAGGGTTTTGTAGCCTACCATCGCCATCATCTATAACATCTCCAGCCGCAGGGTTTATAAAATCTCCTTGAAACCATGCATGTAAATCATCATAATCTTGAGAAGCTACATAAGTGGTTTCCCATATATAATCAATTCCTGGACATCCACTTGCATCATGTCTACCTATTCTCCATTTTATTTTTACACTAGATTGAGTTGGAACTGTGTAATTAGCAGTAACATTATTAGAGTCGGTAGTAAAAGCGGGATACTGTAAGTAAGGACTACAATAAGCTCTATTAGTTCCGCCAGCTGTTTTTTCCCCTTCATCTATAACTGCATTATCATCTAAATTAATACTAAAATTTTGTCCCCTTATCTGCATGTATAAACCAGCTAACTGGTTTGAACCACTAGGCGCTTCTCCTTCAATCTCTAAAAAGTTTGACGATTCAGCACTTACGTCCAAAACCTGACAAGTTACCTCTCTGTTTAACGGGCCACTAGCATCTAGTTTTACAACTAAAATATCTCCTTTTTGTACTTTGTTTTGATTATCACCCTCTAGCTTAAAATATATAACTCTTGTAGTTTGGCTTTGATAATAAAAATTAGAATATATTGTTTCATAACCCCCTTCACTAGGTTTTACCACAAATTTATATTTTGTAGCCCAAGCTGGCGGTAAGTTTTCTATATTAACTTTTATTTTATTTTGATCTACTGAAGCTGAAGGAGGTACAAAAGTAGTATTGAATTCTGAAACTAAGACTGTTGATGCTCTTCCATAATCATCCATATATACAATACCTGTTTCATAATCTCTATTACTATGTAAAGAAGAAGTGTCTTGACTTGATGTAAAAGTTCCCTGTCCTCGTGTAAAATTAAAATACTCATAAACATTAGTAGATCCTGAAGTGTATTTCATAGCTAAAACTTGCAATGAAAACACATTTGAACCTACTGAAGAACCTATTCTAAAACCTTGTTGCGTTTGCGCATCTATACTACTGTTTGCTTTAGTAAACACACAATTAGTTGGAACTATTGTTACTGTATTAAATAAATCTGTTAATGAGTTTCCTTGAGTAGATGTGGCTAACGGCTGAAAATTAGTGTTTAATACGGTACCAATACGTTCAGCAAATTCAGTAGAATTTACCATTTCATATACAGAAGTGTAATTCCTGTTTATAGGAAATATAATAGACAGTTCAAAAGGTGTGTTGTTAAAAGCTGAATCATAGCATGCATCACCTGTGTCTCCGTTTAAAGTTGAATGTTGAATAAATACAGTAAAACTTAAAGATGAACCTTTGACCAGTCGATTAGCAAACTCAGATAAATCAAAATTAATTTTTGAGTTTTGAATTGTTGTGTTTGTGTTTGGGTTTATAGTATATACTGCTCCAGTAGACATTGTTGCTTCAGGCAAGTCATCAAATAATATATCGTTTGTAAATAATGACGTTGTAAAGTTTATAGCTATATCTTGATCTGCTGCATTTACTATATCATATCCATCGGTATAATTACCATATATAAGTCTGTTGCCTTGAATTGTTTGAGCTTTTGCAACTTTAGGAACATTGTCATATAACCTTAGTAATTCATCGCTTCCTAAAACTGTATATATTTTACTATTAGTAAAAGTATAAGTTTGTTTAGTATTATTTCCCCATCCATAGTCTGATTTTTTAAATCTTTCTATTACATAAATAGAGTTACTGTTACTAGGTTTAAATAATAAATCTACCTCAATAACCTTATCCGAGCCAGTTTCAAACTCAACCTCAGCAGAGTTATATATGTTTTTCATAGAGCCGTTATTGAAATTGTTTACGTCAAAATCAAAGGGGCCTGGTTGAAATGCCGCTACAGAAAATAAAGAAGTTGCACTGTACTCATTGTTTACATACCTATACCTGTAAGCAAAAGTAATAAACCTAGTATCCATATAATTTTCTTCTCCAGGAACATCAATCATTGTAACCTTAGGCGAAGGAAGTGTGTCTAGTGAAGCAAAACCTGGTGGCCTTAAAATTACACTTATGTCGCTTTCTGTTATACCATCAGCAATTCCTGCTGGATCTGGATAGTTTTGGGTAACGTTTATTTTTCTTGGGGGATTTTTGTCGTCAGTAAAAAACAATAAGTCTTCTATTTTATTAACTCCTGTAATTAAAAACTTAGGATCAAAATTTAACACTTGCTTACTTACAACATGATACGTTAAAGTTTCAGACTGTATATTAAAAGAAACAATTAAATCTAGCTTACCGCCTATTACAGGGTTATTAGAATCATGTATAAACCAGTATATAGTTTCTTTAGATCCATCTTCATAAGCTCCTATACATTGCGCAGAATTTGAAAGGTTTTGGCCACCATAAGCTAATGTCGTAAGCTGTGAGTTACCTTTAGAATTTTCAACAGCACCTATTTCTGTAGTTTCTGTTGCCCCTAATCTTACATTGATAGCGTTTATGTATTGACCTGGCGGAACAAGACGTTCATCAACGCTCTTATTCATTTTACCTGCAATAAAATTTGTATTTACTATTGGCATTTTATTTTAACCATTTATCCTGGCCTCTCATATTCATTAAAAGGCGACCAGGGTGAATATTACTTAATCTAATTTTTGCATTTCTTAACAATGATGACTTGTCTTTTCGTGCTCTGTTTACAATATATTCTTGTACTCCTAATCTACCATTTAAAATAGAATACCTTATGTATGCGTATAAATATTCTTCAAATAATTTGTTAACACTTATATTTGCATCATCACCATTCTCCATTCCATCAGATACATATTCTAATACAACTGAAGCTCCAGAACCTATTGAGCTAAAATTAATCACTCCGCTTTGTTTGTTAATACTAAATGTAGGGTTTGAGTTAGCTGTTTCGGTATTTAATCCAAAACGAGATCCTATACCAAAATCAAAATACCAACATCCATCTACACACCAACCTTCTTGTCCATCATAAGGGCTATTATCATTTAAATAAATGGTTTTAGCGCCACTTGCAAATGAATTGTCTAGTTGCGAAAACTGAGGTTTTAGGACATTACCATTTTGATCGTATAATATCTTAGCGTTATTATCTTGCAAATAAGTGTTTGCCCATCCTGTCTGTATATTTTCTGTTAAAGGATATAATACTCCATTTAAATACTGTGATATTCTTACCCAGTTTACATAATCAGACGGAAGTATAAACCTTAAATTATCGTCTAAGTCTAATTGTAAAATTTTAAGCTCTTTCATTGCATCGTAATTCAATTCTTGAATACCTCTCTTCGCATGAAATAAAACTTGATACCTATTTAAGTTATTAAGTAATTCATGGTTTCCTTGATACATTAACATAAAGTTATTTACAATATCATTTAAAGAAACATATTGATATGATCCCCAATTCTTATCTTCGGGTATACCTCCTGAATTTGCGTAATATGCGTAATCATTTATATAAGCCATATCTTACGTTTGTATTTGGTTATTTTCTACTTCTTCTTGTTGTCCAAATTGATATAAATCACCTTCTCTAATTTCTATACCTACATATTGACATATCTTAGCCACAATACCAGGTTCGTCAGACAAAGGTAATTCAAAGTCTTGATAATCTAATTGGTTAATATCAAACAAAGGTTCTCCTGAAGCAAGTGTTTGATACGTCCATTTAGGTGGTATTGGATAACGTACATATTCTGCCGTTACACTACCATTAGTTGTTATGGTCGTAGGGTATACTGTTATAGTATTACCTAGCTGTCCTGTATTAGAATCACCTATTACAGATGATGTCGCTCCTCCCAACACATACGCAGGAAATCCTGTTGATGGTGCTGTTAATGGAGAGTTGTTTAAATAAAATATTTTGTTTTGATTCACTCTTTCCACTTCTACTATTCCACTTGTTGAAAATATACCGTAACTATCTCCAATAGTTCCTGCAACACCAAATGGTGAATATGATAAAGTAAGTTGTGTTTGGCTATCTACACTAACTACAAACCCACTGAAACCAGAATAGCTTGAAGCTGCTGTTGTATTTACTACTTGTTGACCTACTTGAACACCGCTTGTTACGAACGTAGCGTTCGTATCAGTCAAAGTGTTTAAACCTGCTGCGGTGGTTACTCCAGACGTTATTTGCGTTGGATAATAATTTACTTTATTTATTAAATAGTAATCACTAGGTAAGTTAAATAAATTATTGCCTTGTTGAGCTAAACTTCTTGTAACAGAAAAACTATCCATTACTTCTACCAAACCTTTTACTATATCAGCATATCCTGTTCCAGATATTCTTTGATTTTCTTTATTAGTCCAGGCATTATATTGATAAAAATAATCTTCAAACAAATCCATTTGTGCTTGTTGAGCATACAAATTAAAATCTTGCGGAGATATATAACCGTAATTATTTTTATTAGCTATAGCAAGGACGGTATTTCTAACAGAGTTTATCATGTTAAATTCTTTTTACAAATATAGTCAAAAAAAAAGAGGTCACTTTTTTTGTAACCTCTGATTTTTCAATAAGAAAATAAAACTTACGATATTACGCCAGCCGCTTTAACTCCTAATTCTATAGCAGTTACAGTAACTGGTACAGATGCGCTAGCCGCAGATGCTGGGTATGCACTTCCATTAGGTGAATAAACTGGGTGTTGCCAAGATAATTGTAAAGCGTGCTCTACTGATT
>WLWF01002294.1_pt1 | contig 14109 bp, 16 predicted proteins | sample 6718331 | NCBI WGS metagenome assembly WLWF01 (sample SAMN12718692, study PRJNA515312) | sponge metagenome | isolation source: marine sponge | host: Mycale hentscheli | place: New Zealand: South Island, Marlborough, Capsize Point | collected 2003-05-01
TTGACACCGACTTCTCCAATGTTTAAGTCGTTCACCTCGCCCTCGGGTAACTTCAGAGCAATCAGTTTGACTATCTAGGTATTCATAATAATCGTCTAAATCCTCGGGATATAACATTAAAATGATGGAAGATTTTAAATTTTCATGACTTTAAAATTATAATCTAAGTAGATTTATATTAAGATGACTTTTAAAAAATCGGGTAATAGTTGTTGTGATAGCGTAGAGACATTAAGTAAACGTTGGAAACCAATTGCTAATATGTTAGTTAGGCAGCACAATGTGATTAATCCAAACATCACTGGAAAATCCTTTAAAGTTGGAGTAGATAATAAAGATTTGAATACTGATAACTATCTTAATTCTGAGATAATGCCTCCTGAGATGACAAATCGTTGGCAATCCATTGCGAATATGTCAGTTAAGTAATATCGAGACAGTAGATATAGTGTGGAATAGTCTGTTATATTAATCTAGTTATAGTCGGTTTTCCAAAACCAATCGGATGGCCTTTCCATTGTAAATTCCACCATTTCCGGTTGATAAAATCCCCGAGTGGTCTATCTTTGGGATTAATAGGATAATAATGGACACCATCGTTACCCATCCTAATGGTCTCATTTTCCAGGTTTCCAAAACTAGTAATTAGACCGGATGTTTTCTCTTGGACTTGAATTTCCACCTCAAAAAGAAAGCAGTTAGATAAAATATAGTCTCCGCTTGGATAGTCCGGACTTGTCCTGAGGGTAGTTCTAGTTTGGCTAACAATGCTTCAATTTCCCACTTGGGTGGGGTAAACCAAGGTTCGACACATGTCATTAGAGAGAGTGTTCGTTCTTGAAGTAGATTATGATAGGTTTTGGTTAAGAGTGTTAATATGTCACTAAAACTATCTGGCTGAATATCTAAACCAAGTAGAATTCCGTTCCGGTTAAGACTAATATTAGGCCGGTCTAACAGACTCCAGGCAATAAGGACAGACCAAATACTATCATAACCATCCCCTCTCGCTCCACAACACCTTATCAGACCATCTGGAGAAACGACATTGATTTCTTCAGAAAATAATGAGATATCTGGGGTCGTTTGCCCAATAGGATGTTGCCAACTGTTAATACCAGTATGTTCTTGATGATAGATGTATCTATTATCTTCTGGTCTGAATTGTCGTATCCAACCGGCGGCTAAAATTTCTAATGGGTTGGCTACCATCTGTTTTTAAGAGAAGAGTAATTAAAACAGGTGATTACACTTAACGCTGACCTTGACTATACTTTAGGTAGCGTTGGCAATATTTTTGGTATTTTTCACGATATTTCCCACTTTCACAATAGGTTTCTGGATCATTTTCTGCCTTTTGGGTTAAATATTCACCACAATAGGGCTCGTAAATTTCAAACATTAGGTCATCTGCGTCACAATATAATTCCGGGTTATTCTTAGCATTTTCCTGGTATTGTTTTATTTCAGCCTCGTGTCTCTTAGTTTCCTTGGTATCATCCTGAATTCGCTTGGTAATTCTAGCCTGCTGACCGACTTGCTTAGCAAGTTTTCTGACTTTTTGCTTTCCCCTTTCAGCCACTTTATGTTTATCACATTCTTCCTGGTAATAATCATAATTTTGACTGGTTTCATCACAATATTCTAAAGGATTTTGGTCAACTAGTTGCTGTCTTTCCTGTTTTTGCTTCCTGATTTTTTGTTCCCCTTGACACTCCTTTTGATATTCTTGATAGGCAAAACTAGATGGTTGACAAATAATGTCATAGCTATCTTTAACTAATTGTCTCCTTTCATCTCTAGTAATGCCAGCACTTTTACCTAAGTAGGCCGCGGTTCCAATACCGCGTGCTACTTTTCTAACTTTATCCTTTCCACTTTTCGCCACTTCTTGGCGACGGGTTTTTTCTTGTTGGCAGGTTTTTTTATTTTGGGGATATTTAGAATGTTCTGGATTACAAATATCATCATACTGGTCTTTTACTAGTTGTTCCCTAATAGACCGTAATTTAGCTTCGGTTTGACATTCCTTTTGATATTCTTGGTAGGCAAAACTAGATGGTTGGCAAATCGTCTCATATTCATCTTTAACTAGTTGTTTACGTTCTGTGGTATTTTCCGCAGATCGTTTTAGGTCAGCAATTGCTCTGATACCGTGTACTGCCCTTTTTACTTTTTGACGTCCAGAGACAGCAGAACTATGTCGTTTTTCTTTTTCTTGTCTTTCTTGTCTTTCTCGTCTTTCTACTTCTGCTAGTTCTTGTTTCTTCCGTTCTTCTTGTTTCCTTCGTCTTTCATGTCTTTTCCGATTACGATGTTGTCTCTTTTCACGTTCACGATTTAGACGTCTAGTTTCTTCCCGTTCCCTTTCCTTTTCTATTTCCCGTTCCTTTTCTAATCTAGCTATTTCTCTTTCCTTTTCAGCCTGTTGTTCTTGACGCAGGCGTTCTTTGTCCGCCTCTTTTTTTAAAGCCGCCTTGGTTTTTTTACCCTTACATTTAGATTTGACGCACTCACAATAGGGTCTATTGTCAGCCTTTCCCCTGGAAATTTCAGTTTTGGTCATTTTAGGGTCACCCGCCACGCGATGAAACCGACAGCTGTATTGACCATTTTGATTTACTTTAGGTTGCCCATTGACCTTTTGTAATTGACAAAACCCAGCAGTTTTATCATCGCAACCACCACCATATTGCTTTAGGATTCGTTGTCCAGTTTTTCCCTCTAATAATACCCTTCTCCCCGTTTCCGGATTTGTGACGTAAGACATTTTGATATTGTAATATTCTAGAGATAGATATTTATTAATTCATTAATTTGAAAAGATAACTAAGACCATCTTGTTGGCCTCCTAAGTAACTATTGATCTAAAATAACTACTTAAAATTATTGTGTCTAACATTAAAAAGAAATACTATGTATGACGTTATGGGACTAAATACCACCTATCAAAACTTAAAATTTTCCTATAATCATGATCCGGCCAATTATTATTTTATGACGACTGATCCGTGTTTAGCGACTTTACCCATTTGGCTTAGTGGTAAAGATATGGTACTTTACTTTTACCTCATTAGTTTAATAAGCCTAATAGGATATTGTCTAATTTACCGTTTAGGAAACCAAAATACCAATTATCCATTTGTTACTAGTAATGGTAATATCATTCAGGAAGTTGTTCCTCATTATAAAAGGTATAGACCAAGTAGGTTAACGGACCTATCAGATGAGGCAATTTTAAGTGATGATCCTAATGATTCCGATTACCAATTAACCCCAACTGATGAAGACTGTGAGAGTGACAGTGAGTGTGACAGTGAGTGTGAAAATGACTTAGAAAGTGATACAGAAACCTACCCAGACACCTATGTTGATTCAGATACAGAGGCCCTGTTGGTAAAATACTGAATAATACTGAATAATACTGAATAATACTGAATAATATTAATTAATAAGCTCTCCATTTGGTTTCCTCTATATATCTAAGTTCTGCCCCAGTTGAAGTCCTCCCAAGAGCCTTATTCCGCTTAGGATATCTCCCAAATCTTTCAAGGACTTCCTGATGACCCTCTGTATGACTAAGAAATGTTCGGTACATTCCCTTTTCTCCTTCTGTTAAATGACTATTTTTAAGTTTTTGCCCGACAAAATCTAAGAGTAATTTTTTGTCGGCCAACTCCTCTGAATGCTGAAAAGGCATGAGGGCAAATATTTGACGGTTAACTGCTAGACTATTAATGTCACCACTATCTAACATAGCTTTCGCTAATGAAAGGGCCTTCGGGTCATAGGAAAACGCGTCAGTTTTACCACGGTGAATATGACGACTAAATTGATCTAATAAGATAATCATCGCCAATTTATCATCTATACTAAGTAACTCAGTCTTTTCACTGTTTGCCTCCTGAAGTAATTGTTGAAATTCCTGTCCTAAATAAGCATCTAGCTTTTCACCACTCATAAACCATTTCTGAAAGTCTATCTCCTTCTCAAACCAATAATCTAAAACGTCTTGGTAATTTTTGGCTGTCATTTATATCGTTAATAATGTAGTTATCATTTAAATAGATTTATGATACCAAGTTAATTATGGATTTGGGAAGTATGGGTATTTACAAAACAAATATTAGCCAAAATGGCAGTTAAGATATAGGCTTAACTAATATATTAAGGGAATAAACCAAAACAGTGAAACATCCCTTGGGAAACAATTAATTGAACATTTGTATATTTGGTTGAATGGTTTCTGATTCTCGGTATTTTATCATATTCACTCCACTAAATTCTTCATCACATATATTAAAAGTCCAAAAGAGACAGAGGAAACATAGCAAGATGGTATTAAAGTTAGTATCTTTGTTTATGTTTTCGCCTGATTCACCCTTATGATCATATATCAGTCCATAAAGTGATTTAAGCTTGTCTTCTAAATTTTGTTTTTCTAGACGATCTAACATGTTATAACAGTCCCTAACCTTATCATGGGATATAACTTCTCTAATATCTACCTTGTTTTTATTTATGTTAAAATCCTCGTATACCTGTGTATATATTTGTTTTTCTAAATTAGCTGGGATCATACCACGGTTATCGGTAATGTTTTTTAATTTTAGGTATCAGATAAGTTGCTAGAATTTGATACTGTTCTTGAAAGGTTTCTTTTTCATTAAGACATGCTAATAGATCTTGAAAATTCTGGATAACCACCACCTTGTCCGGCTTTTAAATTTAAATATTTTGATCGGTATTTTTGGTATTTTTGGTAAAGATATTCTTGTTTCATTTTAGTCCCTAATATGTTAGGCTTAGAATTTTTTTTATTTTTAATTATGCTGTAAATAATTTATTAGCCTGATCCTCTAAATGTTACGAAGTTTCACAATTGCTATAAAGTGTAGTAGATGGATTAGTAAATAGTTTATAAAAAAGTAGGTAACTGATTAAGGTGTTGGTTTAGAAAATCAAAACTTAACCCATCTATAGCTAGAAACAAAATTTTCATATATTTCTTAAGTCATAAAAATTATTTAGTTAATTTCAAGTTATAGATTAATTGTCTTAAGGTATATACTATAGATAACTTTTAAAACCTTTGAAAATAATACATTACCTATTGATGTCGGCCTACCTAGATTTAAAAAAACAATGGAATGACCATTATTGGAAATTTATCGAGAAATTACGACATAAGTTTTTAGGTCCAGACGATCCAGGATATAATGTTTATCAATCCGACTGGGATTCGGAATGGTTTTGGTCCGTAGTCTCAATTAGTCCAAACATTACCTGGGATCATATTAAACAACATCCAGAATACCCTTGGGACTGGGAAAACGTCTGTGCCAATCCTAATATTACACCAGGTATTGTTAGACAAAATCACAGCTATCCTTGGAATAAATGTTGGTCATTCTTGTCTGGTAACATTAATTTTGGCCTGAAAGAATTTTTAGAAGTCCATCCCAAACAATTAGATTGGGAACAGATATCAGCTAATCCAAAGATAACATTAGATATGGTTTTAGAAAATGATCATCTGCCTTGGGATCATAATGCTGTCGCCAGAAATAAAAACCTTACTTGGGAGGATTTAGTAGATGATCCAGATGACCCAGATCATCCGCTTTTTCCAGAATTGGCGAGAAATCCTAACATAAACATCACGGCTCTCTTTCGGCTAATCCAGGAACACGAGCCAGATCTATTACCTAGAAGAGATGATATTTTAAATGATATTGCGACCAATCCAAATTTAACCTGGGAGGACCTGAAAAATAACCCTTATTTATATGAAGCTTTACCCCGAGACGAAATCTCGGGCCATCCAAATATTACACTTGATATTATTAAAGAAAACCCAGACTACCCTTGGTATTGGAGAAGTGTCACGACCAATCCAAATATAACTTGGGAAATGATCCAAGACCATCCGGAATTTCCCTGGGAGATATCTTGTTATGCGGAGAATCCCAATCTGGATCTGTTTTGGGTTGAGAAGTTATACCATTCCCCAGAAGGTCTCAGAAAATATCAATGGTACCTATCTGATATTGTCACTAATGATATGGAAAAGGGACGGGACAAATGGATTGGCCAACAGGCGATCAGGATCATCAAAACGTATCAAATTCAAAGATATTGGAGAAAGTATAGTTCTGATCCAACATATGCTCTCGCTAGACGATCTATTGGAAATTGTCTTAAATCGGAAGAAAAATCCTAGTGTATCCATTTTCACTTTCTCTATCTAAAGCAAAAACTAGATAGAGAGTGCGTCAGATATAGATATATAGATATTTATCTAGTTAAATAAATCCATCAGAATGACCCAGATAAAACATCAAGTTAGTAGCCTACCAGATGAACTCCAAACACAGATCCAAAACTATTTATGGGGTTCTAGTTTAGATTGGAAAAAGTATTTTGTGGAGGTATTATCTGGATCAGATGCCAAAATGATTAAACATATCGGAGAACTTTATTCCCCTAGTTATCAAGAAATCCATTTTGGAAAAGACACCCTCTTTGGGATAATTGGATATCGCAATGGTTATATCTTACAGTTTTTAAGAGCTATTCCATATCAACGACGAGGACAGCGGACTTGTGAAATTGAAGATGAGGTCTACTGTCACGTCTGTGGAGAGAAAACGGTTTTCCCCTTTACCCGATTTATGTGCCATGATTGTGAAAGATATCACCCTTTTTACCCCTGCCCCGATTGTGGAGAAAGGCGGATTAGGGGATTTTGTCCTGGTTGTTCTGGCTAAAATAAATTAGTATTATGAATGCTATTAAAAATAAATTAAAATTTGAAAGTTTAGGCCATTAGATTTGTTATTTTAAACTTTTAAATTTTATATGTTGTCACAGTTGTCTAGGTTTCGAAAATACTTAATCGCGAACATTGATCCAGATATTATCCTCCTCTTAATTAAATTGCTTGTCTTAGGACATCTAGTCTCAGAGGTTGTTAACCAAAATGACATAGCAGTAGCTAATGCGGAAGCACGAACAAGAGCCAATAATCTAACATTTTCCGATTAACCAACCTTTATTCGTCAAGACCAAACCCCCAACTAGTAAAGCTGTCAAAGTATTTTGGATGGAAACGCTTCGCCATGAGTTGTTCGCGATAGAGATGACATCTCGTTTTCATAGACTCATAATCATAGGTAAAAATACCTGGGTTTTTGGACAAGTATTCCCACGATATGAGGTGCCCCTTAGACAGATAATGTCTTTCCAGAAGTGACATGGCGTTTTCGTTACTTGATAAATTATACCAATTAATCCGATCTAGATTTTTTTCTAGAAGATGAATGGCACTTGGGTTCGTGGATAGCCAATCCCAATCTATCTTATCTTGGTTTTCTTGTAAGAGGTCAATGGCGTTTTCATTACAGGATAAGGCTTCCCAATTGATCCTGTCTAAATGTTGACTTACAAAAGTAACGAGATGTGGATTACAACAGACATTTTCCCAAATAATCTTTTCTAGATTTTTCGCCACGATAGGTTCAGCAGCAGGATTAAGACAGAGGGCATACCAATTTATCTTTTCAGGGTTTAGATCTAAGAGGTGGATGGCATTTTTATTATAAGACAAATGTAGCCAATTTACCTTATCTAAATTAGCGGTAATTATATCAAGGGCGTTGGGATTACGAGAAAGGCCAAACCAACAGATTTTCTCTGTGTTTTGTTGTAATAGAGAGATGCCATTTTCATTTTCGGATAGGGCATCCCAATTAATCAAATCCTGGTTTTTTTCCAGGAGAGGCAGAGCATCTGGATTTTTTGAAAATAGTTCCCAGTTAATCTTAGAGGTATGTGGTTCTAGATAATTGACGGCCTTTGGATTTCTACTAAGTTGCCAATCAACTAGTCTAGAAGGATCAATCCAATCCCGTAATTTTAAATGCGGTGGCATTTCGTTTTCGGTCCAATTATACTATTTAGTTTTTCTTGGTCTTAAATTCAGAAAATTTGAGATCACTTTATCAGTAATCCAAGTATTTTAAAACTTATCCAAATTGATGAAATATTGCTACCAATATCTAGTTGACCAATGGACCGAGGCCTACTGGAGTTTTATAAGATCCATGCTAGAAAAGGGTGGTGTCCAGACTAATGAAGTTTATCTATTATCACAAAACGATAATACTACCTGGGATATTATTAAAAACAACCCCGATATTCCTTGGAGTTGGCAGTCCATTATCCTAAACCCTAATATTAAATGGACTGACATTAAAAATAACCTAGATAAGCCTTGGGATTGGTATTGGATCTCAAAAAGGGAGATTATTACTCCCGAGGTCATCAGTCAGCACCCCGAAATACCCTGGGTCTGGAAAAGTATTAGTAATAATCCAAATTTAACTTGGGGGTTTATTGTAGCCAATCCAGATAAAAAATGGTGTTTTCAGAAAATTTCCGCCCATCCCAAGATAAATTTCTCTACCATTCTAGCTAATCCCGACTACCCCTGGGATTGGTTTTGGATTTCCCGAAATCCCAATGTTACTTGGAATGACGTCTTTAGTAATATAGATAAATTTTGGGATTGGAAATACTTGTCCAAACATCCGAATATCACCTTAGAGCAGATATTGGATAACCCGGAATTCCCGTGGTCTTGGGAGAAGATTTCACAAAACCCCAATTTAACTCTAGAAAAAGTCATGGAATATCGTAATAAAGACTGGGATTGGTCTGCCATTTCTAGTCACCCCTGTGTCAGTTGGGAATTTGTCAAAGAACATCCGGATCTTCCCTGGGACTGGAGGGAGTTATCTTGTCATCCCAATATTTGTCCGGAAACTATCCTGGTGATGGAAACCTTACCCTGGGACTGGTTTTACTTTTCTCGCCATCCCCATGTCACTGAAGCAATAGTTGATAACTCTTGTCCTAAAATGTCAGATTGGAATTATAATAATCTTTTAGCCAACCCAAACCTGAGTTTTGGGGCACTCCGGAAATATCAAAAAAAACTAAGATATGAAAGATGGACGGTTGAGATTTTCCGCAATAATATGAAAAATGCCAGAGCGGATTGGATGTTTAGATGTGCGAGAGAAATTATGGCGACCTGTCAAATTCAGCGACACTGGAGGCTTTGTAGTTGCCATCCGGGGTATCGGTTGGCTCAGAAGTTGATAGAGGAGAGGTTGGAAATTACTGGAAATTAAATTAGCTACTTATTTGTATAACTATTCTAATTTCCGTTATTTTAAACATTTTTAATAATAATTAGATAACAAAAACTTTATTATGTAAATATAATTCTACTGTAAGGAAAGTAATTTAGAACCCGCATAAGTTAGTATGTAAATATCCTTTAAATATATTAAATACATCCGTAAAATATATCTGGTACTTGGGTTTCTAAATTATTTTCGGTATAGTAAATAAGAACATGAACCAACCAGAATTTGATAATTTAATATCTAGTCTAGATACTATTGCCGAAAATTTTACTATAGGATGTGGTCCAGGAAAAATACCAATACCTGTCAGTGATTTTTCATTAGATCAGGAAAAGGTAGAACAATGGATTACCTCCCACAGCCAAGAATATCAACAAGGAGCTAGAATCTTTACCACTGATATTGTAAAACATATTAGCTACAAAGAATTTGTAAAAAATTGCTCTCGGACCGTAACCCAATTATATAAAAGTATCTTAAATAAATTACAATCTTTAGCCGGGGGACAAAGATTATTAATCTTACTAAATTTACACCAGGTAGACAGTTACAAAAGTGAAAACTGGGTTTTTTCATTAATGTATCGTGGACTAGAAACTTTAGGAGCTACTTCGCATCTAAGTAACTCCTACCTAAGAACTATATTTTTTAATCTATATCAAACTTATCCTGACCAACTTGTAATTAGACTAGTATATTCTAATGATTACCCAACCCTAATTCCCCAGATTTTGAATGATCCTACTGATTATCTAATTATGGATTGTAAATTTGATGATTGTAGTTATTCTGGTAGTCAATTAACAGGTAATCTTTTAATAATTGCTAATTTATGGTTTAAGTTATTACGTGATCATCCAAAATATACTACTAAAAATCCAAAAGATATTGATGAAAATAACAGTTTAATCTATTTAGATCAAAATCGTGAAAGTAGCATCTATACCTCCAATAAATCAAATGCAGAATCTGTCAAACATAGTAAGAATCTCTTGTTGGCTCTTGCTAAAAATTTTGGAATAGGACTAGTGGATACTATAGATCAGAAAAAAGCAATATATGATACCATGCATCGCTTACGTACAAACAATTATCAAGGCTCTTGTAATATCCCTCTCTATACTACAACTGGAAACAGTTTTCCAAATTATTCTTATCGTGAGGCTCTTGAAAAATTTAACCACTTATTTCAGACTAAAATTAAAGTATCCGTTAATAAATTTAATAAATCTCTTCAGGTATTTTGGGATCCAGATGATCCAGAATTAAGTTTTTGTCATCTTTATCGTCAAGAAAAATCACTAAATTATTACAATTGTCTCTGTATTCCATATATCTCAGATACCACTATAGAGTTATTAGAAAAACTTGAAAGACAAAATGTTTTTTTTAGTTTAGAACGATATAATCCGGTGACTCCCAAAAATATCAAATCTCTTGCCAATAGTTTTAACAGAGACAATAATGGTATGTTAAATGTCTATGATATAAGAAAATTATTATATGGAACGAATTTCCAAAGAGGTAATCTATGTAGTCATTATGACCTAACATTTAAGGATCCTGGAGATAGTTGTGGTTATTATGAAAATATTGAAAAATATCAGGATAATTTTCAGGAACGATGTCCAATTTATTTTGACCATAAAATGGCGACCTTTAATTCTACAGTTCCAATGTCATTAGTTTTAGGTATTGTATGGGCACCAAGTAGGGAAGCATCCGAACAACATAAGACGCAGCATGATATACCTATTTTTATCGGACCTCTTATTAAAAATCCAAATGATGTTACTTTTAGTAACGATGAATTAATTACCCTGTTTAAAAATTTTGGAAGCAGTGATGAATTTAACTACTATTTCTTTGATCGCTTTGTTAGACCACCTTATAAATTAAAGACAGCAGAAGAAAAAGCCAGTTATGTCAAAAGCTATAATAATTGTAAAACTATTAGCCAAGAACATTGTGAATGTTTACCAACTTGCCAATTGGTTGGAGAACGGTGTAGTAGAAAAACATAGGGTCTGATAAATATCTGAAATTAATAGTATTTAATAGTATTAAATAGTATTTTAATAGTATTAAATAGTATTTTAATAGTATTTAATAGTAATTAAGAGCAGGAAACTAATTATAGTGATATTTCCTATTATTTTCCGCTAATTCACCTAATAATTAATTTCGCCAATTTTAAGTCTGGGATAATTTACATAAATTGGCTTGTCATAAATTAGTTAATTTAGCATTATTTTAAGACTAAACGGATACCCTTGCTCTTAAAATAAGCTTGAAGCTCGGTTTGACAAGTAGTAGACATATTGTGACGCCATTTAACTCCGACATTATTATCATCACAAGATAAGAGGTTATACCACATCTGATTTAAGCAGATGTCTAATGATGGTTGGGCATTGTCAATGGTTTTTAACAATTGTCTTCTATATTCTTCCATAGTAGCCTGTGACACCATAGTTTTATATAATTTATAGACTGGTCAAGCTGGTTAAAGTTTTTAGGTATTTATCATAATTGTTTCCGTTTACTGTTATCAAATAAAAAATATACCTTCTTATACTATATTACTAGAATATTAATTTGATTAAACCTAATAGGTACCTATTTTGGGACCTGTGGGGATATAGTCATTTTTACTTTTTAATGATAGAAACTCAATAAATGAGAACATAAATCTAACTAATTAGAAAATTGAAAAGGATATACGACCTTGATAGGTGTATAAAAATAAATTAACAGATATGCCGATTTACTGTAAGGGAGTGGTAGACGGTGAACGTTGTAAAAAGCAAGCTAACTTTGGTTTTCAAGGTATGAAAAGGGAAAGGTGTGCTAGTTGTAAAACGGAAGGGATGGTGATATTAAATAAAATACGATTATGTAAATGTGAAAAGGTCAGACCTGTTTTTGGATTACCTACTGATACAACGGCTACATGTTGTGTTGCTTGTAAAACGGAGGGGATGGTTAATATTGTAAATAAGAAGTGTAAATGTGGTAAAATACCCAATTTTGGACTACCGACTGATACTACTCCTACCTGTTGTTCTGCTTGTAAAACTGAGGGCATGGCTAATATCAAAGATAAGAAGTGTAAATGTGGGAAGGCTAGACCCAGCTTTGGTCTACCGACTGATACTACTCCTACCTGTTGTGGTGCTTGTAAAACTGATGGCATGGTTAATATTGTGAGCAAAAAATGTAAATGTGGTAAAATACCTTATTTTGGACTACCGGCTGATACAACGGCTACCTGTTGTTCTGCTTGTAAAACCGAAGATATGGTTAATATCAAAGATAATAAGTGTAAATGTGGTAAAATACCCATTTTTGGTTTACCTACTGATACAACGGCTACTTGCTGTGCTGCTTGTAAAACCGGTGATATGTTTAATATCACACATAAGAAATGCCAATCCCCCCTCTGTAATACCTTAGCTAACCCTAAATTTCGGGGATACTGTGGGGACTGCTTTAGCCACTTATACCCAGACGATCCCATACAGCCCCGTCAAAAAACCAAAGAACTCAAGGTGAGAGCCTACCTACGTGAAAATTATTCGGGGTTTATCCACGATAAAACCTTACATACATATGGTTGCTCCTGTCCTCATCGGAGAAGCATTGATTTCAGAAAAATCATAGGTAATACGATGCTGTTTATTGAATGTGACGAGACCCAGCATAGAGGATATACCGACGAGGAGATCAGATATAATGACCTAGTGATGGTCTTTGGTGGCAAATGGATATTTATTAGATTCAATCCCGATAACTACCGAATTAATGGAGAACTGAAAAAAACGAAGATGGAAACTAGGTTTAATCGGCTTAAACGGGAAATAGATCGGCAAATTAGCCGTATTGAGAATGAGGAAAATACTGAGTTACTTGAGATAGTTAAATTATACTTTAATTATAATGATGAGACCATAAATACCCCCAACCAAGTTAAATATCAAAATCAACTAGATCCATCTTCTTGACCTTACATGAACTCATCACATTCAAGCCATATTTTTCATATATTTTATTTACATCGTCTAGTTCTTTTCGGGTAAATGGCTTGTCCATGTAAAATGATTTTAAACAAAATTGGAATTTACAATTTGATGGGTAGATGACCATCTCATCGTCATCTATCCACTCGTCTAAGTTTAAGTCTTCTAATGGCCATCTTGGCCAATCACCCTTTATTTTGTTGTTTTGGTTAAAACCGTTTAGTTTCCAGCAAATCTGCCGATATGGATGTTTATGATCTATAACTTTAATTTCTTCAGACCTGACCTTATCTTGGTAACCCGGGACCTCAAACTTAAAACCACCACCTCCACCCTCTCCAGTGTTTGGACTAATGTTAAACTTATCACCATAATAAGCTTGAATGTCTTTCAATAGCTTGACGTAACTACGTCTAGTAAGCCCTGTCTGACATTTATAATTATCTCCCCAGCAATAGGTCCCTGTCATTAATTACATTAACTAGATATTTTTTTAAATAGAAATTACCCATCAATTACCGATAATGACCCTTAAAACTTCAACCATTATCGGTAATTATTTTTCACTTTCTGCCAAAAAACCCCCAATTCCTTTAGAATTTAATACTCCACTCTTAATAGTAGGGCTGGGTTCACATATAATTGGAACGGGATCCATACCAGGACCGGTAATATATATGTCGTCATCAGGTAAGAAATATCCTGAGGCAATAACTTCTCCACAAGATCTGCGACCAGCTACATTATTACACCCGATATAGAGACCATTTTCACCGGGATCTAAATTATCAACTCTGTTGATATTTAAACGTGACTTACGTGTATCCTGGTCTAGTTTAAAAGAACTGTCTTTTGGTAGTCTATCACTTTTATTT
>WLWF01002295.1_pt1 | contig 14108 bp, 10 predicted proteins | sample 6718331 | NCBI WGS metagenome assembly WLWF01 (sample SAMN12718692, study PRJNA515312) | sponge metagenome | isolation source: marine sponge | host: Mycale hentscheli | place: New Zealand: South Island, Marlborough, Capsize Point | collected 2003-05-01
TGCTCACCTACCCACGTCCGACGCATCGCAGAGCGTGGCCAATTTCCAAAGCCAGTGAAAGTGGGCCGGCTGAAACGCTGGCCCCGTGAAGCGATCGAGCAATGGATCGATTCACAACAAGAAAACACACTAAACGAACAGAAGGAACTATCGTGAACATTTTTCAAAAAGGGAATGAACAGCCCTCACTTAACCTTCAACCTTTGCAGGATTGCAACGCTTACATTTGCAGGAATGCAACAGTGCAGAATTACAGGAATGCAAAGGTGCTTTGCCAGAATGCAATTGACTTTTGCAGGACTGTCGACCCCGCCCATTCCATAGAGAGATCAAGTAGTAGGGTTACTAATGGAGTTGGGTTGTCTCCTCTTTTCTGTAGGAGGAATGACTATGTTCTATGATCGCTTTGAAGAGGACTGGAACGGCATACCCGCCTCTGAGGTCGAAAGAAACAATCCTGCTGGGAACCTATTTGGAAGAAGTCGGAACCAAATTCCTCCTTCACTTGCTCCCAAGGAGAAGAGCTACGTTATTCCCAATCGTTATCAGAAACGCCCAGCGTCAGAGAAGAAGCCTACGTTCATCCAGTCTCCTTGCTGTGAGTGGAAGGCTCAGGCTGCAAAACTTACTAAATCTGCAATCCTTGCTGGGGATGTCATCTGGCATAAAGCCGGACTTGAAAAAGACCAGTTCGTGAAAGACGGTAGGACTGAAAGTAAGCCGCTTAAACTCAATTCTCATCTCCGGGAACGTCTCAATGTGTCATCAACACAAATGAGCCGTGGCATCAAAGCGTTGGAAGGAGCCGGACTTGTGCGGCGTCTAGAGATGACGCCCGGAAAGTTACAAGTAGTCGTTCTCATCAATGTCTGGCTGATAAGACAGAGGGTTGAAAATGAAAAATGAAATGACTCCCAATGATGTTCTAAGACCTATAGCGTATCGCCCAGCAGATACCGCACGATTGCTTGGTATAAGTTTGTCGCACCTTGATCGGATGACTAAAGCAGGAGAGATACCATACGCTCTTCTGGGAGGCATTCGGGTATACAGTGACGATGCGCTTAGAGAGTGGATAATAGAAAAGACAGCACAGAATCATTCTCTTGATGTCACGAAAGACACTCGTAACGATGAAGGTTTGAAGGAGTAAATTTAACCATGGCAAGTATCGGAAATGATAAAGGCGGCAGGAAAAGAGTCTTGTTCGTCGCCCCAGATGGAAGAAGAAAGACTATTCGTTTAGGGAAAGTCAGCAAGCGAATCGCAGAGACGGCCAAATTCCATATTGAGGGACTATTAACTGCGAAGTTAGCAGGCCATTCTCCAGACCCTGAGACGGCTAAGTGGTTAGCCGGAACGGGTGATGTGTTGTACAAGCGTTTGTCAAAGGTGGGACTGGTTTCTCCCCGGTCGTCACAATCAAGTGTAATGCTGGGAGACTTCCTCAATTCATACATTGACTCACGAACTGATATCAAACCGCAAACAAAAAAGAATCTGCAGCAGTGCGTAAACAGGATCAAAGCATTTTTTGGCCCCAACAAGCCATTATTGCAGATCATTGAGGGTGACGCTGATGCATACAAACTGTGGCTGAAAGAGGAAGGTCTGGCCCCGGCAACAATATCTATGCAGATCAAGGCAGCGAATCAGTTCTTCAAAGCGGCAGTCCGAAAGCATTACATAGAAAGAAACCCGTTTGCGGACGTTAAGGCCGGGAAACAGACAAATGCTGACCGGATTCGTTTCATCGACGAAGAGACGATGCATGCAGTCCTCGAAGTCTGCCCAAATACACAGTGGCAACTTGTCTTTGCATTTGGGCGCTACGGTGGAGTGCGTATACCTAGCGAAATAAAGTTTCTCCGCTGGTCAGATATCAACTGGGCCAGAAATCGAATAACAATTACAGTGCCGAAGAAAGCCCACATAGACGGACAGCAGACAAGGGTAATCCCAATCTTCCCTGAACTTCTTCCTTTTTTAGAAAAAGCCTGGGACGAGGCAGCAGAGGGAGATGAGTATGTAGTGCCACTCGCGCGGCAGACTGGCAATTTAAGAACGCATGCAAAACGAATTATTTTAAAGGCAGGCGTAAATGAATGGCCAAAGGTTTTTCAAAACCTGAGAGCAAGTAGGGAAATGGACTTGTTTAAAGAAGGTTACGAGTCGCATGTTGTTTGCGAATGGATTGGACATACGGCTGCTGTGGCTCGAGATCATTATCTGAAGGTGACGGATGCTCACTTCGAAAGAGCCTCAGGCAAAGCGGCACAGAATCCGGCACAGTCAGCGTCGGTCAGGAGACGTCAGGGGGCGTCACAGCCAACGGGATCAAAAGAAAACCCCGCAAACGCGAATACTACAAATAAACCAGTACGCCCGGAGGGATTCGAACCCCCAACCCTCGGTTCCGAAGACCGATGCTCTATCCAATTGAGCTACGGACGCGCTTAACATAGTGTACCAACCGTTGTCTCGATCTGCGATGGGCTCGCCCAGAGTTTCAAGACTGACTCCGTTTGGCATCGTTTTGGGGGTTAAGTTGACCGAACCGGATTTGTGGGACACGATACCTATTCATTAATTCTTATCGGCTTTACTGGGTCGTGTACTCACCTTTCAATCGCACTTTTTTGCCATGTCCAACGTTACACTTCGGGTACTCCACGGTGCTGATCGAGGGAAGGTTTACGACGAAGTTTCTACCCCAGTAACAATAGGCCGAGAGGAAGGGAATACAATCCAGCTGAATGACGAGCGAATCAGTCGGTATCATTTGAAACTTCAGGCCGATCACTCAAAAATAGTGTTGACAGATCTTGATAGTACGAACGGAACGAAGGTCAATGGTGAAGAGATTCATGTTCGTATTGTGCGAGATGGTGACATGATAGCTGTTGGGCGGTCGGTCTTATTGATGGGGTCGCACAGTGACATAGATCGTCGGATTGCTGATATCGCATCAAAAATGCCAGCGGATGAACAAGACCGTGCCCGCGCGATGCAGGAGCGGCTTGAGCGTGCATCAAAGCATCAATCGGATATTATTGAGGACCTTGGCGATGCAAAACTCCCACTCCTTCCCGGTGGCCCACCGCCGATGCCCGAACAGTTAAGTCCTGCTCAGTCTGCTGAATTATGTGAACTCCTTGATTATGCCCAGGCCATACTACGAGAGACGATGGAAGGGGCTGTGATGCGTCCGGGACATGAAAAGGTTGAGATAGATTTTGCACCCTGGCAGGGTCTGCTTGACTTGCAGGCAAGCCTTGCAGAAATGTTGAGACAGATCGGTGAACCTACGCCGGACTGAGTGACTGTTTAGGAATACGTTATGTAGTTACCCCCCTCGCGACGCCCATGGAAGAGCACGCTGATGGAAGCAGATACATCCAAATCATTCGCCCATCTCCACTGTCATAGCCATTATAGTTTGCTTGATGGTGCGAGCTCTATTGATCGGCTTGTTCATCGTGCGAGTGAACTTGGAATGAATTCTTTGGCAATTACCGACCATGGAAATCTGCACGGAGCCCTTGAGTTTTACAGCAAAGCCAAAAACGTCGGCCTGAATCCAATCATTGGTTACGAGGCATACATTGCCCCTGGTAGCCGTTTTCAAAAAGACGGAGGCAGCCAGAAAGAGGCGAGTTATCACTTGACGCTACTTGCTCAAAACCGCACTGGTTTTGCGAATCTTTTAAAACTTGCAACAAAGGCGTCTCTCGAAGGATTTTATTTTAAGCCAAGAATTGATCGTGAGATTCTCGCAGCTCATTCAGAGGGCCTAGTCTGTCTCTCGGGGTGTCTTTCGAGTGAATTTAGCCGCGCGCTTATTGGATCTTCTCGTGAGCAAAATGAGTCACTTAATCAGGGGCGAAAGGTCGCAAGTTGGTTTCAGAAGATTTTTGGTGATCGTTATTTCATCGAGGTTCAAGACAATGGATTGGATTTGCAGCGTCAGGTTACTGCAGCCGCAATCGATCTTTCTAATGAAATGGGTATCCCTCCTGTTGCTACCTGCGACTGTCACTACGTAAATCGTGAAGATGCTGAAGCTCAAGATATCCTGCTTTGTGTCAACACGGGTCGATTTCGGAATGACTCTTCACGTATGAGAATGGATACGACAGAGTTTTATCTGAAGAGTCCTGCCGAAATGTACGACGCATTCACAGACCATGACAGGCAGTGGGTAAACGGTGCAGTTGGCAGGAGTCAGGAAATTGCTGATTCCGTTTCTATAGAGCTTGAGCTTGGGAAACGTCATTTTCCTGGCTTCGACCTTCCATCAGGAAGAACTGCAGCTGATGAACTGAGGCACCTCTGTTTAGACGGTCTAAGATCTCGGTATGAAGCGGTAGAAAAGCGATGGCTCGAAGCACCTGGTGGTGAGCTTCATTCCGACGTTATAGCCCGCTTGGATCGAGAACTTGATGTTATCAATACGCTCGGTTTCGCAAGCTATTTCCTAATTTGTTGGGACTTCGTTCGTCATGCTCGGGAGAGAGGTATTCCCGCTTCAGCAAGGGGAAGTGGCGTCGGTTCACTTGTTGCGTATTCGCTTTACCTTTCTCATGTATGTCCGTTGGAGTACGACCTGCTCTTTGAGCGTTTTCTGGACGTGAGTCGTCTTGAAGCTCCTGATATTGATATCGACTTCTGCAAGGAGAGGCGCAGCGAAGTCATTGAGTATGTGAAGCAGAAGTACGGAGAAGCAAATGTTGCCCAGATAGGAACGTTTGGCACTCTTGCTGCTCGGGCAGCTATTCGAGACGTTGGCCGGGCGTTAGGTATTTCCATACCTCAGGTAGACAAGATTATTTCTCTTGTGCCAGACCAACTTGGTATTTCACTCGCAGAGGCAACCGTTCCAGGATCGCAGTTGGCTGATGCATGTGATGGAGATGCCCAAGTTCAGGAACTAGTGGATCTTGCTAGTCGGATTGAGGGGCTTGCCCGAAATGTTGGTACGCATGCTGCAGCAGTTGTCATTGCGGATAAGCCACTGTCGGAATACGTACCACTTCAAAGAGTTACCGGAAAAGAAGAAGTCATTACGCAATGGTCTATGGGTGATGTTGAGCGGGCCGGTTTGATGAAGATGGACTTTCTCGGCCTTCGCTACCTCACGATTGTGACCAAGACTCTTGAAATTATTGAGCGAACGCGTGGGGAAAAGCTGGATCCATTAGCGTTTCCTTTGGATGATGCCGATACCTTTGCTCTTCTTTGTCGCGGTGAGACCAAGGGCATCTTTCAGTTGGAAAGTGGCGGCATTCGAGATCTTCTTCAGCGAATGAAACCAGACCACTTTCTAGATATTGTTGCAGTGAATGCACTCTATCGGCCGGGTCCTCTCGAAGGTGGTATGGTCGATGATTACGTCGCAGTCAAGCACGGGCGCCAGCAAGCAGAGTACCCACACCCGGTCATGAAAGATATTCTTGAAGAAACCCATGGGGTCATGGTCTACCAAGAGCAGGTGATGCGAATTCTTGAGCGTCTTGGTGGCATTGAGCTGTCAAGCGCCTACACATGCATCAAGGCAATCAGCAAGAAAAAGTATGAAACCATAGCTGCATTCCGCGAGCAGTTTATTGAGGGGGCCGAGGAGAAAGGTCTTTCAAAAGCCGAAGCATCGACTCTTTTCGGTCTTATTGAAAAATTTGCTGGGTATGGATTTAATAAAAGCCATTCCACCGCTTATGCACTGCTCGCCTGGCAAACAGCGTTCCTCAAAACGCATTATCCAACGGAGTTTATGGCGGCCTTGCTTACAGGCGATATTCCAGGTCGAAATTTTAAAAAGAAGGATTCGGTCGTTGAGCACCTCGAGGATTGCCGACGAATGGAGATCACCGTTGAGGCACCAGAAGTAAATGCCTCTGAGGCTGAGTTTGCTGCCCAAAACGGCGCTATTCTCTTTGGGCTTTGTGCCATCAAAGGGTGTGGAAAGCAGGCGGCAGAAGCGATTGTTCATGAACGAGTGGTCCACGGCAAGTATCGTGATCTTTTTGACCTTTGTGGAAGAGTCGATGGTTCTGTGGTGAACAAGACAGCCCTCGAGAATCTGACGAAGGCGGGAGCACTGGACAGTCTGCTCGGTGAGCAAGAGCATCGAGGGGCATTATTTGCCGGTATTGAACGAGCTGTTGCTGCAGGTGCTGCCAGGCTAGCTGACCGTCGCAGTGGGCAGAAGAACTTGTTTGCAGCGTTTGAAGACTCTGAGCCAGAGGAGGAGCCTGCTGCTGTTCTTCCGGATGTCCCCCCACTCACAGATCTTGAGATGCGATCCTTTGAGAAGGAAGTATTAGGCTACTATGTGCACAGCCATCCATTGGCTGAATACAAGTCAATACTACAGACGGTCTGCACGCATGGTTCATTAGATGTAGGAAATGCTCAGCCACGGGCCGAGGTAGTAATGGGTGGTCTTATTGGCTCCCTAAAGTTATCGAACACGAAGCAGCCAAGACCAGGGTCAACGTTTACGCGCTACGGGATGTTTGATCTCGAAGATATGCAGGGACTCGTCAGAAGTATCTGTTGGCCTGAAGAGTATGCAAGGCTTGGTGATTTTCTTTCACAAGATGCGGTTGTTGTTGTTTCCGGAACAGTTGATCGACGGGCAGGCAGTGAGGAAACAAATCTTATTATCAACGATGTTATTCCAATTTCGAGTATCTGGAGTCGACCGATCAAATGTATGCATCTCAAAATATCTGAGGGAAGGCACGACAGTGTCGTTCTTGATCGTCTGAGAGAGCTTCTTGCCCGGTATGTAGGTGAGACGCCAGTTCGAATGATCATTCAATTGCTCGATGGAAGTCGAGCATTACTCGACGTAGATGGACAGAAAGTGAAGTGGTCGGGAGAATTGCTTGATGAAATTGAAGACTTGCTTGGGGCCGGAGCAGTTCGTGTACAAACTTCTCTTTCTGGTGGTCGCCAGGATAATCGCAATTCCAAAAAGCGACGAGCATTCCAATCCTCCTGAGTGTGTGGCATGATTTGTGTGGATGTCTCATGAGCAGAGGAGATCGTTCTGGCTTCGATTGCCGCTTCTATTTGTGCCTGCGGAGCCGATCTGTTGCAGAAATGCACTGTTTTCTTGCCAAAAGCTCGCATTGCTCTGAGCTTTGATGCCGACTAATCTTCGGTATGAGGAAAAAATAGTCTCTTTCCGACGCTATAAGCAAAAAAACATACCCCCTTCTTTCCCCTAGAGGGATTCTTTCATGCGAAATTTAAACCGCTTCATGTCACAGATTTCTCTTTCACTGACTGGCCTTTGCCTGGCTTGTGTACTGATCTGTGCAGTCGCATTTTCATCATCAGCAATTGCTCAGGGGCAGGGCATGGGAGGTGGACAACAAGGTGGCGGCATGGGCGGTGGACAGCAGGGTGGCGGCATGGGCGGTGGACAGCAAGGTGGTGGTGGCGGTGGACAGCAAGGTGGTGGTGGCGGTTCGGGTAGTCAGGCAGGAGGGTCTGGTGTTGTGGTTGATCCACAAGGAGTTCTGCGGGTCTTGACCATGTCAGACTCCAACCTCAGTAAAATTCGCCAGCGGTCAAGTATTGAACAACTGCCTAAAAATCTTCGGCGTCCTTCCAAGCTACGCAAGGTCGCACTAGGACGACTCGAAACAGCTCTTGCCGCAACCCTTGAATCAGATGGTGTTTTGTCAGATGAAATGACCAACCTCGCCGGTCTCACCCAGATACGTTATGTCTTCGTCTATCCAGCAACCTCGGATAGCCCAGGTGAAGTAGTCCTCGCAGGACCTGCAGAACCGTGGGCGGAAGACTCTTTCGGGCGACCAATCGGGGTTGAATCTGAAACTCCAATTGTGCAACTAGAAGATCTGGCTGCAGTCATGCGAGTTTTTCCGCCAGGGCAGCCATCAGATCAACTCATCGGCTGCTCGATTGATCCCACCCAAGAAGGATTGGCCCGCATGCAGAGTTATCTGAAGCGTCTTGGGACTGTAAATCCACAGGGTACTGATGGAGATATTGTTCGGGGTCTGCGCGAATCGCTTGGACCGCAGACAGTCACTGTACAAGGTGTATCACCTCATACTCATTTTGCTCAGGTTTTGGTTGAAGCAGACTATCGCATGAAACTTATCGGCATTGGTTTAGAAAAACCACCGGTAAGAATGAGTACGTGGATAGACCTTACGTCTCCGGGAAGTGTTGCTAAAAATGCATTACAGCGATGGTTTTTCACTCCAAATTATGAGTGTCTTAAGGTCAGTGAAGATGACCTTGCAATTGAACTTGTTGGTGAAGGGGTAAAACTTATTGGGGCTGATGAGATGGTTCTGCCCGATGGTCGAAGGATGAGTGCCCAGCAGCCAAGTCGTGCGAGTAAGCTTTTTACGCAAGCATTTACGCTTAAGTATCCTCAGATCGCCAGACAGCACCCGGTCTATGCCCAATTAAAGACCTTAATAGATCTAGCGATCGTGGCAGCCTATATGCAGGAACACGGTTCATATGAAAGTGCCGGCTGGTCCGCAGAAGTTCTGTTAGATGAGTCTGCCTATCCGATTGAACGATTTGTTGCCCCACAGAAAATAGATTGTGCGGTGAATGCAGTGCGACGTGGTAGTCGGCTATTAACTCCAATCGGTGGTGGAGTTGTTATTACCCCAAGAGAATCTTTTGCACAAGGCACTTTACAGATTGACGAGACCGGAAAATTACACGAAGAGCACAACAGCTTGTCGATTCCTTTGGACAGCTGGTGGTGGGATTAGTTTACAGTCGCTCTATCTCGACTAGAACTGCCAGATGACATCGAGGCCTGCGTAGAATTGCGCAAGTTGATTTCCACCTGCCCCGATGCTTTGACCCAAGGGCTTGCCGTAAGGGCGGGGTGTCGTAGAAGCATTTGGGGAAAACCAGTCGTATCGAATCTCAGGTCGAATCACCCAGTTATTATTCGGGTACCAATTGAGGCCGAGTGTCAGTTCCCAGAATGTTCCGGCAAATCCGTCTGCCCAATAACCTGGGTTGCTTAGTTGGCTCTCATTACGCAGTGGGGCAGAGATTATATACCCGTTATTATCACGGAAGTATTCAAGGCGAACTCCGCCTTCCCATTGAGGACTGAATTCCCAGAACAAGTAGTTAGCAAATGAATACCATTGAGCTGTTCCAGCTTGTTGGCCAACATTTCCGGGACTGACATTCGCATGAAACTGCCACGCATTATCGTTCTGAAAAACGTAGATAAGTCGATCACTTAGACGATTGGTGTAAACCGTGCTCACCAATGTTCGATTGCCAACGAGTGAACCATTTGCGGGGTTTCTGTCAATTGTTGAAATTTCATTGCCGCTCGTTGTCATGATTGAAAGAGTTTGTGTTTTGTCGCTACTTTCGATGTTAATCCCACCAAGAAAGCTTGAGGTGTCACTTGCTCCAGGGTAGTCAGGATTGAGAATCTGGAATGCTCCAGTTGTTGGCTGGCCGTCAAAAAAGTTATTCCAGCCTGTAGTAATACCTCCGAAAATAGTTGTTTGGTCATTCGCTTGCCAAGAGCCGAGAAAGCCGGTGAATGTGAACGGTGAAAACTGCATTGAGAAAGAGTGTGAATAAAAGAAGTTGCCTATTGCAGGAACTTCTTCGAATCCCAAAATGCTGTAGAAATGTCCAAACCGAAGGGTGATGTCATGGTAGGCAATGTCGGCATAGAATTGCGGCAAAGCAAATCCGTAGTCTTTTGAAAATCCCCAGGATGCAATATTTTCAATCCCAAGTGGTTGGAGTGGATAAGCGTCAAGACCCAGTGCTGTGGTGTAGAAAAAGTCTGTACCGAACAAAAGATCTATCCGGCCCCCCAGATCCCAGCCCAATGATCCATCAGTTTCGTGTTCTCCAACGAAATACAACTGGTTGAGTTGCCCCTGCCAACTTCTATCTCCGAGTGTGATTGGACCATTGAACGGTGTGCCCCAGTTATTTGCGCCTATGCCATATTCGATCCATCCGTAGAGATAGATGTCTTTCTCGGTTAAGCGGGGCAAGTCAAGACGGCGATCCGGACCACTTGCATAGTCAGTCCTCTCCCAGGCCTCTCGGGTGTCTTCCGGGCGTACGTCAGATTGTGGTGGTGGTTGGCCCTTAACAGCAGGAGAGAAAAGATCAGTTGCTATAAAAAGTAACAAAAAAAGTCCAGCTAATTCCCTCACTTTCCATGTCGTCATTGCAGCCACTCCGCGTAGATGGTGCGGTTCGGTAAACCGACACTCTTCCTGAAGATCGTTGTCCAGAAGAGCGTTGAAATAGAACTACCGAAAAGTTCCCTACGAAATCCGCAAATCCCCCAACTTTTTTATGCTGTTTAATTCACTGTAGAAGTTGGTCTTTCAGTAGCAGGACGCATTTTCTTTCGGCTTTTCTGTAGTTCTCGTTGGAACAGTCTTCCAAGAGATCTTGAAGGATTTGATACGTTTCTGAAGGAATCTCACCCGCGGTGTTAGCTTTTATAATTCCTTGTTCGACAGCATCAACCCGTTGCTTACTTCGAGTATTCGCGGCAGTTCTAATGCCTTGAATAAATTTGAGCTGTTCCTTCGGAAGCTGTGGGTACGGCCTTCTACAGCCGACCAGAAAAATGAGCATGAGGGTTGTGGCGATGAGCCAGACATGAGGTGTTGCCCTCGTCGTCATTACCACGCTCCTGATGTAATCACTTCACCACCGGCAATACTGGAGACATAACGCCATACATCTTGATTGACGAACTCCGAAACAAAACGGACTGAGCCATCACCATTTGCAACATTAGCTCCACCCGGATGGTCTGAGTACATCTGGCAAACATGACTTGCCGGACTGTTTGGGGGATGAATTACTTCATATCCGTAGAGAGCAGTTTCAGCTACTGCTGGTCCACTGTGAACAAGAACCAGCGTTGCTGCATAGTCCGCTGCCGTTCCGATACGGCTTACAAATCTTGGTGTTGGATGACTTGCTCCCCCCGGTACAATACCTGCCCAAGCCTTTTCAGATAAACTTGAGGTGTGCTCACCGAGAAAAACAGTTGTTGACATACCATCGGTCACGCTCCTCTGACGAGTGGCAGAATTCCTGTAGAAAGGCCCATTTGCAATCGCATCCCAAGATAAAGATGCAGGAAACATTCCCCAAGGTTCCTCGTGTCCGGCATTAGCAACGTAGTGTGATCGCCCAAGTTCGATTCCAGCCGCTAATGGGTTTCCATTAATATCTTTGACCACGAAAGGTTCTCGGTCCCCAGCAGAAGTAGGGCACAGAAAAAATTGGAATTCTTGAGATACGAGGCTGCGGTTTGCTGCGTGAAGAATTCCTAGGCTTGGATCACTTACGCCAGCAAAGTTATCTGCTATGGCCGCCTCTTCAAGATAAGGAGCAATTTGCAGTCCCCATCCTGTCCCAGGGGCTGCATCAAACGTTTCACTATTTCGATCGTTGCGAGAAGTGTCCGAGAGATATCCTGCAGGAAACTGTCGACGAGCCGATTCATAGCTATGCATTGCGAGCATGAGTTGTCGCAAATTCGATCCACATTGCATTCGTCGAGCACTTTCACGTGCCTGCTGGACCGCAGGCAGTAGAATCCCAACAAGGACACCAATGATTGCAATAACAACAAGAAGTTCGATAAGGGTGAAGCCAGAACGTTTCGCAGGAATCACGAGACGGTCACAGTCCCTGAGCACAACGAGTCGAGAAGTCAGAGGTTTATTTTTCACAGGGTAGAACGACATGGATTGAACATTTTGAATAATCAAAAAAAAATTTTTGATTATTCAAAATAACATAATACGCGAACTACGCAAGTGTTCGAATGTGTTTTTTAGACAGGGCCTTAGCGATGGCCAAGAAGCCATGCCAAAAGTCCTTTTTGGACATGCATTCTGTTTGCAGCCTGCGTGACCACAACGCTTTGCGGTCCATCAATCACCTCATCAGTGACTTCTTCTCCTCGACGGGCAGGCAGGCAGTGCATGAAGATGGCATTTGGGCAATGAGCCATTAATTTGCTATTTATCTGATACGGCTGAAATGCGGTTTGCCTTGTTTCCCGTTCTTTTTCCTGCCCCATGCTCGCCCACACGTCGGTATAGACAGCAACCGCGTCTTGGACTGCAGCAATTGGATCTTCGGTTTGTTCGATAAATGCGTCGGGAGCCAACGATGCCACTCTTTTCTTGAAAGATTCATCGAATTGGTACTGCCTGGGAGCAGCGAGAATAAAACGCATACCAAGTAAGGCGCAGGCAATTGCAAGTGATCTGGCAACATTGTTTCCATCACCTACAAAAGTGAATGTCAGTCCTTCCAGTCGACCAATATGCCTGCGCAACGTGTAAAGATCTGCGAGTGCTTGGCACGGATGGCTGAAATCACTGAGGGCGTTGATAACAGGGACACTTGATGACGCGGCTAGTTGCTTAAGCGTGGCGTGTGATTTAGAGCGGCATGCAATGCAATCGACATATTCACTGAGCACGCGACTGAAGTCATCAATACTCTCTCGAGAACTTGCAAACCCGGTGTCCTCTCCGAGAAAGAGCCCCGATCCTCCCAGGTGTACCATCGCAGTCTGGAAACTGACACGTGTACGCAGGCTCTGTTTTTCAAAAACAAGTGCAAGAACGCGACCTGGGAAAAGTGCATCACGAACACCAGCTGTGTACTTTGTTTCAAGATCTTGAGAGATCGCAAAGACTCCCTCGATTTCTTGTGGAGTCAGATCTTCTACAACTAATAAATGACGCATTGAAATACCATTGATTCTGGTTAGATACTGTACAGGTAAGTAGGCGGCTTGTTAGGAGTGCTGGGTGTGCTTTAGTTTCTGCTCGTAACTTCAAGAATAGCTTCTGTAAGTTTTTGGCATCCTTCTTCAACCTCAGCCGCGGTTACCGTCATTGCTGGGAGCAGCCGTATCACATTGCCTTGCGTGCAATTCACGAGTAGTTGCCGGTCAAGGCATGCTTGCACGACCGCTGCACCATCAACGGAAATCTCAATACCGATCATCATCCCTTGAATTCGAATCTCGCTTATAGAGTCACATGCACTTTTTAGTGCATTGAGTTGACTACGGAAAAGTTCTGCTGCCTTAGCTACATTGCCGAGCAGGTCTTGGCTTTCAATCATTTCTATTGCGGCGATACCAGCAACAGCAGCAATTGGATTACCGCCAAAAGTCGAGGCATGCATTCCGGGGCGGAGATGTTTTGCCAGTTCGGACGTCGTGAGCATTGCGCCACCAGCAATACCAGCGCAAAGACTTTTAGCCAGTGTCATGACATCAGGAATGACGTCTGTATGCTGATACCCAAACCACTTGCCGGTTCGCCCACAGCCGGATTGAACTTCATCAAAGACAAGTAACAAGTCATTGTCATCTGCAAGCTTTCGAAGTCCCTTTAAGAATTCCTGAGATGCCGGAACAATACCGCCTTCTCCGAGAATGGGTTCAATGAGAATGCCACCCGTGTGCTCATCAATTAAACGAGCAACAGCGTCAAGGTCTCCGTGCGGGGCAAATTGAAAACCTGCGACCATTGGCCCCAGCCCTTCGTGGTATTTTGGCTGAGCCGTAGCAGAGACACTGCCCATCGTGCGGCCGTGGAAACCACCTTGGAACGTAATGATTTTGTAACGTTTTCCCTCAGATCTTAATCGGACAAGCTTAATTGCTGATTCATTTGCTTCAGTGCCTGAATTGCAGAAAAAGGCCTGCCCGCCAAATGAACGCTCAGAAAGAAGTTTCGCCCATGTTCCCTGAGGCTCCATATACCAGGTGTTTGGAACGTGAATAAGCTTTTCCACTTGCTTTTGAACGGCTTGCACGACAGGGGCGGGGCAATGTCCCAGTAAATTGCAGCCCCAGCCCGGGAATAAATCAAGATAGCATTGTCCATCTGCATCCCAGACCCGCGAGCCTTCTCCGCGTTCGAGACATACATTGAATCGTCGATAGTTAGGCACGACATACTGGTCAAACGTCTTTATGACTGCTTGTGTTTCGGGGCCTGGTTTGTGGGCATCTGTCGATTGCATTGCGTCGATTGTTGCCATGAAAATCTCTT
>WLWF01002297.1_pt1 | contig 14106 bp, 22 predicted proteins | sample 6718331 | NCBI WGS metagenome assembly WLWF01 (sample SAMN12718692, study PRJNA515312) | sponge metagenome | isolation source: marine sponge | host: Mycale hentscheli | place: New Zealand: South Island, Marlborough, Capsize Point | collected 2003-05-01
CCTGTGAAACAATGACCATGATGTCGTTGGCGTTGACGATGGCCTCATTCAGAACGATAGACAGGCCGTCTTCGTCTGTGGTGTAATCGTCACGCTTCGACAACTGCACCCCATTGAGATAAACCTGAACGCTGTCAGGCGTATACGCTAGCGGCTTAGCTGAAGCATCGTCGCCACTGACAATGGTGTCGCCTGGTTGTAGGTAGTACGTCCACTCCAAAACCTTAGCGGCTGGTCCTGGCGGACCCGGTTGGCCGCGACTACCAGTGTCCACAATGATTGAAATATTATCCGCACATGGATCGTTACATGAACTCATTACAAAGCCTCTGGCTGGATGTTGAGTGTGCCCGTCAAAGTCTTCAGGGCTGTTCCGTCTCTGTCTCTAACGGAAATCTGGAGTGCGTAGCTGCCAGCCTGCATTGGCTGGTCTTTAAGATTGAATGTAATTTTGAATTGCCCGGCCGCGTCATCAATCACTTCAGTAGGGAAGTCCACAGCAAAAGTCCCGGCCATGTTGCTGGCTTTGGTGGTAACGGTCTGGTTGACCAGGCTGTGGGGTAGGCATTCTTCAGGAGTGCTATCTGATACAACGCCAAACCGTTCGGTGTTGGCACCGCCAGGAAGATTGAAACTCAGCGGTTGTGGTACGGGGCAGGACATGGTACTGAATACCCTATGAAACCTGCCATTACCGTACAAGTTTATTCGACGTGGCCATGCCGACGCTTATAATTCTCAGCCGCACCCCACCCTAAGCGGATCGCCTCCGCCCGTTCTTTCCAATCAGGAACGCCAAAAAGCATTCCGGTTTCTTCATCGTCCCGCCCTGACTTCTTTGGCCCTGTTCCTTTGCGTCTCTTCGGTAGGTGGCATAGATCGCCACACTCCAGGTGATGCTGCAGCACAGTAAAGGACACACCCACGTCTTCAGCTATGGCACGTTTGGCAACGTTGTCGAACCAAAGCCGTTCGACTCTTTTGATCTGCTCTTTACTCCAGGCATACGGTGCTCTGCTCATAGGAACTTTATGCGGATTTCGCACCCTCCTACTTCACACTCCGTCCACGCCTTACTGGCTGTCAGCTTCACAACCTGCCGATCATCAACCAAGATGCAGTCCTCACCCTGAAGGCAATCCATGACTGCCTTTGACAGATTGTCTATGTCGTACCGGCAAGTAGGCGTGAGCTTTGCCGACCCTGACCCGTCAACCTTACGGCGTGTCTTTGGAATTGGGATGTGGAACTTCAGGGTAAGCTCACACAGGTCTTCAGACGGCACCATGTTTCCACAGGTCACCGATCTGATCTGATCTTTCCATTCCCAGATCCAATGCTTTGCAGGAATGTAGGCCCGTCCTGTGCGGCTAACTTGATGTCTCGGCTGAGGTCGTGGATGGGCTTTGACGTAAAGCAGTATTGTTTTCAAGATTCTCCACCTCTTTGGTTAAATACCAAATCGCTTTACGCAGATCCAGTATCTCATCGGACGAACTTCCTTTTTCGCCAGCACGCCAGATGTACTTCATGGCGTTGCCTCTTAAGAAACCCATGTGCCGGAGTATCCGCCAGGGTTCTATTTCATATCGATCTTTGTAGTAAGTAGGGTTGGTCGGATCGTCCCCCGTCCGTGGACGGGCCAGAACTTCATCAGGGTCTGGGCCTAGTTGTTGCTGTCTCATGCTATACCACATGTCTCCCATTAGATGTGCCTCCAATGCTGTCGAAGTTTTATCCTGCTTAATTGTGAATCAGAAATTCCCGTCCATCTTTCCAGAAACGCACCGCTACCCTTGCCGTTTCTTTCCATGAACTTTCTTAACAGAAAAGCCATTCTCTTTGTCAGCTTTGAGGTATTTATTTCTTCTCCTTTTGGCTGTCTCCCTTTGGCTACCTTGTCGGCCATGTTATCCGCAGAAGTTCCAGAAAAAATATGGTAAGGGTTTACGCACTTTTTGTTGTCGCATTTATGACAAACGTGCTTTGTGTTTAACAAGCCCCTAAAAATGTTAAAAGAAAACCGATGTGCGCCGACAGTCTTGCATCCGTCCCAGAAATTTCCGTACCCCATACCCGTCTTGGCCCCCGTCCACTCCCAGCATCCACTGTCCTCATTGACAGCGACCTTGCTCATAAACCTACTGATCGTCTTTGCGTCCATGTCCGTCCTCCTAAGTCCTGATTTTACAAACCTTCACTGCCTGCGTCTACGTCAGTTATATCGATGCCACCACCGTGACGGCCTATCTTGTCTGAATACTCCAACATGATCTGATGATCTGTTAAGGGTGGACGTCTAAAAATAATGAACAACCACTTCGATCTGGTCTCTTTAGCCAGCTCCCGCCTGGCTGCTAGCAACCACTTCAGCTTTGCCTTACGGGTTCCGGCCGGATAGGTAATGTGCATCAGGAAGCTGCCGTTGAACCATGTGCAGTACGCCTGCGTCCAATCAGCCGGTTCCCCTAGCTCATCAGCAAAGGCATTAAGGATCTGTTCTGCGGACTCCGTTGCACTAGCGAATTGCTTTTCAGTCATCTGTTCGGCTCCTTCCGAAAAAGTCGGCGTCGCCTCCGCCCCAAGCGGAAGGCGGCGTCCGACGCTTCTGTTCTGAATACTTATGTATTCTGTACGTGTCCGGTGGGGCGGTACGGTTGTGTACCACCATACGGTACGGTGTGTACTACCCTACGGTACGGTTTGTATCACAGGGCGGTACGGTTTCATCCATCCATTCCTTCATCTTTGCATAGCAGATGAAATACTTCCGACGATACCCTGACTTCTCTGTCAGGCCGTATTGTATCAAGCCCATGCCGCGTAGCTTCTTCGTCCTGGCCGTCCAGGTTGACGCTGATATACCACACTGCTTCGCTCCAGCCCTGACGCCAATGATCGTCTGGTTTTTCTTGTTGCCATGCCTAAACAAGCATAACAGAATACGGACATCATAGACGTCAACGCCTTTACAGTATTGCTGGAAGTCATTCAGGGTATTCAGGGCGTCCCAGCGGTCTCTGGTTGGGGGCTTAGGTTTCATTGGTCTTCCCCAAAGACTCTGGCTACTGAGCCTTTGTACGCCTTCTTGTCTATTTCACAAGCTATACACCGCCGGTTCATGTGCTTGGCCACAAGCGGCGTAGTACCTCCACCGCTGAACGGCTCAAAGATTAGATCGCCAGCCAGCGTAAATTCTTCAATAAGTTTTTCTACGCCGTCAGCACTTTGCTGCCATTCATGTGCGTCCTTTTCAACCTGCCCGCCTTCGATCACATCAAAAAAATATTTACCGTTTGAACCATCAGAAAATTTATGGGCTTCAACCTTTCCACCTTCCGGTACATTCTGGTAAATCAAGATGGGTTTGTATTTAGTGTTGACCCTGCGTGGATGTACAGCAGGGGATACTGTCTGTAAAAACATTATCTGCCAATAAAAAGAAAGATGTTCGCCTAATCGCCGCATACATTCATCTAGATGCAGTTTGCCGCTATAAGCTATACAAAGGCCGTGAGGCTTTAGGATTCTGCTGGCCACCTTTGATAGATCAGACCAGACCTCTATGAATTCGTGAGGATATGGTGGGTCCGTGATAATGATATCAACGCTGGCATCTGGCAATTCGTCAGCAATATCAACAAAATTACCCAGGCGAACGTCAACCAATTTGTCTTTGGTCTTCTTGATTTTCTTAGCAGCTTTGTCATTCTTCAATTCCCGCAACGCTGCTTTGACGCTGTTGCATGTGTCGCCCGCATCTGTCAATTTCTTCCAGACCGCCTTGACGTCCGCATCAGATACATCGTCATCTGCCAACGTCACAACGTCATTGATCCGTAGCTTTCTGCCTTTGGATTCTTCGCCGTCCTTGACAAATTCACCGGCCCGCAGGTCATCCCGGCAAACATCCAGCACATCCGTCAAACGATCTAAGGCAGCGGCGTAATCACTATGTCGGTTGACGGTTCTGCTGCTTACACCTAGCTCTTCAGCGACAATATCGCATGTTTTCAAGTTGTCATTATGACAACTTGCTCTGTCGCCTCCGTGCTTGTTTTTCCGCTGGTTGTATATCTGGCCAATAACATCAGCCGCCGCCTCTGTGCTAAGGTTGCGCCTGGTTAGCTGGTGCCGCAGCATCCAATCAAGGACTTCCTGGCGGTCATTGAATTCCATTTCCACAACGTCATATTCGACCCCTAGCCTGTCACATATTTCCTTTCTGTTGTGGCCATCAACCAGCACGTCATCTTTGCCCGGGCGGCACCAGACCGTCAGCGGATCGCGGCACCCCTCCTCTTGAATGCTATGCTCTAATGCTGCCAATTCGCTTGGTTTTAATTTTGGAATCAATCCCTTCAGCTTGCTATCAATTCGCATCGTTTCTCCTCCTGATTAGTGCAACTATCTCTTTCTCAAAATACAATTCAAAATCTTCTGGCCGATGAAATTCAAAGCAGCATTTTTTGGGAACTATGAACACATAGCACGGCCCGTACCGCGTTTCCTGAATCTCAATCTCTCTTTTCTCTACGCCGTCCGGCCAATATAAAGCAGCTGACGGGACCATAACAACAGAAGGCTGGCCTCTTGGATTTGGTTTCGTTGAACGATTTGAATCGCCAAAAAAATTGCTATGCAACGCTATCCATCCAACTAGATCTTTTTCTGCCACTTCTTTGCTGGCCCACAATTTAGCAGTCCTTGAATTAGGATTCCTTTTATTTCCAAATTGCTGGTGAACTGGATGCACTGGAACATTAACAGTCCATCCGCCCGGAAAACCACCAATGCCATCCCAAGAATATTTTCGCTCTGGATCTATAAAGCCAACAACCCTGCCTTCAATCTTGATCAACGCATCAACTTTGTATTGCAGGCAATCAGAATTTTTATCTTTCTGATTGCCAGGTACTATTGATACATGATGATTGACGCCGTCAACGCAAACCGTCTTCCCGTAAAGCCAAAAATTAGGTGCAAAGAAATTAAAAAAGTTTCCTTCTGAATGTTGTCCCGGAAAAATATTTTTTATCGGCCCTGGGTCAACGCTTTCAAATTCTCCGTCAATATTTAATTGCCACATCATCACCGCCCCCCCTTCTCAAACCGCTCCCAATCCGCCACCTGTTTCAACAGCATGGCCCGTCTTGTCTCTTCGCTGTAGGCTGGCACCCGCCCTGAATGCTGTAGCAACGCCAACGATTCCGTTAGGCGGTGGTAGATATCGCTAGCCTGTGAGATACGGGCGGCACCCTCCATCGGGTCCAGGTCTGCATCGTGGGCGTAGGTGTGGCCTAGCCGTTCGATGTGGGCCTGCAACGCCTCCACCACTTCCGGCATTTCCGGATCGTGGATCGGGTAGAGGCCTAGTCCTTCGTCTTTCATGATCGCCCTCCTAAAAACCCGCTCCCCCCAACCGCCAACACAACTCAGCGGCTAAGGGTCAAAGGCTAACGCAATAGCCTGCGGGAAATGTTGTATCCGGTTGCGTCCGGTGTGGGTTAATTAACAAGAGAGATTTTTCCGCAGATAACAGGCCTATCAAAAACGAAACTTGCTACTGCTAAAGCGTTATTTTTGGTGGGCTGCCAGTTTCTTCCAGGCATCTTAGTGGCCGCTGCGTATTGACCACCTACGTTCATTTCAAGGTCGACAGTGATTGCCCTGTGAGTCCTTGCTGGATTCTTTGGGGTGTTTACATATTCGACTGAAATCATGTCAACGCTTTTTCGGATTGTTGTGTATTTCATAATCATTTTTAAACTTTGGGTTTGTGTTACCTGCTAGCCGCAGGGGAAGCATCGGTTTGCGTTGCCGATGTATTACTATACGCATGTGTCCACTAATTGTTCAAGTGCTTTTTTATTTCAGTCCTCCAGCCCCGAAAACGTAAGGGTTTCGTCCACAGCCGCAGTCATAGCGGAGCGGAAATGCTGGCGTAGCCCGTCAAAGATCAGGTCCAAATCCACCATCCCCCCACGCCTATTCTTTTTACAGCTCCACTTGACGGCCTTCTCTGCGTCCTGGCTGTCCCCGGCCTCCGCCAGGAAGTACAGGTCCGCCGAATAGTCCAGCGATGCCGTCCCCCTGCTGATGCTACCTATGGAACTCTTCCCGTCTGAACCCTTCGCCATGCTGCTGATGGCCACCAGTGCCACCTCATGCCGTCTAGCCATCTCTATAAGGCGAATGCTGATTGAATCCAGTTGCTCAACCCTGCTAGCTTCATCCCCCCTTAGAAGCTGAATATAGTCCACCACAACCACAGTCGGTTTATGCTGAATAATTCCCGCTTCGATAGCGTCTAATGTAAAGTTCGTTTCAATGTGGGCCTGCGTCCCAAAGAACTCCGCCACCTTCTGGGCGGCTGCCTCTTTGTTCAGGTCGCTACCCATATTGAACTTTGGCAGGTTGACCCCTAGCGGAAGCTGTGGCATTAGGGCCATGCTCCGCCTGACCAGATCCACTGGCCTCATCTCACCCATAGCAAAAAGCAATTTGGCCCCAGCCGTCACCGCCCCCAGTGCTAGCTGCAAAGCCAATGCCGATTTACCTGTGCCGGGATTACCCGCCAGGATGGTCAGGCCAATAGGCAGGCCGCAGTATGGCTGGTCAAACCATTGGTGGTTGGTAGGTACATACTGGTCCGCATCCGTAGTCAGAAGCTGGTCCACAGCCTCAGACCAGCTGATGCACGTTGACGATTCCGCTGTGGCTTCCAGATCGTCCACCATACGCCGCAGGTCTGCCAACACTGCGTTGCCCTGACGGGCCTCAGCGGCCAACGTCGTGGCGTTTATGGCTATCTGTTCCTGTTGGAACCGCTGGTTAATCTGGGCGGCAAACTCTGCACAGATCCGACCAGGGTCAGGCGTGGTGTGGCCGGTGGCTAGTTGTTCCAGCAGGTAGTGCTTTGTGGGTTCAGGTTGTTCGAACCTGCTAGCTAGATCGCTCAACAGGTCAGCCATTGTGGGCCGCTCATTGGTACGACAAACGTGCGCCGCACTTTCCATAATGGCGTCACAGTGTCCGCCGATGATCGCCCCCCGTTCCAGTTGGCCTAGAGCTTTGAGTACCGCCGCACCTTGACCGATTGAGATAAGCTCAATCACACTGGAAGTCAGGCCTTTTTCTAGTTCTTCTGTAAGTGATGTCATTTGTTCCGAATCCCTCCGCGATAATTAGATCCTTCGTGAAATCTTTAATATTAAAAACAATAAACTTTTCTCCACCGCTGTGGTATTTCTCCACGCCCCGCACATCTGTACCAGCGAACAGATCCATGTCAAGGACGGACCAATGTCCTAGCTCCCTGCCCTCACCGTCCTGGCTGAAACCGTAGAACATGTGGGTACACCGCAGCCCTGACTCAGGGGGCCGCAGCAGTTTGCACAGCTCCGTCTTCCCATCTTCGTTTGGGTTGAGCCGTATCGTGAACTCTCCCCGATACGGAAGATATTTGGGCCGCCTGATGCGGACACTGATCCCAGCGGGAGCCATGACAAGATCGCAGCACCTACTCATATCTTCCATAGGTGTTGCTTCCCGCCCTAGTATCTGAGCCATGACGGCAAACACCTGTGGATAAATTCTTTCTCCGAACTCCTTACGATTCTGAAAACTCATAACGCCTCCATGCGTTTGTGGTTAGTTGACGTGGGTCCAGCTTTTGCCTTGATGTATGTACGTTATATTGTGGTTACTAACACCAAACCATTCGCCTAAGAACTTCACGGCACCGAAGGAACCTGAACTCTTCTTGCGTGTTGGTGGAAACCTTTCCAGGAATTTTCTTATTAAAAGAACTTCTTTAGTAGTTAGAACGGAATGAATATTTTTTTCACCAAAAGGCTTGTACCCCCTGCCTTTTGAAACCATGTCTTCCATGTTGTCTTTGTGTGTTCCTTGGAAAAGATGACAAGGGTTCACGCAACCCGGGTTATCGCAGGTGTGACATATAAACATCCCGTCTTCTATAGGCTGTACAAATATTTCATAAGAAATGCGGGAAGCGGTTTTAGTTATATTTTTATATTTGAAAGTGCCGCGCCCCAACTTATCCTTCCAAGCCTGCCATTCCCAGCACCCTGTGGAATCGTCCACCTGAACCTTGCTCATAAATCTATCTAGCGTTGTTTGCATAGCATCCTCATTAAAAAAGTGTGTAGAAAAAACCTGCCTGCACCGCTTGGGCTAAGTGCAGGCAGGCACCCCAACCTAGAAAGGCAGACTGTTTAGGTCAGCACCGTTCTCAGCGTCGACCTGCTGGGTCTTCGTCTGCTTCACGGCCTTAGACTTCGGCGGAGCTTTCGCGACCGCGTCCAGGCTTTTGTAGTTACGACAATTCCTGTAGCCTTTATCAGACACAGTAATCGTCCCGGCAATCTGCCGCCCTACAAGTTCCTTCACTGGCTGGCCCCACTCTAGGCCAGCAGCTTCATAGAGCTGCTTGATCTTCCAGCCCCACTTCTCAGGATCAACGCTGAAGTTTTCAAACGTTAAGCCGTGGCCTGGCTTACCAAATCCAACAACCACAACTGTACCGGTGGGGTTGCCTTCTGATTCGGCCCACCCCTTCCGTTCAATCTTATGGTAGTTGATGTTCAGGATGTGGTCTCCAGCAGGTAACGGTTCATCGCTAGTACTGTTTTGTGACTCACTAATATCAGCATTAAACAACGTTTCGAATGGATCAATTTCCATTTGTCTATCTCTCTTTCAGTATCACCAGTCATAAAATCTTTTATAGGGAATGTACACTGGTGATTTATGTACCTCCCGTAACAACTTCGCTACGCTTTGCTCATTGGTAGCAGGCCGTAGCTTCAACCCGTTCTTCCTGTTCTCCTTTCTGATTGCTTCGCATCGTTCCAAAATTTCTTGTTGAGTCGGATCGTCCGGCTCCCTGTCTGTTTCATCCATGAAGTAAAACACTAAACCTAACTCTCCATCTGTTCTAGTAATGGTTGTAAACTTTCGGCAGAATCTACAGGCAGGCAAGCCGGTAAGTCAAGACGGCTTTTGGCGTCCCACGCCGCACATCTTTCCAGGTGTAGCAGCCGCTTCTTCCCGCCTGTGGCTTTCTTCCGTCCGTCCTGCTGGGTGACGATTGTATCTTGCCAATTGAGGAAGCCAATGAGATCACTCCATTCTTTGACCAGTGGCAGGACATGCTTGCTCAATCGCATTTCGTAACGGTCGTAAGCATCAGCCTCATCAGGCGGCGAAAACTTTTTGACCGTACTATGGCAGATCAGGATAACATTGGCATGTTCCGCGATCTGATCACATGCACGTAAAAATTTACTAAACGATTCAGCCAGCATCAGCCAGCCCTTACCATAGGCAAACGATTCAATGCTTTCCTTCTGGTGCTTCTCAGCAACATAGTCGGCCAGCATTCTTTCGGCAGCATCAATGGTGTCAAAGACGATTGTTTTATGACCATGCTGGTCCCGTCCTAGCTCCATCGTTGCTGCTGAAAAGTCCGCCCAGTTTGTAGCCGAAACCCTGCTACAGTCAATGTATCCGGTGCCGTCTTCAGTATCTATCATCAGTGGGTTAGGCATTGCCGCACCCATTGTTGATTTGCCGCAACCTTCAGGCCCAAAAAAAACAGCCTTAATTGGCTTCTGTTTCTTCCCCTTCTCAATCTTTAATCCCATTTTCTTTTCCCTCCAAAACATTCTCAAACACAACCAAAGCAGCGGAGACCGTCCCCGCTACACATATCGTTTCATCTTCAGCCAGAACCGCCCAACCTGTGGGCGTCTTCTGTAACTGGACGTCCTGGTCTTTCCACAGCCATGGTGTAGTTGGCTGTGTGAATTCCCTGTCTTCAAAGATTCTGGCACGTTGTATCATTCGTTTGCTGCTTTCCTGCTGCCGCCGCAGTTCCTGATTGCTTTTCGCCGAACTGCTTCGTAGGTGTCCTGATTGTTTTGTCTTTGTAGGTTATCAGCAAGATGTTGAAAGCGTTTCATCTGTTCATAATTTTCTTTGAACATCTGGGCGAAGTACCAAACTACATCCGCATGTTCGGACTGTCCTGTGTCTCTTAGGTGTAGCCATGCTTTCCGCAGGTCTTCATGTTGTGTAGGGAATTCCATATGTCCTCCAATGATGCGGCAGCCATCAGCCAGGTAGTACGTCTGGCTGATGGCACGCTTTTTAATTGCCACATCAAGCTACGCTGCCGCTGTTCTTTGGGGTGTACTACTAAAAGAAGACGTGGCAAATGGATGGTACGGCCTGACTGCTGCCTCTGTCAAGCGGAATCTTTTTCAGCTTTGCGAATAGCCAAACCAACCATTTTCTCAGCAGCCAGACGGACGAACGGCAGCCTACGCTTCTTTGATTCTTTGGCTAGGTGGTCAAGTATTTCATGCATGTGGTCCCGGCACCACTGCGGGCCTTGGTTCATTTTCTTTTCCCAGTGGGCGCACTTACATCCCTTTTCTTTGGCGTTGATATTAAACCATTTGAGCATGTTCTTCAGGTGGGTGCCTGGGCCTGTGGTGGTTGTTGGCATGGTTCGGCCTCCTGTGGTGGGCGGACATTCAGATTCACACTCTTCTTCGTCAGGGTGACAATCACCAATAGGCGTCCAGCCGTCTTCATCAGGTGGGGCGTCAAAGCATTGGTAGCCAACAAGCTTGTCTGGGTCTTCCCCGCAGGGAAGACAAGCAGCCATTTCAACAACCTGATCCCACTCAAAAGAAAAGGTGCCTGAATCTTCGCTCACGATTACAAAGTCTGCATCCGGTACATTCACGGGTCTTTGCCTGACTTGAAATAACCACTCAACTTCTACTGGTCCAGTAAAAGATTCTGTCGGAACAGTATCCTGTATATTATATTTATCAGGATCATTCCCAATGGTACTTGGCGGCCATGTTATTAGTTCAGGGATATCACATTTTGCATCTGGAAAAAAGGAGACCCCTGCACAACCTTCACCGCCAATAATTGTCTTACCTGCAAAAGTTGCTTTGGTGATCCAGGTCGCAATATAAACACTGTTGTTATTGCCGCCCATTTCAGAAAAACGCAAATAGACAAGCGGGCCTTTCCAGTATGGGGGCGATCCGTCTAGCCAGTTAATATTGACACTAATACCTTTCCCGCTTACACCAACGCCCCCAACGCCAAATTCCGCCCTTGCAGCTTTGCACCCAGCAAGATTTTCTGTTCTGGTCAGCATACTCAAAAGCTGGAGCTTGCCATCAGTAGTGAGAGTCAAGCCTGAAGAATCGCCTGGCGGTATTGCGCCTGACTCAATTAGTTCTGCGTATTGATAGCCTGCTCCCTGTGCGTCTGTTTGGCAGCATTCACTTTGCTCTTTCCCGTAGCATTTCCAGCACGGCCCCTTCTTCCCGCAACATGGACACCCCCCTAAGAACATGGCTACCCCTCATCACATTCAGCGGCTATAAGAATGAACGTGTCGCCTGACTTCATGAACGCACACCACTTGTCAGTACCTTCCAACTTAGCGAACAAGTTCAACACAGTGACCGCATCACCCTTCGCGTTGCCGCCTGTGTCTGTGGGTACGATGTCCTGTGTTGCATTCTTCGCCCACTCCCCCGTAGTCTTGCCTATTTGCAGGGCAGGTACGCCACCGCCGCTTTTGACGGGATACCACTTGTTTCCCTTACGATCCTTGACGCCCTCCGACTTCTGCACCGCTGCGGATATGCGGCGCATTGATTGGCGGTCAAAGGTGTAGACGGGTTCAGCCATCAGGACGGGGTTCCGAAGTAGGAGAAATCTGCTGTTTTGTAAATCTGGAACGCACCTATTGCAGGCTCTGCGCCTGACTTCACAGGATTGCCAGAACCGTCTAGCCCTACAGGTTCAGAGATTGGATCTTTTTTTGTACTGTCCCCCGACAAGTCACCCTCTGTAATGTTTGTGCCGTCTGCTTTTCTGGTGCCAATCATAACTTGTTCTAAAATCCAGCCCCTAGCATCGTATGCAAAATTAAACGTAGCGGAATAGTATGTCAGGTTCACCCCGTTGCTAGACTGTGTTTGTTTTTGCCATGATCCGCCCTGGCACTTCCACGTCTGGGCGGGCGTTCCGGCCCATGCTCCGCTGTTGATTGTGTTGGTGTATGTTGTTAATGCCGTGCCTGCTTCGGCAGCAGTTGCAAAACTTCTGGTTAGTGATAGCGAAGAAAAAGCCCAATCAGCCTGCAAGTCTGGAACTGGTGTTCCTGCTGTGTTCTTGATTGCTGTACCAAAACGATCTTTGTCAATCGGCACCGCCGCAACACTGGACGACCCAGACCATGTGTCGGCGGGGACTACGGCGTAGTCATAGCCGCCACCGCCGCCTCCGCCGCCCCCACTGCCAGATCCTGGCCCGTCCGTACTGGCATCAATCAAGGTGGGTGCCTGGTACGTCACATTCAACGTATACAGCAGGAGGTCATCAGATATGCTGCAATCAAAGCTGGTGGCAAATACAGACGGATCGTCTGGGTGTGGTGAACCAAGCAGGATACCAGGAGCCTGTGCGATCTCATCCATCGGCGTTGCAGGGTCATCTATCTTGACAGCAAACGCCCTGGTGTATTGCAGCGATTCCCTGGCCGTACCTGATACGCCACGGCCTTCTGCTATTTCGTATGTCTGGACGATTGCCATTATGCTATTCCCATCTGTACAACATTGATTCCAGGCTGTGCTGTGTTCTTTACAATCTGTTTCTGTGCTGCCAGTTGCTTGTCTTCAACGCCGTTTCCAGCCACACCAGACTGTAGAAGGAAGTTCAGCCCAGCGGATGAGCGGGCGTCTAGTCCTGATATTTTGTTCTGGGCGGTCAGTGCTTTCTTGCTTTCAGTGGAAAGTTCTACCTTCTGTGTTTCTGGTTGTTGGATTGTGATGCGGGAATTCTTTAGCTTCCTAGCCGCTTCTTCATATCCTCCAGAAATAGCTTTAGCAGCGGCAGGAACTTCTGAACTTAACGCGTTAGAAACCGCGTCGGCGGCCTTCTTTCCAGCAGCAATAGCCGCTTTTGAATATCCCGCCTGAGCAGATTTTGCGTCCTCCATCCCTTTCATTTCAATGCCTGTCACGTATTCAATCGCTTCGGATATCTTGATAAGAAGCGCTAGCATTCCAGCCATGAAACCTGCACCGATTGCCTCAAAGGCATAGAAAACAGACTGAAAAAGTAAAGCTACTTTTTGGGCAAACCTGAAAGAAGTGTCGAAACTGAAAGCGATGTTTTCCCACAATGATCCTGTGATGTTAAACAGATCGGCAACGCCAGCAAAAGACGCCACAACCTGATCGACAAAACTTCCTGCCGCGATCAACCCGTCAAAGATTCCATCAGATATTGACTTACCAATATTCGCCCCACCTGCGGAACTCACAAACTCTTTGAACAAATCTACAACAGCGTTAATAGCTGGTGCTAGGTTTGCTGTAACCTGATTAATGATATTGCTGAATATCTGTGATACATCCGTCAGATTGTCTTTCAGTGCAACCGTTCCGGCTATCTGCTGATTAGAAAGTATGCCGCCAAACTTCTCCAACTCCGCCCTGGCTGCTTCTGTCTGTGCGTTAATGTCAGCAAACAACGGCACCAACCGCAGACCTTGATCTGAAAAGATCTTGAACGCTGCGGCCGCCTGTTCCCCTTGGGTGGCTAGCCCACCAATGGCTTCGCCAATCTTTAGGAACTGATCTTCTGGCGATAGCTTCATAAGATCCTGAGCTGATAACCCTAGCCGTTCCAACGCTGGCAACGCCTCACCGAATCCCTGCGATGCTTCCGCTAGCCGCTTAGACATTCGCCCAAACGCACCAGACAAGGCTACCTGATCAACGCCCGCCTTCTGGGCGGCCAGGCCGAATACCTGCAAGCCTTCTGTGCTGATGCCTGTTGACTTCGCCAGCTTGTCAACGGCATCAATGGCAGTGATGGAACCTGACACCATGTTCTTGAAAGCACGCCCTGCCGCCAGTGCGTACTGTGCCAACCTGTCAAATACCAAAAAGTTAATGCCGCTTGTCATGCGGCTCAGGGACTTCTGTGTTTTACTGCTGGTCTTTGTCAGCTTGTTAAACATCCCCGTAATTC
>WLWF01002298.1_pt1 | contig 14104 bp, 4 predicted proteins | sample 6718331 | NCBI WGS metagenome assembly WLWF01 (sample SAMN12718692, study PRJNA515312) | sponge metagenome | isolation source: marine sponge | host: Mycale hentscheli | place: New Zealand: South Island, Marlborough, Capsize Point | collected 2003-05-01
AATTTAAATTTCTCAGCAGCCATAGTATATATACTCATTTCTGCTGCAACTTCTTTTTGCACTAAGAAATTTAATCTATTAGGATCAAATATAGCATTGGGGTCAGCAGCCATTTCATTCCAAGCTTCATTATGAGTTTTTACAATACTATCATAAAATGCTTCTTTTTCTGCTTTATATTTTTGAAATTTTTCTGGGGTAGCTAACCTAGTATATAAATTAGGCATTGTCTGAAATACCAACTTTTGAGGTCCAGCTACTAAACCACCAGTTAAAAAACCAGACATAAATGTTTCAAAACCTTGACCTGAAAATTGACTATCCACAGCAGATGATATTGCTGCATTTGTTATATCTAAACCACCAAGTAATGGATCATTTTGTAAATTAGAATAATATTGCTTTGTACCATAACTAATTGCTTCCTGTCCAACCTCTTGTATACCTTCTGCAAAATTAGCAGCAAAGAATCTGGCAGATGCACCTAATCCCATTTTTAAACTGCCTTTAACTCCAGCAGCTTTTAGTGTTTTAGTAAAACCTTTTAAACCATCTCCAGCATACTCAAATACATCTTGTGCAATTTCTCCATCTGCTTTTAATGTCTTTTTAGTCTGTACTAATTTTCTTCCTATACCTGTTATTTTATCATTCATTAGTCTACCCAAAGACTTATTAAAACCTCCAAGTGCATTATCAAGAACTAACTTGTTAGATAAATAAATAAATGGGGCATTCATCATGATAGTAGAAAAAGATGCCCTTTCAGCTTTTTCTTTTATATCTGCCATTTGCTCTGGTGTAATATTTGGGTTAAGAGGATCTTTAGCTTGTTCAATAGCCATTCCATTTTTAATCTGTTGATTAAAAGTTAACCCACCTTCTAATTTACTTTCAGCTAATGCATAGTTGACAGATCTTAAATCTCTGTAAAACCCACCAAATGCATTTTGAGCTTTAGCAAAATTGGTTAAATTCTGAGCAGCATTTTTACCTGAATTAAAATTTTTAACAGCCGCCATTGTCTCAGGTGCAAACAATGAACCCATTACACCCCAATCACCTGATTTAGTAGCTTGCCAAAAAGTTCTTGAGTTATCAACCTTATCCAAACCTTTAAGCATGTTTCTTGTTGCCTTAGCTAATTTAGGAAGTTGAAAAGAATTAGATATAACTTGACCTAATCTCTTAACATTTGCCGCTGTTCCTGCTGCTGCAGCAGTTCCTGCAAGTCCACCACTTGCGTATGTTAAACCAGCAAGTGCTAACTCTTCTACAGCAATTGATCCTATTATACCTAGTGTATATCCTGTATTTAAAAGCATGTTATTAGCAAAACCTCCAAAACCCTCTCTAGTTGACATACCAATAGCCATAGCATCTTCAAACTCTGTTGCAGTTTCAAGATCAGGTTGACTAAGATAATTATCATTTGAATCAAATAAATCTCCAATGCTTCTATATGTGCTTATAAAACCAGATCCTGTTAGTTGACCCATTTGACCAAACATTCTAGACATATCCTCATATATTGAAGAATTAGCATTATAGTATTCTTCATTTTTAGCATAGGGGTGAAATCCAAGTTCAGCAAACTTGGGGTGATTATAATATCTATCAAATTGTGTAGCCTTACTAGAACTATATATTGGATCTGCTATTACTGGTTTTACATCAGCTAATTGTTCTTTTGTATAAGGTTTATTTGCAGCTAATTCTAAACTTCTTATGGCACCTTCTGGTGTAGACATATCCGGTGGTGTTTGTTGAGCAACGGGATTATATTGACCTACAGACTGACCTGGTACAGGTGTATTAAAGTTTGCTAAAGAACTTGGTGCATAAGGATTAATAACAGCACTATAACGATCAATCTGACTAACATAATCAGGATTTAAACCTTTGGTAAATTCTTCAGTCATTGGAGTATCCAACCAACTATCTGATGGTTGAAAAACAAAATTATCAGATCTAACAGAAGGGTTTATATCAACACCTCCTAATTTTTTAGATTCTTGTTCTAACTTAGATTCATTAGGTAGAGCCATTTTATATTTTATTTTTTAGTTTGTAGCGTTATTGGCAGCATTACTTGTTTCATACAGATTATTATTAGCTTTTGCTTTTTTTTGTATTTCTTCACGCAATTGATATACTTCAAAATCTATATGTGACATTATATCATCTGTTCCTGTTTTTGCCATTATTTGATTACTCAAATTCTTACTTATCGTTGGTAAATTTATATATTCTTTTGTATTTAAATCATAGTGTCTGAAAGTAACATTAGCAATATAATCACCGTTATAATCTTGGTTAACTGTTATATTCCCCCCATTTGCTATTGCTTTAGAATATTGTCTACTACTACTATTATTAATACCAGAAAGAACTGAAGAATAATTATACTCACCACTTGATCTAACACTAATATCCTGATCTTTATCAAATATAATACTAATATTTTGATACTTATTTAATTGAGATGCAGTTATTGTTGCATCATCTCCACCCTTTGTATATAAACCCTGCATGCTTTTTAAATAGGCATCATCAAGATTAATTACATATGCCCCAGCTCCAGGATTATAAGAAATAGTGGCTCCAGGATTTGCTGTTTTTGACTGATCAGGATTTCTGCTAAAACTAATAATATCTCTAAAATAATTATTTATAAGTGTTTGTGCAAACTCATCATTAATCATAGTAGGATCTAAATCGTCTTGAGAAGCTAAATTCCCTTTTTGAATTGTTAAACTAGCATCAGGTGTAATCTGTATTTGCTTCATTATATCTTTAAGTAAATTAGCCGCAGTTAGATCATTGTTTATATTTAATGGATCAACTTGAAGAGTATATGTAGGTGATGTTATTAAATCTGCTACAAATCCAGTTTGTTTTCTACCCATCCATGCTGCCTTTGGATCATAAACTTCAAAACCTACTTGAGTACCTTCCTTAGTTAAATCTGGTCTAACACCTTTAACAGATTGATCATCCCCTCTAAGATCTTCAATTTGCTCTGCTTCACCTGAATAAACGCCACTAACTGTATTGTTCAACATAGTGTACATATTGTCATAAAGCTTCCCAGCATCTTCTTTTGCTGCTTCAGTATCAAAAATAGTTACACCCAGTCTTCCTTCTGCTTGATCTGGTACAACTATAGCATTTTTTGGTATTTTATCACTTGACACATTACGTCTGTATTTACCCAAATCTTTACTTTGAAAAATGTTAGGCTGCTCACGTTGATATTTCCCAGCTTTAGCACCTTCAATGTACCTTTCTATAAACTCCGTCTTTGGTATAAACCTGTTACCATCTTTAGTTTGTTCTACAATTTGTAAATCTGAACCTGTTGTATTAAATTTGTCATTAAATTTGTCAATATCTTTTTGGCCACCATATAATCCAGAGACTTTTGCTTTCTCCTGATTTTTATATAAGCTATTTGTAAAATTAGTGTTTATATCACGTGCTCTAATTACTTCATCATTAACAAAAGAATAATAATCATCTAACTCCGGATATTCTTCAGAAACTGAAAAGGCAGGTTGTGTATTTTCTATTGGTGGATTTTCTTTTGGATCTGGGGGATTAAATTGAACATTATATTCATCATACATTCTATCTATATCTTTTTTATAGATAAATTCTCCTGTTTCTGGATCTTTTTGATTTAACATAAAAGTTAAAGTCTCTTTATCATCTGTACCCTGTGAACCTAATGGCTTTGTAATAAAACCTGCACCATCTAATTTAATGGTATACTCATTATTAGATACTCCAGCTTGAGTTTTAGATATTGTTTGAAGAATAGCATTTACTTTAAGATCTCTAACATCAGTATCCATTTCAACTATTGCTTTCTGAGCATATTCAATAACATTAAATACCTCATTACCATCATCATCTTTAGTTGTTGTCAACCTTTCTGTAGAACTTGGGTCACTTTTAAAGTCTACTGTATACTCATTTCCAAAAATTGATGCTTGACCTTTACCTTCTAATTCAGCTTTTTTCTTTGCAACAGCTAAATCATTAGCTGTTTTATAATCATCTAATGCTTTAGCATATAAAAATTCTTGTTGTCTTTTATATGAAGGGTTTTCTTGCTTTATAGTCTGTCCATAATCTACCATACTATATGCTTTTGTTGCAGCAATCATATCACCTTTCATATTTTTTTCCATGGTCATGCCATATGCTCTTCTTAGCAAGTCTTCTGTACTTTGACCATTAATAGGGGCAGACCCTTGTGATACTATATTATTTGACCTATCTAGACTTTGTCGTAATGCTGTATACTTGCTAAATTGCTCTTGCATTTGTTTTTCCTGCTGAGAGCCTTCTAGTATTCCATATTTATTTTTAAAGATTTCCCAGCTTGCATTAGTATTTTCAGCATCAGTTAAATTTGCTTGAGTATCTACAATATCAACTCCTGCTGCTAATTTTAATTCATTAATTTTATTAATTGCCCAATCTCTTTGTCCTTCTTCAACAGAAGCATATCTGCCTTCATCTAAACCAACTTGTGCAGAATTTCTACCATCAACAAAACTTTGTGTAAAATAAGCTTGTTGTACTCTTGCATTATTTTGTAAAGATCTTTGGGCATATTCTAATGCTGCTTCTGTTACTAAATTACCATTCTTTTGTGTATAAATAAATTGACCTGAAACAACATCTACCTCAGCACTAATACCAGATTCTTTTAATACATCCATTGTTAGTTTGTATAAATTAGAATTAGGTACATATTTAGGCAATACCATGTTTAAAGCATCATCAGGATTTGCATTTATAAAATCTGACATTCTATAATCCATTGCTTGAATGCCTGTATCCCAATACATATCTTGTCTTTCCTGATCAGTACTATTAAGTAATCTGTTGGCGTAAGCTTTTTCATTTTGATATGTCTTAGTAGCTACCATATCTCTTACTATAATATCTTCTTGGAAGAAAGGTTGGAATACTGCTTTTGCCGCATCAACATTTTGAGCTAAAGATAAATCCATTCCTGAAATCTTTTCTAACTTATCAGATAAACCTTGAGTATACTGATCTCTCATATATTGAGTATCCTCTCTTGAAAGAGGAGCATAAACAACTTTACTATATAAATCATTAAGTTGTTTATAGTTAGTATTATACCTATTAGTTTTTGTATCTAAAACGCTAGATAAAAACTTATAATCAGGAGTAAATGGTTTAAACTCCGGCATATATGATGGTGTTCCTGGTACGTATGTTGCCATAATTTCTCTAAATTAATAATTTTTTAACTATATACCTACTTTTCCGGTATAAAAAGGTGTAGCATATTTTTTCATTTCCTTACCTTTTTTACCTGCTGGAATTCCTAAACCCATTGGATTATTTCCAACGGCACGTTGTATATTAGTTTCTTGAGGTAATGTACTTTGACCCATAAAAAGCTTTAATAAATCTCCTGTAGGTTCAATACCTTCTTGTTTAAACATGTTTATTGTTTCAAAAAACTGTTGTCTTGGATCTGTTTGCTGAACAGGATCAAATGCTTTACTACTAAATTGTCCAATCATACCACCACTTGTTGGATCAATTTGATAGTAATCTTGTATTGAGTTTAAATTAAATGTATTAGCTCTATTAGTGTAAGCATTAGCAAGTGCATCTGCATATTGCTCTCTATCAAAGTTTTTCTCATCCATGTATCTTTGCAAAACAGTTTCTGTGTCATCAAACAATTTAACTCTTCTATCTCTTTGCTCACGGTTTAATGATGCATCAACCATTGCTTGTTGATACTCACCTCTATTAACTGTTCCTACATTTCTATTTTGAACAGCTCCTACTGCATTTGCAACAGCATTCATAGATTTACCAGCCATGCTTGCAGCTTTAGCACTACCGGCCTGTGGTCCCGCAAACATATTATTAGCAATATTTGCTATACTCATTTGTTCATTAATTGCAGCTATAGCTCTTGTAGGATCTTCTAAAACATAATCTATATCTATTCTTTCTACCATAGGTTGATATGGTAAACCTAATCTTCTTCTTCTTTCATTTATTGCTTGTAATTTAAGCATATCTTGCTTCCAGAATTCTGCATTAGGTGGCATTCTTTCTTCACCCACATCTCCAGGAACTGGAGCTACAATAGGATCTTCAGGTTTTACTTCAGGTTCTGCAATTGGTGCTGGCTCTCCCATTGCTAAAGGTCTAAGGCTTGATGTGAAAGTTCCCATCATACCATCTATATCCTGACCCGGTATACTTTTATTAAAGCCATAAACTTCTTTAAGATAATCTGCAGTTTGCTTTTCTATTGTAGAATCACCTTTTGCAAATAACTTAGCTTGTTCAGGTCTGTATGTATTATTGATCCAAGTTTGAAATTCTTTAACTTCAGGTGTAGCAGATCCAGGTATTCCCTGAGCTACAGCTTGTTCTAACTTATTTAATTTATCTTGTGGGTATATACCTTTCCAAGATTCAAAAAATCCTTCTAAGTTTTCAAAAGCACTGCCAAAAATACTCCCTTGAAAAGATGCATCTTTGCTTTGAATTCTAGGATACTCAGTAGCACCAATACCTGATTGATTTAAATCTATCCCTATAGCTTCCATATTTTCTTTAGTACCAGGAGTTAATGTTTGAAATCTTTCTTGTTGCCCTGATGGTCTTGATCTACTTGCTGTAGTTGACGGATTTACTACAGTTGGAGGATTTACTACAGGTGTTGCACTTGATGTATTCCTAGGAACTATTGTAGTTAACGGATCTACTGGTGGATCATAAAACCTAAATTGATCCTCTGGTTTAATTTCTAAAGTATTTGACGGTTGGTTAGCTATTTGTACCCCAAATTGAGCCATTGGTATTTCACCATTTGACATTAGACCACCCGGGATACTTTGTTGTGCCATCATCATTTGCTCATCTGCAGATGGAGGCATAGGTGCTCCATCAGCTATCTGTTGTGAGCTCTGTTGCATTTGTTGTGCTTGAGCCATAAATTGTTGCAAAGCTAAAATTTGCTGTTGTTCTTCAGGTGGTAAAGCTTCAAAAACATTTCTCATAACATCTTGTTCATTTCTTTTTTCTATGTCTGCAGTAAACTTTACTGGATCTTGTCCTATAGATAATAAATATGGGTGAGATGCTAAAGGTACTCCGTCTTCAAAACTTTTATTAAGCTCTTGACCAAATGCTAATTTTGATAAGTTCATTTTGTTCTTATCCAGCATAATCTCTGCTGATGTAACTTGTATATCATCTGCATACTCATCTTCTATAGCTCCATAAAATGGATTTAATGGAAATCTTTTAGAAATTTTAGCAGGAGTTATTGATTTTTTACTATTAATTCCAAACTCTTTCAAATCATCACCTTTCATTTTCATAGAGTTAGTATCTGAAAAAATAAAAGACTGCTCAGGTAAAAACATAGGTACTCCACCTTTAGAGTGTCTTGGTCCTTTTATATCATATAAACCAAAGTTACCGTCATTGTTTAAGTCTGTTAATACAGTCTCTCCACCTTCTGCTTCTATATTAGCTTCTTCTCTAGGTACAGAAGACAAACTATAACGTACATCAACATCTTCATCATCACTCATTTGTTCTGATGTAACACTAGTAGGATATGTAACAAGACCATAATCAAATTGGTCACCAGTACTCATACCACCATATTGCATTTTCTTGACAACCTTGTCATCAACTATTTCAAAACCTTCAGGTAATTTATTTATCTTTATTTTTTTCATAGTTATATTATTTCTATATCTGCTCCAGCAGCTATTAATGCAGCAAGTGTTTGATTATCTACTTCTACTTCACCACCTTGTTCATAATTAGTCCCAAGCATTCTATTTACAGTACCTCTTGTTTGTTGACCAACATAAGGAAATAAAATTTTAGCTTCTTCACCTGCACCTAATCCCGCATCTTTTCTTAATTGCTGTAAATAAGAAAAATCTCTTGCTAAATCATTTGTATTATAGGGATTTTTAAGTCCCATTCTACCTAATGTTTCTTTATCATTAGTACCTATAGCTTGTCTTGCTATTTTCATTTCTTCAAGAGCCTCAAGGTATGATTCCATTTCTGGTGTTTGTTCACCACCTTGTTGTTTTTTTTCTTTCATTTCTTCTTTGTGAAGATAACCCATTTCTTTCATTCTCAAGTGATCTTCCATTTTTTCTGCCATATAACCTTCACCTGTTTCAGGATTATACATCATATGTGGTTCAAACTCACCACCTTTTTTATAGTATGATGTAAACATGTCATCATAGACTTTACCACCACCCATAAACTTTTGCAACATTTCTAAATCAGCTGATACTTCTTTTCCCATTCGGGCATAACCTACATCTAAATTATCAGGTTGAGCTAAACCTGTATTTACATCATACATACCTCTACTACCGGGTCTTTCATTATATGCACCATATATTTTATCAGCCATTGTAGAATATCTTAATTCTTTTTCTGCATCTGATGCTTTTTTATTTTGAAAAATTTCATTCACTAAATAAGCTCCTGCAACTACCGCAGTGCTACCTTTTCCAAAAGCTTCAACAAAAGGGTTTCTACCATACATAGGTAAATCTTCATCTGTAGTATCTGTTGAAGTACTACTTTGCACATCATCAAATGTATTTGTCATATCTGGCATTACATTATCAAATGGTGATGCTGGAACTTCAGGTAGCATTTTACTAACTCCCGGAGAAGTAGGGTCAACACCTTCCAAATAATCAGGAATACCATTTTTGTTTACATCTTCTATTTCTGTAAAGTCAGGGGTAATTGTATCAAACGTATTATCTAAATTAGGTTGTACATTATCAAAAGGTGTTACTGTTACTTCTGGTAACATAACCTCATCCCCCGTTTGATATTTAGTTAATGAACCACCTTTTTTATAAAATGGTCTCTGCAACCAAGTAGCTTGTGCTGCTGGATTTGGTTGACCATTAACCTGATTTATATTATTATAATAAAAATTTCTCCCTTCATTCATAAGTCTCAGCTGATCTTGCCCACTAAGATTACCAATAGCACCTTTATATTTATCATACTCTGTATTGAATTGTTTCTCTAATGCTTTGTCCGTCCAACTATAATCTTGCATTGCATCTTTATACGCACCTCTATTGGACAAACCAGATTGACCTTGCCCTTTTAAATATGCATCTAACATATAAATTCTAGGATCTCTTCCTGTATTGTAAGCATAATCTAACATTGCAGGTTGAGCATCTTGACTAAATCCGGATAAAGATGGAGCATAGTCCTGCTTTATTCTTTCTGTTAAGTCTGCTCTAAATGTTGGACTACCCATATTTAAACTATTTGAACCCATCATATATCTATTAGCTCCTAAATTTGTTAGACCATAAGCTCCCATAGAAGAATCATATCCACCTGATGTACCTTCAAAATCTAACATCTCAGATATTGCAGGATCTAAATAACTATAATCCGTAGGTGTTTGACTAGATGCTGCAGTTGCTGCTATAGTTGATGCTGTAGTTGATTTAGATGTTGTAGGAGATGTTACAGGAAAATCAGGCTCACTAAGAGATAACCTACTTCTTTCTTCATCTTGAACTTGTTTTAAATAATTTTCCACTTCAAGCTCAGGATCATAACCATCAGAATTTATATTAGGTCCAACTTCATCATCTATTGTATCTGATGTAGTACCTGGAATAAATGACTGTAATTTTTGATTTTTAAAGTTTTTAAATGCTTTTTGTTTTTTACCCAATTGTCTAAAAGCACCATCCTTCAATCCATCACCATCTCTATCTTTACCTCCAAATAAATCTTTTACTGTTTTACCTAGAAAAGCTGCAGCACCAAGTACATTACCTTTTTGTCCAAGATTTTCTGGTAAGTAATAGTCAGGTGCATTTACATACCCGCCATATTGTGCTTGAGGTGTTTCAGAACTTAAACTAGATTGCTGCATTTCTGAATTAATTAATTTAGAAACTTCACTAGATAATTTACTTACATCTTGTGGAGAATACCCTAATTGTTGAAATGCTTCATCTATCTCATCTTGAGGAATATACTGAGAAATTAAATCTTTGTAGATGTTAATAGCAGGTACACCCATTTCCATTTGCCCACTAATATCTTTAGCTAGAGGCATAGAATTGTCATCAGGATTTGTAGATGACATTGCACCACCTTCCTGATATAAACTTTTTTTATTTAACTTTCTTTTCATTCTCATACATTTATAATATACAAATAATTATGCAATATATATAATTATTGACCACTTCTGTTAATAATATTACTCATAATATAATTAGGTGAAGACATATCCAAAGCCTTTGCTTTTCCATAGTAAACTCTATTAAGTTTATCATAAATCTTTTCTGCTTTAGTTTCCATTTCAGTGCCATTATATGAACCATTTATATAATTAGCATATATCTGAAACTCATCAACTTCACCACCAAGTTCTTTGTAAATTTTACTATAGTAATCATTAAATCTATCACGGTGAGCTTCAGCACCTCCATATTTATCTACACCAGTCTTATTGTAATATTTTAAATAGTAGTTATACAAAGCATCTGGATCATCTCCTGAAGGTAAAGCTTCTGGTGCTCTACCATATACAAGTCTTGCCACAGCCATAGAAGTTAGAGGATCATCACTTCTTAATGCAGAATCAATATCTGAAGTATTAATACCCAAACTTTCTAACCATGCTGTATTCTTTTTCTGTTGAGTTGTATATTTTGTAGCACCTTCTCTTATTTTAAACAAATCATTGTATGCTACATCATCAATAGACATTGGACTTCTAGTATAATTCCTACCATATGCACCGGAATCAGCACCTAATGTATTTTCCATTACAGCACTCATTACAAGAAGTTTTTCAAGATCCTTATTATTTCCTTGAGCTGATGCAACAGTATTGGCTGCATTAAGCAAAGACTGTCTCCTTTCTGTTTGTTGTTTTGATAATTCTTTTAAAATATCCTTGTTATAGGATAGATTTTCTTGTTTAGTAGAACCATTACTAATAGCTGTTTGTATTTTAGATATTCCAGGAGAATCTTTTGCATCCATTGGTGTATTTCTCCTATCAGAAAAAAACTGCATTCTTTCTTCTTTAGTTTTAATATCAGGTACATTAATAACCTGATCTACCTTAATGTCATTATAGTCTATACCAGGATTTATGTTTCTTAATAAATTTTTAGATACTTCTTTTTTATTAGCAATACCATCAAATGTATTTCCTGATTCTACTGTATATTCACCATTTCCATTTTGAGCTCTTGGTAATGAGCCTCCTGATTGATATATGTTTCCCTGCATATCCATTTGAAAAGGTTCACCTCTCAAAGTAGGTGAATCTGGGTCATAATTACTACGTTGTATTCTTTGTAAACCGGAATTAAAACCTGTTCTTTGGTAATAAGGTAACTCTTTACTTGGGTTAACTTTTATTTCAGGAACATTTTCTATATTTAAATTTCTACTTAAGGTAGGGTTATACTCTTTTCTATCTAAACTTTCTGTTTCTACAAATGGACGTACAATCCCATATTCTAATGGTTTACTTCCTCTTGGGGCTGGAAAATTAGGAATAGCATAAGAGTGATCAGGTTTCCCTTTTACACTTTTTGGCATTCCTTTCAAGAACTCAACATATGCATTAGCAGACCATTCAAAATCACTAGTATTTCCTTTTGATGTAGTTGTAGTAGTTTTAGATGATTGTGAGTTTGATTTAGGTTTTACCCACTGTAATTCTGTTGGCATAGAATTACTTAACATTTCATTAACTTGTTCTAATAAACCTACTTTCCGCTCTCTACTTTTATCTTTTCCTCTGCTAGGTGGTATATACTTTCCTGTAGTTGCGTCATACCCTAATTTAAACTCTTGTATGTATTTAATTATATCAGGGTGGTTTGCCCACCATTTCCCATATGTAGTATGACTTTCTGGAGTAATAGGTGCATTTCTAGATGTTTCTGAATAATCTTTGTTGTAGTTTGAACCAGTACTCCAATCATCATTGTTATACTCACTATTTGGGTCTATCTTATTGTAATCAGTTACTATTGAAGGAGCATTGTTGGAAACTTTATCAGCTGTAAATGGATTACCAAATTCAAATACATTATTATCTTTATACCACTGGTCAAAATCAGATGAATTTATTATTCCTGTAGGCATGGTGATAAAACCATCAATGACCTCTCCAAACTTTTGCTGATCCATATACCATTTATTTTCTGCAGTTGAGTAGTCATGCAAATAAGCACTATCTGAGTAACTGTAGCGTCTAGGGTCATTAGAATCATTAATATAGATTGTTTTACTCTCTTTACCAGCTTGAGCTTTAGGTAATGCACTACCACCACACTTATGACATGTAGATACATCTTTACCTCCATCTGCAGCTTTCCATGACCATCCGCAACTATTGCACTTCATAGTCTTAGTAAGCAAGCCACCACCCTTTTTAGCCATTGGTACTTCAAACACTTGATCACCTGGAAACTGATAATCATTACCCGGCATCATCATTTCACTATTACCTAGATTATCTGTTCCCATTACAGGAAAGTCTACATCCTTCATTGTAATAGACCCTGAAGGTATAATATTAAAAGGATTGTTTACATCAGGTGAGTTTCTTTTGTAACCCTCCATAGAAAATACACCAGTTACATAAGTAAACATTTCATTAGGTCCACCAGGTAAACCTTTTCTTTCTATATGAGTAAATTCTTTTTTCATTATCTAAAAGAGTAATTTAATTTGGTATTATTTAATTTAAGTAACATCTTTCTGTCAAAAGGAATCTTTCTTCTTAGTAATACTTTGTTATAGTAATGTCTGAATTTTTTTCTTTGCAAAGCTGACTTTTCATAATCCAGATTTATTTCATTTAAGTCTCTTATATATCCGTTACCTCTAGTTACAAAGATAGGTTGTTCAGCATTAGTAAATTCTCCTCTATCATTAGTTACATCCCAGAACTGATTTATTCTATATTTCTGTTCTACCTTAGATGAAATAATATCAATAAAGTTAGATTGTACATTAGGAAAGTTTAATCCTTTAATTGGATCATTTTTAAACTGCTCATTTATTTTTAATAATCCAGATACTTGTTCTGTATTATGTATAATAGCTTCATCAAAGTTAAAATCTAAATCATGCCATCTATCATCACTGCAGCCATTAAATAAGTCTCCTTTATAAACATATGTCTCTAACTGATATTCTAAACTTCTTATAGTAAATACTTCTTGACCAGTAGTTTCTACAAGCTCCACTTCCCATGGATAGTAATCACCATAATAATTATTGTATAAATCACATCTGTAGTTATGTCTCCACAAACCACCTAACTCATAACTAGGATCAGAAAGCAATGATTTAAAGTATGAACATATTTTTGGATCAGAGTTTACATAGTTAGGATCTCCATTAGGACCTGCTAAGTATACATTATCACACTGACCAGATTCTGTTACAGTTGTATTAGCAGGAGGTTCAGGACAATCACAAGTAACCTTTCTACAAATTGGTGGATCTGCAGAATCACATGCACCATCACTTCCTGTATAACTACTTCCGGTTGGATATACTAAAGTATAACCCGGAGGGCATTCACATACAAAAGGACAAATAGATCCTACAATTGCTTCCACAGATGCATCTATGGTATTTACATCTTGAGATGTACAAACAATTTGATTATCTCCCGGTTGAAACGGAGTACCTGGTTCATTTGGATTAGGAGTTGATATTAAATCCGTAGTATTATAAGTACTATTTGTAATTGAATTAATTGTTCCAGTTAGAGATGGTATTACATTACTATTTGTACTACAAAATACAGAATATATTTCTTGTTTTTTTGCATCACCTAAGTTTGCCAATGCCCACGCACCAGTATTTGGTGTTTGACCAGGTCCAGCTGTAACATCAGGACTTTGAAATTCTGCCAACTCTGCAGAAGGTGGTGTACATTGAGAAATATTACCGCCAATAAAATCAGTATCATTAGTTCCATCTGTAATAACAATTAATATTTGCCTAA
>WLWF01002300.1_pt1 | contig 14094 bp, 6 predicted proteins | sample 6718331 | NCBI WGS metagenome assembly WLWF01 (sample SAMN12718692, study PRJNA515312) | sponge metagenome | isolation source: marine sponge | host: Mycale hentscheli | place: New Zealand: South Island, Marlborough, Capsize Point | collected 2003-05-01
GATTAAGCGCAGGATGTTTCTCTCACCCTCACTACTCAGAGAGTTGGTGTAGGGATACAGAGTACACTTGGTGGAGGGGGGTTGTTAGTTTAAACGGACTAGATGGGGAGGGATACTACGATGAAATCAATGCTGTAACTCAGCGCAAACTATTGAGGGAATACCTTTGAAACTAAAAGACTGTCCATTTTGCGGGTCAAAAGCTTCGTTAGCTGGCTTTGTTGTTGGTTGCCCAAAGTGTGCTACATCCTTTGACTTTGACCCTTACGATGAAGAAGAAAAGAATAAAGCTATAGAAAAATGGAACACCAGAAATGGCTCTTGATCTTATAAAGCTTGCTGGTTTTTATGCAAGTTACATATGTATTTCTGGATTACTTATGTTTCTATTTGTTTAACCCTAAAGTCCCCCCTTTAATTAGGGGGGTTATTTTTTTAACACAACCTATAGGCATAACAGTAAACCCATACCATTCACCATCCTCATCTTTGGTCGTAGCTATACGAACCTCTTCTTCATCATGGTTAATTAAATATCCATATGACCAAAAGATGGGGGTCTTTGTTTCCTCAGACTTTTCCCACCCTGATGTAGATATAATATCTACCCACTCTACTTCCACATATATCACTGCGGAACCTTGGATGCAATCTTCATCCACTCTTCAAGTTCTAAGTACTTATCTTGGAGTAGTATCCTATACTCCTCATACATATCAACCCTATCTTGATCGCTAAGATTAGGATCTTGTAGTAGTTTCCAACCTCTTTTTATTATATCATCTATTTCTTTTTCTTTCCAGTAAACTCTATTCTGCATTTCGTAAGGACCAATCTTCATGCTATTAAATCCAAACCAAGAAAGCATTGCATCCATGCCACTGTATTTTTCTAATCCATCCTTGTTAATGTTACCTTCAATTAATCCTGCAGCAGCCATAGATTTCCACACTGGTCCACCTCCCGCAGGAACTCCTCCAGCTTTACCTCTAGGCATCATCATTGGAGGCACCATATAAGAAGCCATGAAGTGCATTATATCTTGGGCCTGTTGTCTAGGTGGATCTGATTCATTCCAAATAGATTGTTTAGTAAATGGATCTATGTTCTGCATACCTGATACTAAACCTTGCACTGGACCGCCAAGTAAACCAGTAGTCTTAAATGCTTCACCTAACTCACCCTCACCAAGATTCTTTGCTATTGAATAGTGCGCTCCCCAAGGAAGGAAGTAACTCATATCAAATGCAACCCACTTACCGTTTTGATCCTTGTAAGGAAGGAAGTATACGTTAGAGTTATCTTCAGCATACTCTGGAACAAACTTTTTAAGGGCTGCAAGCTCCTCATCATCAAGCTCATCAAACTGAGCCATCATTATTTCAGACATGATGTAAGGTAGGGCTATGAACTTTGCATTAGCAACAGGATGGTTCTTAATATTTCTCATCATCTGAGTTAATGCTTTGGCATTAAATGTTATAAACGGGGAGCCTAGAGGCATTGATCTTAAAGTTCTAAGCAATGGCGAAACGTTACCATAATCAAGCAATGATTCGTTAGCATTCATTGCTGCTTCTGATTCTGATAATCCCTTTCTTTCCATATCATCAATTATCTTAGCTACTTTAAATAATACTTCAGTCTTTTGGTAAGCTCTACCAAAAACATTAAACTGATCCATTACAATCTTCAGCTTAGACATTGTACCTGCCATTCCCTTTTCATCTTTTCTAAGAAGTGCAAGCTGTCTGTCTATACTACCCAATTCTTCAGACTGAAATGTAGTGCTTTCTATACCATACTTTCTAGCAATCTGAAGATACTTTCCATTGTTAACAATATTATCAATAGCCTTGCTTATGGACCCAGGAATTTTATAAAGAGGAACACCCGCACTATTAAGAAGTATAAGGTTAGACGCAATGTTTCTAGCCTGAGCTGGCACCTGCATAGGAACATGGGTATACTTAAATGTCTTTTGAAACTTACCTGCAAAGTTAAGGATACCTCCAAGCACTTCGTTCTGTGAAGTAATTACACCTTGTTGTGTAAGATCATCCCATATTCTTTTATCAACATACATGCCACGCATTGATCCGTACCTAACATTGTTAGGAACCTTTCTATACTTCTTGGTATCTGCGTTAGATATCTCAGGATACTTTGCTACTTCCTTTTCTATCCTTGATGCATAGTCTTCAGTTCTTTTTGCATCAGCATCTTGGCCTTTACTTCTAAGTATAGAAGCCCTCTTCCTCATTGCTTCAGCAAGATCTTTAAAGTAAAAAGTAGATCCAGACAGTCCGTCTATCTGAACGACCTGATTAGGTAGAACCCATCCAGAATTAGACGGATCACTAGCTATAAAGTTTAGATAGTTAATTGTAGCAAGATCACTTCCCGCCATAGCAATGTATCTAGAAGCAAGGTAACCTGGATCTTTTATTCTTCCGGATACAATATCTTCTAAGGCAGACTCTTCTTCTCTTCTGGATCTAGTATAACCCATAGATCCTGCCATGTATCCCCCACCAATCCTATCCTGACCACTCATAACATACTTAAGATAAACTCTTGGAAGATACTGGCCCTTCAATGATTGATACTGGTCTGCATCAAGAGCGCCAGCTTCAACTAATTGCTGACCTAAATCTTCTATCATTTTCTTAGCTTTTATGGCACCTTCTCTTACTGTCATCTTTGATTCATTCTTAGGTCCAGGACGACTGCCTTTAAGAACAGACTCAAATGGAGCATAAGATATTTTCTTTTTAGAAAGTTTATCTGGTGATGCATTTGGTGTTTCAAAGAACTTTATAAGCTCTGCTTTTTCTTTCTTGCTTGCGGTTCTTAACACATCCCCTATTATACGAGCAGAGTTATGTGCCTCTTCTTTCTTGCCTTTCATCAGCATTCGCTGAGTCTCAAGAACCCTAAAGTTATCTACAGTCATCAAAGGCTCAATGTATTTTTGAATACCTTTGTACGCTGAGAGTATTAAACCCCTACCTTTCTGAGAATCATTTGTTGCTTCAACAACCTGTGGGATTATACGCTTACTTCTGCTCTCCCAAATCTTTCTTTCATTTAAAAACTTCTGATATTTTTTTGAGTTAAGATACGGATACTGTAATCCATTAGCTGTAGTACCATCAACAGTAAGGTCTTTAACATTGTAGGCTCGCTGCTGTCTAAACGCATGGGCGGGAACTCTCTTTATGTTTCCAGCTATTAGATTGACGATATCATTCACATCCATATCAGTATCAATCTCAACGCCTAGAGGCTTCAAGGCTTTCTTAAAGAACCTTGAGAATGCTGATAATATCCTATCAAAAAGAGATGGCTTTATTTCAGCTGCTTTATTCTGTATTACGTGGGCTAGAACTTCTTCCCAGAACGGGGAGTTCTCAGGTAGGGATGGAGGTCCTGCTCTGACTCCAAACAAACTATCGCCATTTGCGGAGTAGTTCTCTAGAACCTCATCAACAGCAGCAGAAACAACAGGGTCTGATTTTAAGGCTAGCTTGTATACTTGCTCAAGCACATTACTAAACTCGCTATCAGATAAGATGTTCTTTCCATAGTGTACGCCAAGCTCATGGAATATTAAACCTCTTACATCGTTAGTATTGTTAGCTATATTGTCTACTAAGAATACTATCTTTGCTGTCTGAGCATCAACAAAAGCATTAGTTTCACCGCTTAGTTTCTTGTATCTTAACGAAGAGCTTCTTGCCTGATCTAAAGTCATAATAGTTATGAACCCAGAATCAATCATTCTTCTGACAGCCTTGCTACCAAAGACTTCATTAAGCTCTGATACTATAGCATTGCTAGCTTCTTCTGCAGAATCAAATCCCTTTACTGGATTCTTTGTTCTTGATTCAGACCAACCTAAATCTTCATCGCTAACATCATACTCAGATTCATCTTCTATTGCTACAGGCCCATCTTCTAATTCGCTATTTAGATATTCAGTAAGAGCATCTACATTATCTTTTCTTGATGGGGAAGCTGGAAGATTAAAGTTGTAGCCTTCATTAGATTGTATATCTTTTACAATTTTATTTATATCTTTGGCTGACAGACCACCCTCTTTTACAGTTCTATTTAATGCTTCAACAACAAACATTGAATCATTTTGAGACCAAGCATCAAGCATATTTTCATAGCTTTCTCTAAAGCTATCAGAAAACTTCTTAAGTTCTTGCGGGTGTGTAAACTCTATTTTTTCATCAGAATCTTTAGGGGCAACTACATCATCACTAACTACTTTTTTTTTTGGATCTTGGCGATATTCATAGTCGCCTGTTTTATTATTATAGACTACGTCTTTTGTCCCACGAGCTATCTGATTAAGCTCATTGACAATTTCTGCTTCGTTATCTCCAGTATTCTCTACTGGAGCAGTACCATCGGGTGCTGGACCGTACTGGTCTTCTATACCTCTATCTATATATTCTTCCTCTAAAGATTTAGATACATCAGGATTTAATACGTCCTTAAATGCCTGAGAATCTACGCCTCTCTTCTCTAAAAACTTAATAAAATTCTCTATACCTTTGTCGTGGTTATCAGGCATGACTAGGTTATACTCTATATCAGCTTGTTTCTTAAGCCTCTCTATAGTTTTTTGATTATCTCTTATGGTAGCCTTGTCTTTTTCTGACAAAGGAGTTTTTGTTCTTTGACTTTTCTCCTTCAGTCTATCTATTGATCTTTGCAATGAAAGCTGTTCTTTACCACTATCTTTTATACCTGTTGGAAATAGCAAAGCATTCCTACTCTTTACTTCTTTCTTAAGAAACTCATTAAAAAGTGGAGCCTGCTCTTCGATAATAGAAACTAAGCTGTTAGCTGTCTCAGGATCTACAGCGCTAAAGTAAATTATTTCAACATCTTTATTTTTGTACTGAACTACTACATCTAATCCTGGAGATCCAAGCTTTTCAGATAAAGCTGAGTTCACCCTTATGTAAGGAGTAACCTTTACGTTTTCTCCAGAATTTGGATAAATATCTGATCGCCTAAAGTTACCAATTGCAATCGGATTAGCTTCTGCTAATTTCTTTTCAGCAGCGTTTCTTGCTGAGGCAACTTTAGCCTCCTGACTTGATTGAATATCAGCTTTTTTGTCACGACTACGAGCAAACCTAGAGGCTGCACGTTCACCTGCAGTTTTTTCTTGGTTAGCTTTAGCTTCAGTTCTTCGATAAACTTCTTCAAGTTTTTCTTTAGTTAAGTTATTTAGAGTTCTATTAGCACCAAGGGTGTTCTTAGAAAATAGATTTATAGGATTACCGTCAACATAGATCTGATACTTACCTTTGTTTTCTCCGCTTGCAAGAAGAACTTTTCTTCCCACCATGCCAGGAATTTTTGGAAGAGGTGTATCCTCAATATATTTTTTAGTTTTCTCATCTTTAGTCTCGGTAGGACCTTGAGCTTTACCCTTCTTACCTTTAAGATTATCTATCTGAGATTGAATTTCTCTAATCCTAGCTTCAGGACCATTCTGTCTGGGTACAAACTTGCCAGCATTTTGAGGCTTCATAAGAGTCTCAAATCTTTCAGCCTCTTTAAGGAAGATTGTTCCGGTTCCAGCCTTTCTTTCATTGAGGGTTTCTGCTGCATCTCTAACAGACTGGGTCACAACATTGCCGTTCTTTGCTACTATATCTCTAGCCTTCTGCTCAATATCTTGTTCAGCCTTTGCTTGAGCTAGCTTTTCTTCTAGATTTTTAACCTTATCTGATGACTTGGATTTTTTTGCTTTTTCTTTTTGCTCTGGAGATGCAAACTTAATGAATGCATTAGTTTCAGCTTCCTGTAAAGTAGATCCAATATCCTGAATCTCCTCACCTTTATACTTAGCATTGTACTTACCTTCAGACTCCATAACAATTGCGATGGGATAGCCATTAAGGTTGTTTGTTGACCCGCTACCTTTAGGCTTCCACTTTGTAAGTCTTGTTGTATTGCCTTGCTTTAAAGGTTTGGCATCTTTTTTAGTGGTGTCTTTCTTGGTGTCAGATCCTTTCTTTTTAGCAACTCCATCCTTATCCACCTCAATAACGTCTTCTTCAGGCTTCTTGGGAGCAGCTTTTTGTTGTTCCCCAGCACCCTTACTCTTGGTTCTAGTACCTTTGGCAGGCTTAGACTTAGGCTTCTCGGGAGCAGCTTTTTCTTCAGCTTCTTGGTTAGCTTCAGCTTCTCTAGCTTGACCAGATGGTGTTGCCCTAGCTGCTTCTCTTTTGAAGTAATCAGCAGCAGCCTGATCCCCTTCTTCCTCTTGTATCCTGAGAAACTCAGATCTTAATTGGTCAAAATCAATATTTGATTCTGTTTCGGTAGAGGTAGCTTCTGCTTGGGCAGGTGTAGCTTTAGCTTCTTGCTCTGCTTCTCTTTTTGCTTTAGCATCTTCAGCTCTGTCTGCCTTTAGATCTTTAAGCCTGCTTTCAAACTCAACTCTAAAAGCTTTTCTTGCTTCAGGACCTAAGTCTCTTCCAATCTGCTCAGCAGCTGACTCACTTAGAGCTTTTATTTCAGCTATGGTAGATTGATTATCAGGATTTATATATGGAACAATAAATCTATAGGCTCTATCTTCAGCTTCAAGGATGTTTAATTTATCTTGCCTCTCTTGAGCCTCTTTTATTCTTGCATCAATCTCTGATTGAGTTCTATTCCTTTCAGCTTCAGACGCTTCTAAATCTTGCTGCTCTAGTTCCCTATCTCTTTCTGCTTGCTCAGCATTTGCAGCTCGTTCAGATTCAAACCTATCTTGACGCTCTTCAGCTCCAACTCTAGAAGGAGGAAGACCTTGAGCTTTTCTTCTTGCCGCTTGAACACGAGCGTTACCAATAGTAACGTCGTTATCTTTAATTGAAGTGGGACCTAGATCTGTTTCAATAATAGGCTTAGCATCTGCTCTTTCCTGAGCCATACGCCTAGCCTCTGCAGTAAGCTCTAGATCTTCTTCTGTTGGTTGACCTCTAGAGTCAGCTCTTTCTGCTGCAGCTTTCCTAAGTCTTTCCTCTCTAATACGAGGAAATAATGGTGAAGATTCTGTGTCTTGAGAATCAATTTGCTCTTGTTCCAAAGCATCTTCAACTCTTTGCTGGCTATCAGCATCAGCCCTTTCTAGAATGGTTGGACCTTCATCTGGAGTTGCATCCTCAATAACTGATGGGTCTTGAGATGCGTCTTGCTCTGGCGTTGAGTCTTCAAGTACAGAAGGATCTGCAAAGGGTTCTGTATCACTTCTTTGTCCGCCAGTAATCTCTATAACCAGTCTACCATCTTTCAGGGTAACACCTGCAGGAAGCTTATCTTCAAGAGATGGATCAATAGTTCCATCTGATCCAAACGCTGGAACATCAATGGTATCTGGACCGCCTTCAACTGGAGTAACTATGTTGCCTTCAGCATCCCTTACTCCTTCACCTTCTTCTGTTTCAGCTTCTGTATCTGTATCTGGATATGCAATACGAAGTTTGGTTATGTTCTTAGCTGCATTTACCTTTTTAATCTCTCTCTTTATTCTTGCTTTGGCTAGTCTGCTCGGTGCATCTTCTAGTCTCTGCTCAAGCACAGACACCACACTGTCTTTCTTTTCCTGAAGAGCAGCCTTAACTCTTTTCCTTTCGTTGTTCTGGGTAACCTGTCCGTATACCGTGTAACCAGTAGTTCCTAATCCTCCAAGCGCCTCAAGAAAAGCAGCCTTGCCTATGTCTTCAGCGGTAAGATCTACATTAGTTCCTATCTTGGTTAAAGTTTCTTCTGTTGCTCCACCTGCAGCCTCCCAAGCTAAATCCCTTTTGATTGCATTCAAAGATGTTTTTAAAACACCAGCATCTTCCAAAGCTTTTCCAGGTTTGAAGAATGGAAGTCTTTCAGCCATGACGTTTACAACAGCACTAACTCCTGCAGCTGCAACATCTAATGGAGATGCATCATTGTTAGTCTTGCCAAGATTACTCATCCTTTCTTCAAGAGTTCTTTCGGTTTCCGATATGAACAAAGGAGCGCCCATAAGAGGAACTGCTGATAACAGATAAGCTGCTGCATTAGGAAATTGATCCCTAACAAATAACAAAGATGGCATTACATCTCCGTTTTTTAATCCCTCAAATACTTCGTCACCGCTAACCTTTACCCTGTCAGATGCCAATGCTTCTGACGCAGACTCTAGTAGTGATTCACCAGTATTAAATATTCCTGCGCCTAATGACTGCCAATCATTGTCATCAAAGTCATCGTCCATCCACTCAAATACAGTTCCAGCTGCGCCAGAAAGGTTACCTAAAATTCCTGATAGGGCAGATACAAAGTCGCCAGCATATCCAGTGTAAGTGAAATCACTTTCAGGTTCTGCTTGCTTGGTTGTTAGGCTAGCATCTTGATTTAAAGTGCCGTAGTTTCTCGCTATATCTTCAAATATATTAACTACTTCGTTTGACATTAGTATTCCTTCAGGACTTTGTTAATTAAACCGCTTCCATCACTAGAAATTACGCCAGTTTTTGGGCTAGAACGTTCATCAATTCTTGCAAATATGTTATTAGTTCTTTCTTGAAATTCATTTAAACTTATTTCACCTTTAATAAACTTGGTCATTCCAGCCTCTTCTAAACCTAGATAGATAAGCTGGTTTTGAAACTCTTCACTAAATACCTGATTGTTTAATTGCTCTTGCGATAAGCCAAGGTATTTTTTGTTTATGGTCTTTATAAATTCTTTAGGTTTAAAGCCTCCTATACCAACAGCCTTGTTGCCGTACTTCTTGACTATCTCCTCTAATGTCATGCTAGTTAGATTAGAGTCTCCACCAGAAATTCCTTCAACCGTACTGTAACCATTATCATTTGAAACTTTAGATTTAATAAATGGTATCAAGTCTGCAGATAACCCCTTCTTTTTGGCTTCAATCTCATCGGACTCAACAGGTATATTTGTCGTTGTAGCAATATCATCTTGCTCCGGTGTAATAACTTGCTCGTCACCAAACATTCCTTCGGGCCCACCAGAGGAAGGATATACAAGACCTAAATCACCAGCGGGAATCCTATTCATTTCTGATTGAGGCGTACCATCTACTTCTTCAAGTGACTCAGATGCTTGACGATTTGCAATCTCTTTAGCGTTTTCTTGAGTCTGGGCTTTTGCAGCGCTTATCAATCCCTGTTCTAATCCTTGAGAATCTTCTGATGGTATAACCGTTGGACCCCTCCTATTACCGCTTTGATCTGAGTTATCAATAGGAACCATAGGCGTAGGTAGAGGTGTTCTATTAGGTTGTTCCTCAGACAAATCACCTGACGCACGAGGGGTGGCAGAAGTTGATGGTAAATCATTAACGTTATCCATTGTTCCGAAAGATGTTTCATCTGCTGTGTCTGAAGTTTCTGGCATAAAGCCTTTACTATCTAACCAATCCTTAACAATCTGTTTATCTTTATCTCGCATATTACTAATGATGCCTTCAATAAAGTTCCCGCCTACTCTCATTACCCATTGTGCTGCGTCTGTTTCACCTATTTTTTCAGCGTTTCTTGTAGCAGCCAGCACAAGATCTTTCTGCATACGCTCTACATCAATAGATCCTGGAGGAGTTTTATAATCATCACCCTCATAGGTGGTGTCTCCAACTAAGTCATCACCAGAACCCTCACTAGCTGTATTTAGTGCTGCATTGTTTTCTTCGATTATACCCATTATATTATTTATTACATCTTGAGCTTCGGGACTGTTACCTTTTCCACCCATGTACAAGTTTACTAATATAGTTTCAGCTCTTCCTAAATCTTCTAGGTTCTTAGTAAGCACATCTCTTAAGCCGCCGTCTAAAGATATAGTTCCTGCAAAAGGGCTTCCTGATTTTAATGAGTCAAGTATTTTGCCTCTATGCTTTCCAACTTGCTCTATAAGAAATTTTTGTTTATCACTTGTAGCAGCAGCTGCAGCAGCTTGCTTCTCTTCAGCCATGTACTCTTCTTTAAGCTTCATGGCACCATAAGTTTGAGCAGCTTTACCGCCCTCAATAAGACCAGTAGTTAAAGCCCCTAGGATATTAAGCTTCGCCATTCATCATCTCCTGTGGCATTGGTATTCCGTTTGCTTGCTGTTGACCTTCAGCTCCTAGCATTCCTGTTACCAGCCTCATCATTGATTCATTGTTTACTTGTGGGTCATCAGAGTCCATTGCTGCTGTAATAGCAAAGGTAAGGGCTTCTCCCATAAAAGTCTGTTCGCTTTTTTCATCTGGCAGATCAACAGCGCCTTCATACATTGCTAGGTCTGTAAGCTCATGAACAATCTCAGCCATCATTTCAATCTCTATATCCCTTGAGATATCTTTACCTTCTTCTTCTTCTAAAGCTACTTCGTTTGTAACTAGATTTCCAGCTATAGCACCAAGTTCTTTAGGAGCACCGTTAGGCATCTGAGAAATAATATCTCCAGCACCATCCCCATAAATATAAGAAACAATATTTTCTATCATTCCTTTGGCTTCAGCAACCTCTTCTTCTGGTGCTTGCTCTGCTCCAAGTTTAGCCATGTCCTGCTCTTCAACACTTCGTTGATTAGACTGAGTAGGTATAGGCATTGGTCTTGCTTGAGGTTTCATCATGCTGTATTCTCCGCTTGAGATATTAGCCCACCAGATACTGGATGTATTCCAGCTATGCTTGCTGGCTTAGAAGGGGTGTACCCTTCAGTTGTATTGCTTTTAACTCCATCTAAGTTTCCAAATATAGGATTAGTAAATCCCATATAAGTTCCAGCAAGAGCGCCCTCTCTAATTGCTTGGTCGATCTTTGCCCCTGCAATATCGTACTCAGCTGCTAACATTAAATCAAACTGACGTTGCTCTTCTGCAAGAAGGTCAGCTGCCGACTCTGCTGCAATCTCTGCAGAATCATCAAACAGAGCTCCTAAAGTAGATCCAGCAACACCAGCTATTTGACCTAAGCCTATTAGTTGACTGCCAGATAAGTCTCCCAACTTGTCAAATAAGGTGCCAAAAATTCCAGATTCCTGAGTGGTTTTTAAGGCATTCGTTGCTGTGCCTAGAGCACCCCTGGAAATTGATGGGTTAATTGCTGTTAAAGCTTCTGAAGAAGATCCTCCTGAGAAAAAACTACCAATACTTGAGCCAAGACTACCAGCAGCTTTTTTTCCTGCACCCAAAATAGAAGACATAAAACCTTGCCCTGAAGACGCGCCCATTCCACCAATGCCTGCAAACAAAGCGGCTCCTCCAATAATGGCAGGAACAATCCATCTGCTTTTGCTTTTCTTTTTCTTTGTTACAGATAAGCGTGAGGTTCCGTCTGCGTTTAATCCAGCCGTCTTTAGTTTTTCAGTATTGCTCATTGTGTCCACCAATCAGGGGTTACTGCATCCATACCTGCTTCTGCTGCATCAGCATCCATTCCAGGTGTAGTGGTAATGTTACTACGAGCTGCAAGAACTGCTCTCCAGTTAGCTGACTGCTCCATCAACTGTCGTAAAGCCATATCCATGCTACCCTGAAGCTCTGTTAAAAATGATTCATAGTAAGCTTTGTTCTGTGCAGTTCTAAACTCATTGCTGTATGCTTGGTTCTGCATTCTTTGGTTCATGTATGCATTAGCATCTCGCTCAGCAATAGGCATAGCAACTGAAAGTATAGCGCTCATTACAGCTTCTTCAGCGATTGAGCTATTAACTAAGCCACGCGCAGCCATAGCCTGCATAGTTTTAGTTGTTGCCGCTTTAAACAGGGGACTGTTCTTATTAATAAGATTAGTTAACCTTGTTTCTAACAGCTCTGAGTTAACTCCATTCGCTACAATCTCATCTAACATTGGTTGCTGAAGCTGGCTTTCATCTATTGAAGGTGTTGATGGAGTTTCTGTTTCAGGAGTTGGTGTTGTTGCTGTTTCAATCGGGGCCGCAGGTTTTCGAGTTGGTTTTGGTCTTGATCCTGAAGATCCTCCGCCTCCTGAAGATGTTGTTGGTGTTGATGTTGGTGCTTTTGTTTCAGGTTCCTTTTTTTCAGAAAGGGCGCTACCCATTGATGGAAATCTGCGAACCTCATCAGCACCCATTCCATACTTAATAGGTGATGCAGAAGGAGATCCAACAAAACCAGCACTAAGACCTTTTCCTATGTGCACATATTTTTCGGCTCCACCTGTGCCTTTGCCGCCACCAGCAGTTAGCACTTTTTCAAACCCAGCTTTCCTTAAGGCATCTTCTTTGGCTCGCAACTCCTTCTCTGCTTCTAAATCCATTCGATAGTCGCCGCCGCCGCCTTTTAACATAGGAATCCCTTGAGACATCTTTTTATTAGGCGATCCTTTTACAGCATCCCTTCGTCTAAGAAGCTTTCGCTCTTCATTGGTTATATATGCAAGGCTTGTCTTGCCTACTTTATTTGGGATGTTCATCGTCTAATACCTCTTAGGGAATAATTCACAACCGCTCCTTGAAGCGTAATTGGTTTATCATAAATGGATTCGTTCTTAATAATAAGACCCATGTTAGTTCCTATACCGTTTATTTTAATTCTTTCTGAAGCAACAACAGTAATTCCAGTAGCGTCATTAGATATATCATCTTCATTCCATTGATCTGCTGTAACGTCAACGGTATAGGATGATGCTGATGGAGAGCTTCGCGGAGTATAAGTGCCACCATAGTCAAAACTTGGCTGAACTGTAATGGTTGTAGATGTATCAGCGTTAACTTCTAGATTTATATCTCTAAACCTTTTCTTTGTTTGAGGGGAGCCATAGTTATGGTAAGAGGTTCTTATAAAAGATGGTACTGACAACCCATCAAAACTTGTTCCAGAATCAATCTTCCTTACATACCCGTCTTCAAATCCACCATATATAACCTCAAAACCATTTGCATCTTCAGCTGAACATACAGAATATATCTGATGCTTAAATGTAAAGGGCATAATTCCTTGGTTCTGTCTGTTTATGTAGGTCATAGTAATACCTGTTTTATCATTAAAGAATAAACGGTATTGATTCTTGGCTCTAATTTTTACAGAAAGTATAGCATTTTCTTTTTTCTTCTGTATATATGGATCAATAGAATCAGAGGCAACAGCTGATTGAAAGTCACCAAATGCCTGCACAGTAAAGATAGAAGTAAGACCCCTATCATCCAAGAAGAATGTTTGGTCCATCTTCTGAAGAGTATAAGGTATTGCGCCTGTTCCTTGATGAAATCTTTTAAGTGCCCAATCTGCAGCTGAAGACCCATACAACATAAACGTTTGATTTCTAGTAAAGATCGACATTACATCGTTTACTTCAGTAGAAAATCCTGACACTACATCTCCAACTGAAAGCTCAGCCGCTCCAGTTATAGCGCTCCATTTGTTTGGAGCGGCAATACTTGAATGCTGTATTGACCCGCTTGGAAAAGAATAAAATAAATGTTTGGTATGTGCAATAACATGCTCAGGCGTGTCTGTTTCTGAACCCGTTTTAATTTTTATAAACGTAGTACCATCCCAAGAAAATCCATTATCTACGGTATTGACACCGTACATAGTAATCCCTGAAGTATCTCCCCTAAAGTTATAATTTATAAACTCATACTTACCGTTTGGCGCTATTGTTTGTTCGTATGTAGTTCCATCTGCAACAGCCACAGTAACAGAGGTTGGTTCGGCTGCTCCATTTACTAGAGCTTTGCTTGATCCAGATACATTTATGTTCTCATTATTTGTCCAGGTTCCAGTATTATTTTTTACTGAAATATATCCAGCTGCATCTGATCCGGCGTATGATCCAGAGGTAATAGTAACGCTAGTAACCTCTGCTGTCTTGCCAGACGAAGCACCTGTTATAGTATCTCCAGCACTAATCTCGGATGTCCCTGTATCAAAAGCAAGTAACGGCATTTGAATGTTTTCATTATCTTGGAATGTCCCTGTTATATTTCCCAAGACCATTGATCCAGACGCGCCAGTTTCCCATAATCCATGATAGGATATACCTAGCAAATCTGCTTGAGCACTACTAGTAGCGCCTGTAAGGGTTGTTGGCGTACCAGTTGAACCTGGAGTAGGCTCTCCAT
>WLWF01002303.1_pt1 | contig 14081 bp, 11 predicted proteins | sample 6718331 | NCBI WGS metagenome assembly WLWF01 (sample SAMN12718692, study PRJNA515312) | sponge metagenome | isolation source: marine sponge | host: Mycale hentscheli | place: New Zealand: South Island, Marlborough, Capsize Point | collected 2003-05-01
GACTACTTGGTGCCACATCACGAACCGTTTCATGACTATTGGGATCGGTTTCTTTTTCTAAAAATAAGACCAGGTAGGCATCTGCATGATTATAATTATGTTTAACTGGATATGACAAATGTATTAAATAACTATTGTCAGTATGAGCCTTGGTTATCCCCTTGACAAAGATAGTTTCTTCGGAAATAAAGTTAGATTCTAGTGAGTTACTAAAATCTGAAAGATAACTAGATAACCAATTCAGACTTCCAATTAATTTTTTATGGGTTGAGATATCATCACCAGAATAAACTATCAAAATATGATCACCTGCTTTAATATTCTGAGTTAATCTTAAAATTGGATATAATTGCTGGATATTTGTTCCTTCTAGACGACTATTAGAGAGTGGATGCTTGGTTATTAGGTAGGGTTCTTCGTGATTTTCAACCACTTGTTCTATGATATTAAGTTCCGAATTGGTCTCTGTTTTTCCATCAAGATCATTTCCTATTTTAATAATATAACCAGGACTGAAATTATCAGCGGTTGTTACTGGAAGTTTCCGATGTGATCTTAGGCAACTGTCAGTTAAGATACCTTTGATATTTTTTTTTGCTGTTTTCCTAATTAAGATTTCATCATCTTTAACTTTAAGGTATCTAACTTGACTATAGAGTTTAATGGTTTCCGGACTTGGTGAATCTAATAACAAGTCAACTATGATAGTTGGTCCGGAACTCCTAATTTCTCTATCCTCCTGGTTACCTTGAGGGTCATACTGGTCGTTACTCGGAAAGTTACTGTCCACTACTTCTTGGATTGGTAAATATTCTTGGGTTAGGTTTTGAAACACCAGATTAATCCATTGACCTTGAAATAGTTGGGCGTCATTGTTTCTGATATATATTTTTAAGCAATTCTCCCCAATAGGTTCTGCCATAATGACTTCTAAGTATTTTACCAGGCCGTCATAATTACGCATTCGGCTCTGATTTTTGATCTGATTTATCTGAAATCCTAATTCTCCTATAGGCAAATCTCTGGTTTGAAAAGAAATTCTACTGGTGTTATTATTGGAATTAATTACCTGGCCTGGTATGGTATAGGTATTCTGGTCTGATATTTTAACCTGTGAGAATGTTTCAAGTTTTGATAGACTACTAGTTTTTAAAATACTATCCTCTTGATAAACTAAACGAAATTGACTTAAACTATAAATACCTTCGTGATTAGGTCTATCTTGACTCAATATTTCACTGATATTTAAGGTTTTTAAATATTTCAATAGTAAATTTAAACCATTTCCAAGTATAATCATATCGGTAATTTGAACCACTGTATTAAACGGTCCAAAATTTAAACGATTACCAATTTGAAAGGCGTCGTCAATCTCAGATATGACAATCAGATAGGTTTGGCCATCTTGCTGAAAGGTTCTGACAAAATAACCAATCTTATTCCCATCTAGGTATAGAGGGGATGGATAAGTTATCTTATCTCCCAATTCACCATTAACCTCTACCGCTATTTTAATAGTATGAGTTTCTACTACTCGGTAATAGCTTAAAATTCCATCCCATTTAACTAATACGGTTTCGTTAAATTGGAAATTATAGTCTCCGTTAATTTTTATAAGTAACCGGTTAGTATTATCTAATTGATATTTTTTTGCCCTATCTTGGCTAACTGTTAAGTTAAGTATGCTTAATTTAGTATTAATAATTTTGGTTACCAGAGGGATTAGTTGGTAATCGTATAATACTTGACTCAGACTATTAGCTAATTCTAATGTTAACTCCAAGTCATTATGACAATTATCAGGGCGTAAATTTATACTCCTTTTAATATCTAGTTTATTTGGATTATTTAAGTCAGGAATTTCTACTTCCCCAAAAAAACTCGGATTCATACCATTAATAGTTAACCTTATTGGTTTTGGAAATTCACTGGATATTATTGAGATATTAGTAATATTCCTGTAAGTAGTCTTAAAGCTAACACTATAACAATTAGGATTAGGATACCCCTGTTCAATTCTGGTTACTTGCTTTAAGAATATAGGATATAGTGCATCTGATCCATATTTACCATCTTTGGATGGATAGACATCTTTAAGTATATACCAGGCTTCATCATGATCTTCTAGATAACTATCTAACTCAGCATAGAAAAATGGTGATCCTGTTGACTCACTAAAGATAACCTCATGTTCTGCTAAACCTCCCAAACTAAAGGTATTAGGATTTGATGGCAAATTAAGTTGACTATTTATGGTAATGATAATCTGTTCTGGAATCTGATTTTTATTGACTAATCTATTTTGGTTATTTTGGTTATTTTGGTTATTTTGGTTAATTAGTTGTTCTGGATTTTTTACTGAAATACGGAAAACGCCAGCACGTGACCAAAGGAAATCTGGCCTAGTAGAAATAGTCTGACTAGTAATAACATTAATAGTTGGACGGACTTCACTATCAACGTTAATAATATTATTTTTAACGGTTGTATTATTTGTCATTTTGCCTAAATGTTTGGCTTGATGGTGGAAAAATGAATTATTTACACTAGCGTGAGAAGGAAAATTAATTGGATCTTGTTGATAACTGCTTAAATTAGACTCATAGAATTGTGACATCTGATTTTAGTGTTGGTTTTTTTTACTTTGTGCTGTTTGTTTAAATTATCTTATGGGATGATGAAATATTATCTCATTAATAAATAAATGCGTGAAACAAAAAAAAATAAAACTAGATCAAAAAGTCATAGATATCGTAAAATTGGTGGAGATAATCCCCAATTTGGGAATCCAGCTCCACTAACTAGTAATCCTCGTTTTTGTCATGGTCACTTCACACAATGTCAAGATGCGGTATCACAAATATGTGATAACGTTCCCGCAACAACTTTATATAATTTACCGACCGCACCACCACCACCATCACCTCCACAAGGCCCTAATCCGATTTGCTTATCTGGTGGAGGACTTTTAGATGTTACTGGAAATAAAAATTATTGTCATGGTCATGTAAGTCAATGTCAAGATAGCTATAGTAGCTGTCAAAATGGAGGTTACCATCATGATATGGAATTACCAATGAGCAACCAACAAGCATATGAAGGATATAAAAATTATAAACGCCTCTATAAAAAATTAAAATTACAATTACACGGTGAAAACTAACAAGTGGACGTTATAATGAACAGTTATTTTACTATTAGATCCTTATCATATCCAAATATCTTAAAATCTTTTTCATAGAGACGGTAGACAATTTCCTGTGTTTCAGGAGTATAATAATAAGAAAAATGCTGGCGTGAACTAGAAGTGCTATTACTTTTGGGTAACTTAAGGTTAGGAATTATCAGGCCTATTTTCTCAAGAGCGGTAGCGAGTCCGTTTTCTAAACCATCTTCATATTTTGCGACATAATCAACCATGATTTCTTCATTCTCATCACAGACAAAAAGATATTGTGGTAAATAATGAGAAACTTCGGCTTGGGGTTGAGCTAATAAATTATTAAATTTCCTTTCTAGAGTTTTAATAAATTGACCAAATGTCATCACTCGGCAATCTATCCCAAGTCGGATATCTCCATCTTTTCTTTTCCAAAAGTATTCTGATACTAGTCTTGAATAAGGATTTCTAATAAAGCAAAAGGAAAACATCTGTTGGTAGACATTTTCGGGTAGTCTGGATTTGATATATCTAATTGAAACATGGTCCAGTTCTATTGCTGGATTACCAGACTGTCTTATTCTCGCATTATCAAATACTTGAATATAAGGTTGTCCTGATTTACTATGAGTAGTAAGCCAACCCCAGTGAAATTTAGAGGGTATTAAACGGCTTCCTTTATGGTCTGAAACTAATTTTTTATAGATATTACTCTTACCTGCATTACCAATAAAGATCCCATCAGTTTCTGCAATATTTCCCTTCATAATTTTACCAGCACAATCTATACTAGCTAAATGAATTCGTTTGGGACGGAGTGGTTTTTTGGCGTGAACTTGATACAAGAGGTTACCTACTCTAATAAAGTCGCCTTTAGATAAATAGGGTCTTAGATCTTGGCTTGTCCAGACAAAGTTTTTCCCATATTCACTTGTGATACTACCTGGAAGGCGTTGTTCACAAATAAAATTACCTTGTATAGAGTTTTGTTCTCTTAGTTTAGCCAAGTTAAAATATTCATTAATACTTGACCCTCCTGTTTTAGGAATATGGATAAAAATAATATTTAAATTAGGTATAATTGGCATTGATTATTAATAATTAATAATAACCATAAATATAAATACTATTTTAAAACGAATGGGTAAAAAAAATCTCAACCATCTCTATAAAGACAATGGATAATTTTGCTTCCTTACTTAACATCTGTTGTCGGGGCTGCCTTTGTCTAAATAATATTCCACCAACCATTCAAATTCAGACTGATCTAGATTATAATAGTCCCACTTTTAGCGAATTTGAATTTATCACCTTTAATTATAAAGGTGATGCCCAATATTATAATACCGAAAATTTAAGGGGGTTATCATCCGGAATCTTACCAGTTATAGTTTATCCTAGTATTAGTCCATTAGATAAGAAAAACAACTGGCCACTATTTTGTTTTACTAGTCAAGGTAATGGTAATATTCCAAGTGATATAAACCCCAACCTACCCTATAATGATGGTAAATGCCCCTCAGGCTGGGACAATTTTTCAGCCCAAGTTAACCAAGTTTTAGCAACTTTTAATTATCAAGGATATGGTGAAGGTAGTCTACTACCCCAAAGTAGCTATCTCCAAAATTCCATAAGCCATCACCCAGGCAAAACAGTCTCCCTATTCTGTGCTCTATATCACACCGAAAAACCTGATAATTATCTCTTAAAGCTAGACCTTAACCAAGATTTATCGTTTTATGTTTTAGATGTTCAAAATGGCGATTAAGGATCGTTATAAGATAAAGATAAAGATAAAGATAATTTAAGAGTAAACATCAAGTCACTTATCATATTAATACCATGTTAATATGATGTTAATCATCGCCTTTTTATTTCTGATATTTGGAACTTACGTCATCATTAAACCAAATGGTGTCTCACCGGAAAATCTTAAATTAAATTACTCTGTCAGTGATTTAATTAGAGGTTGGGGAATTTATAGTGTTACCATTGGCTATTATCGTAATTTGTCTAAGTTAGGTATTATCCTAACTATCACAAGTTAGGTATTATATTCTTGAAAACACTTTTCAATACCTTGACTAAAGGTGTCAATACCTTGACTAAAGGTGTCAATATCGCTAACATAAAATGACCTAGACAGATTACTATCAAGTGTTTGGTCATCTGGTGTTTCTTCTTCTTGTGATCTTATTGGGGCTGGACTTAAGAGATATGGGGTGACGATAGGATGAGTTACGTATTCTTCTTTTGCTAAAAGATAGTCTCTGTTACTAGCCTGATCTGCTAGGATTTTCAATTCCCGGAAAGCATTATTTCCGGATAGGATGGGTTCAAGGTTTTTATATTGTTGGTTTAAAGTTGGGTTACCCATTAGTTTTTCACGACTTAATTGTAAATCTACGGAAACCTGATCTCTTTTCATTATTTCCTTTTTTAAATCATTATCCAGGTCATTATTTAGTGTTTTTACATCCTTAGATAACCCAAGTAAACTATGGGCGATTTCCAAGGTTTTTCTATTTTCTTCTGGTGTAGGAATATCTTTTTCCTCTATCTCCATTTGACTTTCCCGTTGATAATCAACTTGACTAGTTGCTATTAAACTGTCTAATCCACTTATTTGGTCCGTGACATTAGGATCATTTTGGATCTCAGACATCCGTTGTAATAATACTTGTAACTGATTTTGGGACTCTTGAATTTGTCTTTTTAATCCATTTTTCCCATATATAGTAACTCGTAAATCCCTTAAAATATTATTATTTTCCTTGGTATTAAGTTCTTTTCTACTCTTCAATGTTAAGACTCTCTCTTCACTATCAACACTTCTTAATTCTCCAACTAATCTATCTATTTTCACTCGACATTCATCTATTTCTGTTTTAATTGCTGTTTTTTGGGCAATATTAGTATTTAAACTTTCTATTTCTTTTTCTGCCGTGTTTTTCTGATAGGTCTCAATAATATTTTGTTTATAACTGTTTAATTCTTCCGACCTATCATCTGATACTCTTTTCGTGGGAGGGGCTGGTGTCACTATTTCTTCAGCGACGCTACTTACCTCATTAGTTAATAATAACTGCTTTAGTTGGTAATTTTTTACTTGTTGGAGACGTTGTTTATTATTTTTAAGTTTAGCTTCCACTGCTGTAATTTCTTGCCTAATTAAATTATTTTGGTCGTGTAACATTTCTTTTTGTGCCAGTAGATCCTGATGTTGGGTCATTTCATCTGCTTGTAATTTGGTCATTGTATTAATATCGTCTACTTTCTCATCTATATTTCTACGTTCTTGTTTCATTTTCCTAAGATGTTCGTTAATACATTCCAGTGTTCGTCGTCTCTTACTTTCGGCTATATCCACTTTTTCGGCAACTTCAGCGACATATTTTTCTTTAATTTCCTGTAACTCAACCTTTAATTCTTCTATAATTTCACTTTTATCCTTTTCTTGGCTAGTATTTTTATTTATTATGGTATCAATAAAAGTATTATATATGCTATTTTTCACGGTGATATCAAAGTTACTCCCTAACATCATATAACTAGATAAATGTCTTAAATTATTATTGGCAAACTCTAAACATTCCTTATATTGGGTAATTCTGGCATCTAAACGTTCTTGCCAGTTTGCTGTTAGTGTAAGCGTTGTTCCATCTAATTGGAAAAGCTGGTAGGGTTTTAGTGATGGGTTATTTTCAAAACTTTGAAATGAATCTAATGCACATAAATACAAACGATAGGTAAACCATTTCCGTCGGTGAACCTCTTCCCAATAACCAGGTGGGTTATTGACATTATTACTTATTTTAATCTTGTGTTTAGTATTATAATCACTTTGACTATACTTATTTACCCTAGTATCCTTAATATTTTCTCCATTGACAATTTGCCACCTTTTAAATGTCTGAGTGACTCCTTGATCATTATCATCTTGGACATCAACTAATACTTCACCTATATTATGTCCAGACATTTTAGAATTCCAACCCTCTTCGTTGACAGGTAGGTAATTGGATTTAATACCATTACACCGGCTATGAATAGGTGCGTAATTACACGGCGTATTAATACAATTTAATAGAATGGCAGGACCGATAGGTAAAATATGATCAGAATTAAAACTGATTTGTTTATTTTGGGTTTCTAGGGCATAACCACAAACTAGACAATACATACTATTCCAACCGTGGGGGCTAATCGTAATATCTCGGTTTAAATTACTAGAAGCACATTGATTACTATGTGGACCCTTTCTTTCTCCGCAAATACTAAACATGCCATTTTTCCAAGCCTCATTCCATAGGTCAGTGTCATGTACATTGGTATGGGGGATAATATTATGAATATCACTGCTGTAAACTAGACCAGTCTCTCTATTTTTCCTCTGATCTTGATGATTCTTATCTCTCACTTGTTCTAGATCTTCTTTACTAGCATATTCAATAACCCCATCAGTGATTAATTCGGATATGTCAATATCACTTTCAATCTGATTGGTCTGTTCTAAATTATCGTTTAAATAGACAATACTACAAGTATCACCCTTGACACTAGTGACTTGGACTGGAAACCATTGATCAGTATCCTCATAATAAACTTCTAAATATTTATCCCTGGTTAAAGTTGTATGTTTTTTAAACTGGTCCTCATAAATAGCACCACATTGACACTGTGATTTCGCTTGACTATAGGTTTGAGTTCCAGTTCTTTTCACAGCTTTTTGTAGGTAACCCTCTTGGAAAATACGAGTAATATCCCCACCTCCTTCTAACGTTTGACTGTAAATATATTTTAATATAGTTAAGACATCTTTGGCAGTCTTTTTGACATTTTCATAGTCATCTCTATAATGGAATTGACAACTTTCTAAATATTTCTGCCGGCTAAGTGTAAATTTTGGCGAATTAGTGCTTTTACCTTTAGTTTTAGTAGTTTTTTTAGGCATATCAATTTACCCTAAACATAGATATATTTATCTGCTTTTAAAAACAAACGTTTTTTTTTTTATATGGTATAATTTGGCAATTAACATTATTGATAATATAGCTGGTAGTAAAAAAAGAATTGTGTCAATAAAGTTATTGTGGTGATTGGACAGTAGATAGACACTAAACATCAAGAAAAAGATGACTGACCAGGAAACAATTTCAGTCGCTTGTTTTTGCCTTTTAGTAGTATATAGTTTAAGGTAAGTAAAGACCACTCCCATGGGAAATAAAAATGCTGGTATTAGTCCTACCGCATGTTTAATATAAATATTTATATTTAATAAATAATAGATAGAACTTAGTAAGATAATAAAAAAAGAAATAGTAAATAATCCAGTATTTTGTTTAGGATCATCCTTTTCAATAATTATTAAAATAATTAATAATTCCAGGATTGAGGGAATAATAAAGCTTATCCAGTTTCCAACTTTAGTTGTTTCTCTATTAGATAAGAAACTTAAGATATTCACAATTATTAGAGAAGAAAAAATTAGATACGATGTCCTTTCAGATTGTGTTACAGTAATGTAATTTTTTAGTTGTAACAGATGAGCCACTGGAAAACATAACATAGCCGTCCAGGTGTAAATTTCATAATGATCCATTTCTATAATTATTTTAAACTGAGATTTTATATTTATTGATCGTCTTCTTATCTAGCCGAGTATAAGTTAACACCGTTTACTAATGAAACTCTAGACATCTGGAATTTTGGCTAGAAAATAATAGTTTTTCTCTCCATTCGTTAATTCCTGCCATTGGATATTTCTGATTTCAGGTTTACTGGTTTCAACTTGGTAATGTCCAATCCAAACTCCATGAAGACCGCCTTCAGTATGCCAATTATTCCAGATGCGGCATTCTGGATAATCGGTGACTAATTGGTATAACCAGACAAAATTAGGCTGGTCATAATTCATAATCATACACTTAATGCCCTTGGCACCTTGTTTAATGACATCAATGTTGGTATGAAAAATACCTGGTTGACCAGTACGAGGATTTTTGTTTTTTAGTCGGTCGTTAATTAGACTCGTAATTTGGGTCGCATTTTCGGAGACGATAGTTAGGTAATTAAAACAACAACTTGACATTTTGGCTTCAGATACCATCAATAATAGAGTAGGGAAAGGTTTAAATTTTTTCTTGAAATAAGATAAGATAAGATGGTATTAGGTATTTTAAATAAATTGTTAACTAGCGTCTACGGTAATTTTTTAATTGGTGGATTTACGGTGGCGGGCATCTCATATTTCTCTAACACGATCAATAATACCCTACTAGCTAGCCTAATAGCCAGTATACCAATTGGAATGCCCTGTTCTATCTTTGTTAATGATAAAAAGGTGCAATCCTATTCCCAGCAGATGGTTATTATGGGTTTGGTACTTTGGCTTAGTGTGGTGGCGAATTGGTATTTTATTAACAAACGGAAATTTAACAAATATAAGTCAGTATCCTATTCTATGTTAGTTTATTTGGTTTTAGGCTTAGCAGTTTTGGTGATTAAATCCTACTCATCCTCAAAGGGGGTAGCCCCTTTGACAGAGAAGGGATAAGGGGAGTGTCCGATTAGTCTGGTTTAAAAATAATTTTAACATTACTTTATCAACCTTCGCACCCGCACCCTCCATCACACCAATTTTAACCCAAACCACCAAACTAATTTAACCCAACCCCAACCCCTTACCCAAAGAGTTTACTAGTTTTGCCGTAGATTTTTCAAAATCTACACCAGGATAAATACTCTGACTTCCCAAAAAGTAGTATTGAACTTCTCTGATGAAGATTTTCGGCATCTAGTTTCACCTCTAAAACTGGTTGTCCCGTATCGGTTAAGGCTATTCCACCACATTGGGTGAAAATGAAAGCCAGGGGATAGACTTCATATAGTAACCGGAGTTTTCCCTGTGTTTGTTTGGTATCAGTTGGATAAAGAAACGTTCCACCCTCTAATAATAACCTATGAAAATCCGCGGCAAAACAGGCCATCCATCTTAAACTTCTCACTTTTAAGCTGTCAATATAGTTTTGGATCTTGCTAGTCCATCTAGGATAATTACCTTCATTAGCAATGTAGATTTTACCTTTTTCGGGAACTTTTAAGTCATGGTCAATGATGACCTTTGTTAATTTATTGTAACTATTCCCACTATTCCCACTATTTTCATTAGACCCAATATTTTCATTAGACCCAATATTTTCGCTATTCTGCCTAATAAAAACACTCCGTGTCCTGCTATTAGGTGACACAGATACCATTTCCAGAGATGGTCCATAAATACTGTAGACAGCACCCACTAAACTATCCCCTGATAACTCCGAGGGGGATTTAGCCTTAAAAATACCAAAAATACTACCTGTGGAGAGATTTAAAACGGAATTACTAGAACCATCCAAAGGATCATAAGTCACAATATATTCCCCTTCTCTACTAGTTTTTATAAAATTATTTTCCTCTTCGCTAATTAAACCTGCTATTTCATTAACATTTTTCAAGTAGTCCTTAATAATCTGATCGGTGGTTATATCCAGTAGTTTTTGAATATCTCCTGAACTATTAGTTGTTTGCTCTGTTTTAATAGTATTTGGGATAGTTTTTCCCAGAGTTTCATATATTTTAACACACGAATGCTCTATAGCCAAAATAATCCCTTCCATAATAACACTTAAATATTTTATTTTAAGGTTTAAAAAGTGTTTAAAATCTCAAATCTAATTAAACATGTCAGATTACTATAGAAATAAATACAATAGCTATAATAAGTTATACCTATCTCAACAACCGGTGTCTAAACCAAGTAATGCCACTATAAACGCTGCTAAATCTTCCGCCAGGAGAAGACATTACCAAAAACAGAGGGAACTGAAACGTGACCTGGTTAATAATGCAGAATATTATTCAAGACCAAAACAATTTCGTATTTCTGATGAGATTACCGTTTTAGAGTTTATGGACAATCCCGACGATTTTGGTCCAGAAGGTCAACCTGATTTCTACCGAGCCAGAAGACAGCGTAGTAAAGATATGTGGTTTGGTCAGTTAGAATTAGAGAATATTAAAGAGGATATCGCAAGAAATTGTCATAAGACCGAGGAGGTCAGGATCAGGGGTCCACTTAATAAGGAAAAGTATTGGCCAACTAGTCAGTTAACTTATACCTATCCAAATAGTAATTGTGGAAAATATAATTTCCAAGACAGAGAGGGAAATTGTTGGATATTGGCAATTGATAAATTAGGTCCTACACTCTTGAAAACTGATCCAATTACTACTCCTGGACCCCATAATATAAATTATAAACAATTTAGAGGATTACCTAAATCAAAAAATAAAGATGTCTATACTAGAAGACCAATGGGAGTACAAATAGGAACGAGACATCCAGAGAGATAGATATAAAAAATACCTAAAAGCAACCTAAAATAGACTAGACACAATGACGACGTCTCACTCTAATTTAAATAGTATTCACTCTGACATCTTGTTTTGTCCTATTCCAGTTCAAGACAATGAAAAACAAAATTTGGAAGATGAAGTTCTAAGTAGAGCAGCCGGGGCTTTTCGACTCAAAGCATACCACCATGCAGAATTACTTTATAGTAGAGCGATTAGGCTTTACGTCAAGCCTACCAGCTATGCTAATAGATGTTTATCCAAGATAAGACAGGGGAAATATCAAGAAGCTGTTTTAGATGCGGATCAGGCCATAGATCTAGATCCAGATTGGCCCAAAGGCTATTTCCGAAAGGCTCAAGCCTATGAAATGTTAAAATCCTACCGGAAATCATTGGAATATTACCAGATTACACAAGATAAAGCCAACCAATCACCAGAAAACAACAACGGACTTATTGGAATAGAGGAAAAAATAAAAGAGTTGGAGACTTTAGTAGTCGGTCAATTTGAAAAGGAACCGGAAGTGAAATGGGAATCGGAATCGGAAATCTTGACACCGAGCCCAGCTAATAACCTACCACCAGATACTACTTGTGGTAATAATTATATCTATCTGGATAATGGTTCTGATTCGGAAAGCGAGTATCAGGCAGATAAGGCAGATAACCTTAAAGACGATAACCCGGTTGAGCTAACTGAGAAGGTTAATCTTAAGATGCGTGGTTATCGCGTCCGACAAGATGGTAGTAAAACCACCTTTTTTAATCATGAAATGAGTGAGGAAGAACGCCAATTAATTGGAGATGTCAGGCCTAAAAAAATATATTAATATAAATTATGTCAGATAACTATATCCTATACCACAAATATAAAAAAATATAAAACCAAATATAAAACCAACACCAAAACCAATATTAAAAAGGGAGGGTCATTCGCATGGCCCGGACCTCCCCCATTACCTTGCCAACAATTCACAAATCCCCTTTTTTTAATTAATACCAGAGGATTTAGTCAAGTTATTCATGAAGGTCGGTTTATTACTATTCTTGGAGAAATCCATAACAATACTCATTCTTTTTATAACCTTGCTAAAATAAGATTTAGTAAAATTTTAATTTTACCAAACGTAAAAATAAAAATTGACCTACTTATCGCTTTTCTTTGGAAATCTACTAATTTATTACTTATCTCTTGACTATTAAGATGAAAGCGATAACACCAACAAAATCTGGGACAAAACTAGACCGACAACAGAAAAATACGTTATCCTTATTCAGTTCAGAGTACAACCTTTTTCTCACTGGGAGTGCGGGGACAGGGAAAAGTTTTCTAGTTAAAAAGATGGTTGAACAATTTCAACGCCAATATCCAGACAATCCTGATGCCATGGTTGTCACCTCCACTACAGGTTTATCTAGTTTAAATATTAACGGACGGACTATTCATAGTTGGAGTGGCTTAACTCCAAGTCAAGATTTAGATGATTTGGCTGGCTTTATAACTCAAACCCGGAAAAATCATAAGCGACTAAATAACTGGCTTTATACTAAAGTTCTGGTCATAGATGAAATCTCCATGTTAGATGCCAAAATTCTAGATTTCCTAGACCATGTGGCTAAACGTCTTAGGAACAATGATGAGCCATTTGGTGGAATACAAGTGGTTCTAACCGGGGACTTTTACCAATTACCACCTGTTAGTAGGTTTACAGGTAAAAACATTCCCTTTAGCTTTAAGGCTGAATGCTGGGACAGTTTAATTGATTATACCATCTGTCTTACCAAAAGCCACCGACAGGAGGAAAAAGATTTAATCCGTTTTCTAAACTATATTAGAGTAGGCGAAATTAACCAGTTTGTAAAAGAACAACTACAACGCTATCACCAAAACATAAAATATGACGATGAATACACACACCTTTACCCAAATTTAAGTAATGTGGATGACTATAACCAGATGAAACTTAACCAATTGACTGATCCAATAGTGACAAGTAGTGCCAAGTTAATTAGTAAACCTAATAAAAACTCGGAATTTAACGTCTTTCCCAAAGATAGTGTTATTGTTGAGCAATTATCCGTTAGAAAAGGAGCATTTATTATAATTAATAAAAATATTGACCCGCTAAGAGGTCTAGTTAATGGTAAACAAGGTATTTTCCAGGGTATCAACAGTGAAGGACATTTAACCATTCGGACACGCGAGGGAAGGGTTTTTAACCTACCAAAAGCTAAATGGGAATTTAGTAACTTTTATGTTGAGCAATATCCAGTTAGACTAGCATGGGCCTTGACTATTCATAAATCACAGGGAATGGGAATAGAACGCCTCTGTGTGGATATCGGGCATAATATCTTTAGTGATGGTCAGGCTTACGTAGCCTTATCTCGGGCTACTAATTCTGAATACCTCTATATTAAAAATTACAGCGAAGGGGCCATTAAAGCTAATAGTGAAGTGGTTGAATTTTATCGTCAAATTCAGGAACTGCAAAACCAATACAATAAATTGGTTTCCGATGACG
>WLWF01002305.1_pt1 | contig 14068 bp, 28 predicted proteins | sample 6718331 | NCBI WGS metagenome assembly WLWF01 (sample SAMN12718692, study PRJNA515312) | sponge metagenome | isolation source: marine sponge | host: Mycale hentscheli | place: New Zealand: South Island, Marlborough, Capsize Point | collected 2003-05-01
GCCCCGGGTAGAAAGGAAAGTTTCGAAAAAATTAAGGTTTTATGCGCCGTCTATGTCGGGGTTGGGTTGTGGATAGGGGTGGTGTGGTTGTGGTTGGTTCGGGGGGTAGTGATTAGATTTTCTATTGGATTCTCATGCGAAATCCCTATATATATAGGTACGCGCGCGGGCGCGTTCATTCAGTATATGGTTGCCTCAAATTATCTTTTGGATACTTTCTGGAGCGTTTGGTCGTTCTGTATATTTATTGTATAATTGTATTCAATCAGGGAGGTATGTCTTGGAACATCAGCCCGTTGTAAAAGTAAAGTGTAATATTAATTTTAAAGTGTAAACCTATGGATTACGAATCAAAGTGTGATAAGGTCAGTCTTATCAAGGAGCGGAATGAGACGCTTCAAAGAGCAACAATTACTTCTAGCGATGACATCGCAAAACACGTTAAAAAATTGTGGGGTGACGACCTACTAATTCAGGAATCATTCTTTTTAATTGCATTAGACCAATCAAATACCATTTCAGGTTGGGCTAAATTAGGAATGGGTAGCATTACAGGTTGTATGGTGGATTTGAGAATACTTACAAAGATAGCTTTGGAGTCATTAGCGGTGCGGGTTCTACTTGCACACAACCACCCGAGCGGGAACCTTAAACCAAGTCAGGCTGATATTAGTTTGACAGAGAAAATCAAAAAGGGATTAGGAGTGTTTGATATAGGCGTTCTTGATCACGTTATAACAACCGAACACAGTCACTTTTCATTTGCCGATAACGGCTTAATCTAAAACCAACAAACATTATGGAATTTAAAAAAGAGAATTTAGTCTTACTAAAAAGACAGCTTAATGCAGCAATCCAAGAGGTTGCCGAAAAGAACGGATTAGAAATATCATTGGGCGCGCTCAACTACATACCGAATGAGGAATCATTCACTATGACGTTGAAAGGTGCAACAAGCAATACTGCTGAAAGGATCTGGATGCACCATTGCAGAAAATTCAATTTGGAACCAAGTCACTTCAACAGTATGGTTCAGATTAAGAACCAAAAACTAAGAGCGGTTGGGTTATCAATCAGATCTACGAAACGCCCAGTCATTGTTGAGGATATTGATTCAGGTCAACAATACAAAATCAGTCACACTTACTTTCTAAGTTTAAGTACGTTCTAGGATGACAACTCAAGAAAAGTTAACAGCAATTTACGAATACGCTTGCGAGGTCAAGGCATTTGTGATAGAGAATAAAAAGAAGTTTAACGGAGGTCATACAAAAACAGGAATGACTGACGTTTATTTAGATGACACTTTCAATAACGATTACGTGGTAGTAACCTTTAATCTTCATAAGGAATATATTGAGTTCACTTGGTGTTTTAATGATTACGCGCCTGATGTGAAATTTACAACAATGGAGATGTTAGCGGATATAAGTTTGAATATAGTATTAAGTAAAATTAAAAATAAAGAGTACGATGGGATTTTTCAGTTGGAGGACTAATGATAGTCACAAAAGCATAGCAAGTAGATATTCATCAAGGAAGCCGATTACGGTTTTCATGAAAGATGACAAGGGTAATACCTGGAAAGAGGATAACTATGAAGGTTACGGAACATTTGGCGGTAAGGATTTTTATGAGTTACTAGCCGAAATGAATGGGTTTTCAGAAAAGGATTTAGATGGTAGAGAAGTAAGCAACCCAATGGATTACAATGAACTTAGAAACATTGGAATTGATATTACATACAATATCACTAAGCTAGGTTTAGACCCGAAGGAGGTTAAGTGGCCCGCCTTGTTCGAAGGCGATCAAGAATGGTATAATGCACGACCAAGAGATTGTGAATATCAAGGATTCTTTTACTAATGAATTATTGGTTTGAGAGAATACAGGAAGTTGCTGACCAAGTGGAGGGAGTTTCGCGTGGTACAACGAAAGGAATGCTAGACCAGATATTAAAAGATATCGCGGATGAATACGGAATAGTTAAACTAAAAAAATAGAAAAAATGAATATCGAAGGAATTATAATGACATTTCATGTTGAAGATAGCATGAAGAATTTTATCAGAGAGGAAATAGAAATCTCTAACTACAATCACGAAGAAGTTTACTTGGGAAGTCAAGAAGGCGTATCATTTCAGATTGACTACGAAGATATTGACGAGCTTCATGACCATGCTGTAAAAGTAATGAAGTCGAAAGCATACGGGTACAAGGCCACGAACATAGTTTCAATGCCAAGTGAACAAATGGATAAGATCTTAGAAATGGTTGAGTGGTTTTTAGCTGATGAGGGGAGACAGAATATATCAGACGGGACCTGTATGTACAGTTGGGATGCAAATTGCGGTAAAAAAGGTTGTGCCGTTGGATACCTATTAGGTGAGGAAATTGCTGAAAAATGGGATAAGGCTTACCCTAACGGAGTTGGCTTTGATGGTGTTGGTGCTGAAGTTTTCAATCTAGCCCCGGAAATAGTTACTAAAAACTCTAATTTAATGTCGGAGCTTCAAAATTGGCATGATGACTTAAATAGCGTGTTTAGTAGGAAAAACATAAGAGATGTGTTCGAGCAGGAGTGTTCAGCTTATGAGTGCGCAAGGCTTGAGAACTTAGTTTGTAAATACGAATAGTATGAAGTTCTTAAAAACATTGAAGGAATTAGTACAGTTGTTGGTTAAGATTGCCGTTTACACGACCATTGCCATGGTTGTGTTTACGGTTCTGTTAACATTATTAATCATTTAAAACCCGAAAATTATGGCAAAAAAGAAGAGACATTGGAGAGACCTCTTGAAGAAAGCGTACCTCCATGGAAGCGAAATTGATGGTGAGATTACAGTCACCGTTAAAGGCTTCGAAGAAATTGAAGTTTATTCACGCAGAGAACAGAGCAAAGAGGAGCTAGGCGTTATGACGTTTGAGGAAGATATCAAGCCTATTGTTCTGACCTCAAGGAAATGTGAAGCGTTGGAATATCTGTTGGGTTCGCCTGACATTTATGATTGGGTAGGAAAGAAAGTAACTTTTTACACAAAAGATGAAAAGCACTTTGGGAAAATACACCCAGTCATTACCGTTAAGACCACAGTATCAAAAAAGGATGCACCTAAAAAAGAACCTTTACTTATAGGCGGTGCAAAATGGAGTCAGGCGGTGGATTCACTTGTAAGCGGAACGGCAACGATTACGAGTATCAAAAAGTATTATTCATTATCTGCTAAAGCCGAGGCGGAACTTAAAAAACAAGCAAATGAAAAGCTACAAGCAAAGAGCGAGCAGTCTGGGAAAGCTAATGACCCAACCAAGAACTAAGGCTGATAAAATGGCGGGAGTACTTGGCGGTACTGCTCAAACAATGGTCAAAGACTGGTACAAGGAACAGATTTACGGTAAGCGTAAGGTTATCAATTCAAAGTATCTTGACAAGGGTACAGTAAAGGAACAGGACAACTTGGTTTGGTTAGCTGACCAGTTAGACCTTGGTTTCATTACTGATACCAATACAAAGTTCTTTAAGGATGAGCATTTCATGGGAACGCCTGACCTTATTTTACCTGAAAAGGACCTTGTCCTGGACATAAAATCATCATGGGATTTCAGTACGTTTCCTTTGCTTGATGCTTTGGCCTCGAACCAGTTGTACTATTGGCAATTACAATGTTATATGCACCTGACTGGAATGAAGAAAAGTAAGTTGGTGTACGTGTTATCGAACACACCTAAGAACATTGTTGAATCAGAAATCAAACGCGCCCAATGGGCCGTTACGAATGAGGGTCATGAACTTACTGATGCAGATATTGAGAAGATCAGGAATGATGTTGAGGCGTATCACAATTACGATGACATTGACCCTAAGTATAAGATTAAGGTAGTCAATTACGAATACAACGCGGCGGATATGGGCCAAGCCGTTGAGAAAGTCATGAAGGCCCGGGAATTAGTTGAACAATTAAATCAAAATTTTATTTAAGAATGAGTGCAAGTGTAGATATTACCGCAACGGTAAAAGAGATTAGAGAAACGGAAGAAGTAGGGAGCAACGGGTTTAAAAAACGCCTTATGGTAGTTGATACTGGAGGCGAGTACCCGCAGGAATTACCTATTGAATTCGTACAAGCCAAAACAGATTTACTTGACAAGTTTGATGTAGGAGAAAAGCTGATTATCAGTTGTAACATCCGCGGAAGAGCTTATGAAAAGAACTTCGAAACAAACTATTTCTTGAGCCTACAAGGTTGGAGAATTGTCAAGTCGGATGCGTAACTTGTGGGGAGTGCTTGTTGGAGTTGGTGTGTTGCTAAACAGTTGCGCACCAACCTCCAATATTGGTTGGCGTAAGAAAGTTGCGCGGAGTGTCAAAGGTTATGGGTACGAAGAAATTGAGGTTGTAAGGGTTAAACAATACGTTGAGCCGTTTGGTTTGCAGGATTATATTAGGGCCGGAGAAGGTTCAGTTGCAACAGCACCCTATGGAATTTCCCCCAGAAACAGTTTTGGCAACGGTACGAATAAGAGATACATTGTGTCTTTTAGGCGAGGAAACAAAAAAGAATTATTAACCATGCGGTTCACTAATACTGGAGCCGCCCTGAATAAGTATTGATATGGACCAAGAAGAATTGTTAATGGCTATTGAAACCATGAAAAAAGAGAAAGCGGAACGCAAAGAGATTAACGCATTTATTATGATGGAGAGACATAAACTATCTGACAAGGAAATAGAGTGCATATCAATTTACATTAAAATGACAGGAGACAAAAGACCTGCCGTTGTTAAACTCCCCAACGGAAGATCTGTCAAACTAAACTGGGAGGGAATCAATTAAAGTATAGAAATTATGGGCTTAGACCACGGATTAAAACAAGAGATTTACGTCAAGAACTGGAGTTACGAAACCAAAGAAAATGGCGGCAAACCAAAACATGAAGTTGTTTACAACGGAAAAAAAATTGACGCGTATGCGATTCTAATGGAATTGTTTACATGGCGCAAGGAAAACCATTTTCATAAGTGGTTTGTTGATAATGTTCAAGGCGGAACGGATGAGTGTCAAGATTCTCATGTGAGCGGAAGAAACCTTCTTGAGTTGTACGAAGTATGCAACAAGGTGTTATTGATTATGAATGGAGCAATCAAAGATGACAATATCAGAAAGGATTTTCCTGAAAACCCTGACTACTTCGAGTTTAAAGAGGATATCAATGAGCATATTCATGGCTTATTACCGCGTCAAGCTGGATTCTTCTTCGGGAACAGTAGCATGGTTTATGACAAATGGTACTACGATAGTATTCTCGATTTCATTGAGGGTATTGACAAGTTGAAGAAGTTATGCAAGTACGATGACTTGTCGGATTTCAGTTACACTTATTGGTCATCTTGGTAGGATGGGATATTATACTTATCACGAGCTACACGTAGGCAAGGCTAACGTTGGCAAATCGGAATCAGCCCATGAGTTTAAAGATTATGCAGAGGATGTTGATTATGCAAGAGTATTGGAAGAGGTTGAGAAGCAAATAGGATTCAACCCTTTTGATGACGACTGTAAATGGTACAGTTCCCAACAAGATATGTTGGAAGTAAGTAAGAAATTTCCTGAACTATTGATTAGGGTTCATGGGAACGGTGAGGAATCAGATGACATTTGGTATCATTATTTTCATAACGGAAAGCAACAGTTCTGCAAAGTGGAATTTGTGTTCCCTGATATGGATTGGAAAAAGTTTGAGGTGTGAGAAATTGGAGAGCTGATATAGGAAAGACTGTATTTCTGTACGGAAAGAATAGAATATACAAGTCGCAGATTTACGGAGCAAGATGTACTGAATTTTTGAACACTGGTTCGGACCAACATGGTAATTTATTGGATGCTGTTATTGAGTATCAAGTAAAAGGAGACATGGTAACGAGTAGAACTTGGGTAAAAGCCGAGAAAGTTTACTTCTCAAAACAGGAAATACTGGATGGCTTGTAATATTAGTTGCCCGAACTGTTGGGAAGATCTTGGCAAAGACAAAGAGAACCCAAAGAACCTTTACTGCGGAAATTGTGGTAGTAAAGTACGTAACGATTACGGTTACGATGATGAATAAAATTTAAAAACAAGACCTCCTGACGGGGAGCCAATAAATAACGGTGTGGACTTTTGATCGGGCGCACGGACGAAGTTGGGAGGCATTTTAAAGTATGGAGAAAATAGTAATGAGTTGGTATTCTGGAAACATACGTGACAGCGTATGCAAAGGTTCGGTTGACATAGGACAGTTTGTTCGTGCCGTAAGAGAACCTTCAGAACCAGTAAAGGAATTAATTACCGCCATTCACACCGCAACGGTTGAGGGCGATATGGAAACTAAAGCAAAGTTAAAGGAACAGTTATACTGTTTTACGCCTTGCTCATACGTTCTACCCGGGAACAAAAGAATCTATGAAAACATAAATAGGTTTACGGGCTTGGTGCATCTGGATTTCGATAAGATTGACAACGCACTTGAGTTGAAGGATTACTTATGGGATAATCACCCAGAGCTTGTTTGCGCGTTCTTGTCACCTTCTGGAAAAGGTGTTAAAGCATTAATGAGAATACCGCGCGTAACAAGTGTCGATGAGTACAAAGAACATTTTTTGCATATTGAAGAAATGTTCACCGATTTGGGTTTGGATTGCTTTGACCATGCCCCATACAACGCGATTCTGCCATTATTTTTGAGTTGGGACCCAAAAGTACGTTATAGAAAAGATGCTACAATCTACACAGGGAAAAAGGCTTTGAGTGACGTGTCAAGCTATGAGAATTTAGCTATAACTAAACCTCAATTCTACGTACCTGATGGGGAAACCTTTGGAACTCAAGGTTATTATAAGAAGATTACCATTGATATTTTCACGAGAAAGATTGATGAGATTACGGGTGAACCTGGACACAATAGGATGCGCGATGCGTGTTTAGTTTTGGGTAGTAGGTCAGCCGCAGGATACATGACGCGCTCGGAGGCGGAGTCATTGGCCCAATTCTGTATTCAAGCAAATCCGTACCTTGCAAGGAAAGGAAAAGCAGGGTTGCAGAATTACATTAAAACCTCGTTATGGGCTATAAACCGAGGGCAATTCAGTCCAAAATATTACAGATGATAAAGCAGTATGCGAACCGCATAGCAGATGAAACATTCTGGTTGACGGAAGTTTTTTCGCCATGGCACATGAAGGTCGCGGATGATAAGTCGGTTGTCAATGTTTGGGTTAACAAGCGGAGACAGTTTACGATAATGATTGACGGTGTTTATAAGAAAAAATGGAGAGCATACAACTACGAATCATTGATCAATAAATTAGGAACATTATTAATACATTACAATTATTTAAAATGAAAGAACCATTGAGTAAAGTAAGAACCCGAGTATCCTTGAGCAATCAACGGAAACTCCTAATACAAGAGCCCGAAGAAATTATCTTTGAGTTGATTCAAACCGCGTCAAGAATGGATGGTACAGGATTTATTGTACTGAATGAAGTCATTTACATGGGCGAAACCAGAGTAATTACAATCAACGTTCAACATATCATCAGCTTTGCGAAGTCTATTGATGTAAAAATACCAGGAATAGGATAATGGAATCATATAATTTAGACTGCCTTGAAGTCATGAGAGGATTCAAGGATAACCAATTTGACCTATTACTTGCCGACCCTCCTTATGGAATAGGCATGAGTAAAGCCGCAGGCAAATCAAAAAAGACCAAGGATAAGCAATGGGATGATTCTGCACCAAGCCAAGAAGCGTTTAACGAAATGATGCGCATATCAAAGAACCAAATCATTTTTGGAGCAAACCATTTTATTGATAAGATACCGCACCCAAGCCCATGTTGGATTGTTTGGGATAAGCGTTGCGGTGTTGTACCACCCCGTACATTTGCTGATTGCGAGTTGGCTTGGACAAGTTTCAACAAGCCCGCCAGAATAGCCCGTTTTCTTTGGGATGGCTTCTTGGTTGATGGGGATGCAAAAATGCTTAAACGGATACACCCTACACAGAAGCCAGTTGAAATATACGAGTGGATTCTTGAGCATTATACGGACCCGGGTGCATCTGTATTTGACCCCTACGGAGGTAGTTTCTCGAGTGCCATTGCGGCGCATCATAAAGGTAGAAAAATGACTATCTGCGAATTAGATAAAGAGTATTACGATAACGGCTTGGCGCGGTACGATAACGAAACCGCCCAACTAAAAATGTTTTAACATGGGAAAAACAGAATGGCAAAAAAGAAAGCAAGGGAAAATGGCCACGATTGAAACCGAGGCTGAAATTGACGTTGAGGAGTATTTAGAGTATGCAACAACGGTTGCGCTAATTGAGGAACTTGAGGAAAGGGATTGGAATTTTGAAGATTTAAGCATAGATAGGAAAACGCTTATCAATATGATATGCAACGGACTTTCAATCACTCAAGCGGAAAAAGTAAAAACAGTAATTAAAGCAGTATTAGAATGAAAAAAATTAACAAACGAATAGTGAATGAGATTTGCAAAGGATTGTTTATGATTATACTCGCATGGGGTGTAATGTCTATAATCTGGATGGGAATCTTATTCTTTCTGTTCATTAAAACCTTAATTTCAGTATGAAAGTAGTTGTTCAATTTAGTGGTGGCAAGGACAGTCACGCGGCCTTATTATGGGCTGTAAATAAGTACGGGGCAAAGAACATAGTTGCTCAATTTAGCGATACGGGATGGGAGTCTCCTCTTACGTATCAGCATATTCAGGAGACAGTAGAAAAATTAAAGGTTGAGTTGTTGGTCTTGAAGTCAAAGAAATATGACGGCATGGTCGATCTGGCGGTAAAAAAGAAACGATTTCCAAGCATGAAAGCGAGATTCTGTACCGAGGAACTCAAGATTAAGCCGTTCATAGATTGGGTATTGGATGAGGCCCGGGATAACCTTTTGATCATCCAAGGCATAAGAGCATCCGAGTCAAAGGCTCGTTCTCAAATGTCTGCGGGATGCCGAATGTTTAAGTTTTACTTTGAATCATACGGTAGAGACAAACATGGAAAAGAGAAGTTTCACAAGTACAGAAAGAAGGAGGTTTTAGCATGGTGCAATAAATATGACGATTCGATTATGCGCCCGTTCTTTACAAAGTCAGGTCAAGATGTGATAAACTATATCCTGGACCATGGCCACGAGCCAAACCCTCTTTACAGAATGGGGATGAAACGTGTTGGTTGCTTTCCTTGTATCAATGCGAATATACCGCAACTGAAACAACTGCATAAAAGGTTTGCTGACCGAATGGAAGAGGTAGCAGAAATCGAAGATCAGGTTGGTTCAACTTTCTTTGCGCCCGATAAAATACCAGAATGGGCCAGAACAAACCCCGAGATTACTTCCATGAGAGACGTAACTAAATATATTAACGGTAAGGACGCAACTTTGGATATGTTTGATGATGACAGTTCAAGTTGTATGAGTTACTATAACATTTGTGAATAATGACAAGAAACGAACAGAAACTTTATAATGACGTTGGCAGAATAGCTGACGCATTGGAATCCCTAGCAAGGGCATGGGGAAAAGACAAGCCTAAAACGTTGGGCCAAGCATCTGGAATGGTGTGTGCTAGATGCAACGAGGTTGCCTGCGACCCTGATTGCGTGAATTATGAATTAAGAATGAATAAACCAATAGGATAATATTATGAGTAGAGAAAAGCAAATTATAGAAATGATTGACACAATGGAAACAAACACGTTTTTGTTTCCTGTAGGTTGGGGAGATATAATTCAAACGTCAAATGAACCTTGGAGTTACAGAATGTACAACTCGGGTTCAAAAGGCAAGAATAGGTATCACACCTTCGAGATTTATGAGGATGCGAAAAAGGTTCTCACAATTAAGTTTTCAGGGAATAACGTTTTGATTGACCACTCAATGAAACGAGCGTTTACCTCAACTCAAGTTCTGGAATACGTGCAAGGCATTTGGAAAGAACTTCACAGCTTTGGCAACCATGCAGAAGGTATGCGCACTTTGAGAGTGGAACTGAACAAGGTTAAGAAAGAGATTGACACAAAGAAACTTGAAGCGGAGCAAATACAAGAAAGGATAACTAATTATAAACAACTAAAAAAGGATGGTAAAATTTAAAGAAGGGGACTTCGTAGTGTACAAACCTACAGGTGAAGTCGGAAGAATAAAAAGGCTTACACCAGCAGGGGATGGAGCATTTGTAGTGTATAACTGCAATAAAGATTGGAATAAGTACAAGGATTATACTGCCGCGAATACAAACTTTCGCGACCTTGAACTTGCAGAGTATTTAAACATGGATGTTAAATTTGATAAAATCGAAAAAGATGAAAATTAAAAGAGATTTAGTAAACGACTACGCGTTGTTAGTGTCGTTTGGGGCAGGAATTGCCCTCGGTTACATGATAGTTAAAGGAGTAGCAATCATTTTAAGACATTTTGGATATGTGTGAATTGAAAATTAGTCCAGGACGTACTGTTGCCGTTGCGCAACGTATGACAAGTAGCGGAAATAGTTTTGATGCGGCACTCGGGGCCGCCTTGCTTCATGGTACATTTAGAGACCAGAGAAAGATAATTGTCTCTTTCGAGCGTGTTATTCAAAAGTATATGTACTAATGGAAATAGTATTAAGAGACTACCAACAGGATTTGTGTGACAAGACCATTCAGGCAATGGAACAGCACCAAAAGATCTTGACAGTAGCCCCAACGGGAGCGGGTAAGAGCGTAATGATAGCGTATCTTGCCCGAAACCTAAAGGGCAGAACCTTAATTCTGACACACCGCACCGAAATTTTAACCCAGAACGCAAAATGGATTCCAAATAGTGAAATCCTAAATGCGAAAACTAGAAAAGTTGAGGTTGTTAAGAAAGCGGATGTTGTTGTCAGCATGGCTCAAACTCTTTGGGCCCGAATCAATAAGCATGGAATTAAATACATTGGGGAGTTCGATAACATTGTCTCTGACGAAGTTCATGTTGATATATTTATGAAAATCATAAACGAATACCACTTTAATACGCTTGTAGGCTTCACTGCAACGCCTCTATACAACAAAAAAGAGGTCATGGAGGTCTATGACGATAATCTTGAAGAAACGCTCAAATATCAACGGAAAATCACGATGTCTCGTGACTATGATTACATGGTGCAAGGGGTTACGGAGCAGGATCTTATTGACAAAGGTTTTTTAACTCAAGATGAAAACGTAGTTTTACAACTTCCAAACATGGATAAGTTGGTTGCCTCGAACTCAAACCCCGATGGTTTCACAACTGATTCACTCACAAATGTATTCGGGAATAGAGCGGCAATGGACGTTCTTTGGGATGCCTATGAGAAATACGGAAGAGGTAAGAAAACGATGATATTCAACGCAACGAGCAAAGTAAATTTATTGGTTAATGAGTATTTCCAGGAAAAGGAAACTAACTGTCAGATGTTCGATTCAGTCAACAAATCTGATATGACAAGAAAGGAAGTCATAAGTTGGTTTAACAATGAAAGGGATGCAGTTCTGATCAATTGTAACGTTTTTACGACTGGTTTTGACGTGACGGACGTTGAAACTATTATTTTGAACCGTAGCACGAAATCCTTATCTTTATTTTTACAGATGACGGGGCGCGGAAGTAGAATCACAGATAAGATATACAAGCCGAAATTTACAGTAGTTGACCTTGGAGAAAATATAGTTGACCATGGCCGTTGGTCTAAGCGTAGAGACTGGACTCCATACTTCACACCAAGGAAATGGAAGAAGAAAGAAACTATTGACGTTCTGAAAATGTGGAAGTGCAGTGCGTGTGACTGTTTCAATGAACCCGGAACTGTTATGCGTGAAGATAATCGTTTAGAGTGTGCGTTTTGTGGAACAGTAAGAAAGCAACCAAAAGAGAAATCGCCTAAGACTGGAAAATTAGTGCTTATAGATAAGCCTAAGCCACCGACTGCAAAATCAATAATAGATTACGTAAACAACATAGGAGGGAATGCAACAACGGCCTTTAAGATATTGGACGAACAAATCCTTGACCTTTTCATTCAGCATGAAGTGACTGGGGAGGAATACAATAAGAAACAAACAGGTTTCAGAACCAGGATAAAGCAGATATATCAACCAATATACTTTGCGATTATTAGTTCTGGTTTGACGGGCAAGCGGAGAAAGTTAGCGACTCAACTTAACTCCATAACTGAAAGAGTCGAAAAACAATACATAACAGAAAACGAAACAGTATGAATTTAATTAATCTATTCAATGAAGATAGAATCGATTGGGCTATCGGTCTATTAGTGGAGGCTCACCATCTTGAGCAAAACGGAGACGTTTACAGCATGAATTTAGGTAAGAAGTCGGGGCTTATGCCGATTTTTACGGTTGACGGTGGCAAACTGGTAATGGAAGAAAAGATACCATCAGGGATAAGGTTAGGCGGTTACAAAGACTGCACCCCATTTGATGTAATGGTTGAGTACGAATGTAAAGGGAGCGTTGGTGCCGCGCTCACAAGACTAAGGATTATCTACGGTGAAGATTCAGACTATCTACGGATTGGCTCTGACTACTTCAAGACCATTTCACAAAAAGATTACTTCGGCTTCGAGCGTGAAATAGTTGTACCATGGGCCAAGACAGAAATCAAACAGGACCTTGGTAATGACTTCATGAAAACTATCAAGACGTATGACGGATTTACCAACAACCCAATGAACCTTGATTACAAAAGAAGTGTTGGAAACTTCTACAATTCATATTCTCCAATACCTCACATACCAGTACCATGCTCGGACCCAAGTGAGATACCTTGGAGTATGAAAATGGTTAAGCATATCTTTAGGGATAAATGGGAATTAGGATTGAAGTATATGCAATGTATGTTCTTACACCCGAAACAAATGCTACCAATACCTTGTTTAGTTTCTTCGTTGAATCAGACGGGTAAATCAACGTTTATCAATTGGAACGTATCAATCTATGGTACTAATGCAACTATCTTATCAGTTGATGAACTTGGCGGAACTTTCAACAGTCACTACGCAGGTAAATTGCTAATTGGCATTGAGGAGACAAAATCAGATGACCTCAAGGTATTGAATAAGATTAAGCAGTTAAGCACCGCGAAACAAATCAGTGTAAATACTAAAGGTATTAGGCAGTATGACCAGGATTTCTATGGGAAATTCATATTCACGTCTAACCACAAAAACACGTTCTTGAAAATTGATGATGACGATATCAGATATTGGGTTCTGGAAATACAACAGATACAAGGTGAGAACCATAATATTGAGAATGATCTTAAAGAGGAGATACCTAAGTTCTTGGGCTACCTACAACAGTTACCTCCAATTGAATTTGGGAAGTCAAGGCAAGTCTTTACGGATGAAGAAATATCAACAGAAATTAAGAATGACGTTCAAGGTATGAGCCACTCGGCACTGTATTTGGAAATCCGCCAGATACTAAAAGATTACTTCAAAGATAACATAGGAACACGCAAGGTCAGTTTCACATTGGCTGACATACATAAGGAACTAGCACACAACCCAACGTTCAACAAAAATAAGTTTGGCAAATGGGAAATCAAGAACGTGCTGATTGAAGAAATGAAACTTGAGATAGGGAGAGCAGGGCAATATATTCAATGCTTTGGTGAGGAACAATCTATCTTAGGTACAACGAAGAAATTTAATCCACATTATACAGTGAAAATTGATACCTTTAAGGATGCAGAGTGGAAAGAATCATTGAGAAGAAGTAACGATGACATAGCCGATGCTATATACGATGTAATAGACGGAGCCGATGACACACCGTTTTAGATAGAACATTTGTTTTGTATTGCCCGCCCCTTGGAGTTAGCCCTTTTTCTCCTTGGGGCATTTTTTATTAACTTCACACCACCCCCCGAACCAACCACAACCACACCACCCCTATCCACAACCCAACCCCGACATAGACGGCGCATAAAACCTTAATTTTTTCGAAACTTTCCTTTCTACCCGGGGCCAA
>WLWF01002306.1_pt1 | contig 14050 bp, 14 predicted proteins | sample 6718331 | NCBI WGS metagenome assembly WLWF01 (sample SAMN12718692, study PRJNA515312) | sponge metagenome | isolation source: marine sponge | host: Mycale hentscheli | place: New Zealand: South Island, Marlborough, Capsize Point | collected 2003-05-01
CGAGAATCTTAGCTCTTCCAATGAAGTTACTCCCTTCTTGTTTTAGTGAAGTGATTTTATGAGACACGCGATCAAGATTAACAGTGGGCCCATCAGGGTGACCAAGCTCTCCCATCGCCCTATTTTTGTTGACATAGGACTCATTATATCTTTTGACTTCTTTGGCAAGAATGTTAGACTCATAAATCCTACCATTCCTATTCTTAACATCACCTTGCAGGAAGGGTCCTTGGATGTAAAAATGCTTTTTGCCGTTCGTCTCTTCGTAGAGAACTTCTACTGCCTCTACTTCTTCTCTGATTAGTTTCATTCTTCTGATTCCTCAGGTTGGACAACTTGTTGTTCATCATCATCCATATCAACCACAGGATTAAAGTACTCAGCTGCCACCTCAGATTTGATAGTGTTTATAGAGTCATAAGACCGTGTCATCAACTCATTATTAAGTACATCAGATGCCTCGGAATTCTTACCTTGGACAATTAAATCAATTAATTCTGCTACTCTAGACATAATATCAATGTTTGGATAAAAGTATTTATATAAAATTACATTGGAGCGGTTCCAGCACCCGCTCCGGCACCCGCTCCAGCTCCGCCACCACCTGCTATACTACCACCGCTTGGTTGCCCTTCGCCAGAAATATCCATGTCACCAGGTGGGGGTGTTAGATTAGAACCTTGTGCATCACCAGAGAGCTCGCTAGGTTCGCCAGCTTCCTGTCTACCCTTGAGCATGAACTGCGCATTGGGGTCAGGAATAATACCAACATTGCGCTCATAAGAAATCTGTTGATCGATTTCTTTAATCTCACCATCAGTGTAACCAAGAAGTCTGTTACGAACTTGATAGACAGAGAAGTACTTACCGATGTAGGGTTCAGCTTGTGCTGCAATCTGCATTTTATTCTGAAGCATCTCCATTTCTCTTAGCTCAGAGAAGTGATTATCGTACACAAAATCAAACTGCATGTGCTCTCTCATCGAGTCGAACTCTTTAGGAGAACAGACACCCTTGAGAACAAGCTGGGTCTTTAGCATGTCAACAAACATATATGCAAACTTCTTACGCATTCTGCCAACGAACTTGGCAAATTTAACTTCGTCACGAGTGATATTATCTGACTGACCAATCTGGAAACCATCACCAGAATCTTGTCTGGATACTGGTACATTAAGTGAGCGGTATAGCTTGTCCTGGAAGTACTTCAAGTCTTCGAGGTTGCCTAAGTTCTGACCACCAGGTAGAGTTGACACTTCAGTACCACGACCACCTTCTCTTCTGGGTAGCCAGTAGTCCTCAAGCATACTCATAAACTTCTTACTATCACGAATCTCACCAGTGGTCTGGTCATAAGTGATTTTAGTTCTATAGCGTGCCATTACATCACGCAAATAGTTCTCTGCCTTAGCCTTGGGTAAGTTACCAACATCGATATAAAAGAGACGGCGCTCTGGTGCTCTTGCCATACGATAGATGACAATAGCATCTTCCATCCAACGCAGTTGGTTTAGTGACTTATTGGCCTTGTTCAGATACGACAAGACTTGTCCCGTATTGGCATCAACCAATCCAGAAGTGACATAGGTGACAGCATCTCTCGCAATCTTAACTGTATTGCTTTGAGAATTGATACCACTATGATTCATTCCCATGTAGTTCATACCCTTCTTGTTATACAAGAAGTATTCAATGACACGAGCAGGGAATTGCTCTGTCGCCTTACCAAATACCTGGGGCAAATCACCAGACATTGGTTTCTGTGTATTCCTTAGAATAGGTTCTTCGAGTTGAGGCCTCTTATATTCTCTGACTAATTTAATTTTCAGAGCATCGATGTTTCGGATATCAGTGATACCCCTCTCTGGTGCATTGAGATCGATTACCTTATGATAAAATAAGCGCCCGTCGACATACCACTTACGAAACATCTCGTGAGCTTTATTATTAAAGTCCAGGAGATGAAGAATGTAGGAGAACTCTTCTCTAATAATAGTTTTGATTCTTTCTGATACATCTAGATTAGATAAATCTATAGCTACAGGTGTATCTTTTGAGTCTGAAACAATAGCTTCATTAACGATGTCTTCGATAGCACTATCCACCTCAGGGTGCAGTGCCATACAGCGATACTTACGGATGAGTTCGGCATCTTTTGCCGCACCATCATCCATGTTCATCCCATAGGCATTAAAGCCACCAGCTGCGACGGTTACACCGTCATCCATGTTGGGAGGAACTGGAGAAACCTTACTGGCTAATTCTTCTAGATCTGGTTGCTTGTAAGAAAAACCGAATAGTCTAGTGTTCTCTCCGGGTCTTCCAGGAGTTTGATTTTGATTCACAATTTATCGCAATGTCTTATGTACTATTTATGGACAATAAAAAAGGAGGCCTAACCGACCTCCTTTTATTATAACAGAAAATAATCAGGATGAAACTGCATTTAGTGCAGAGTTTGCATCTCTTGCTACAGGTGAAGTATAAGGATCACCAGTTTCAATTGCACTCCAGTACTGGACACAGAAGGTGACATCATAGTATTCAATGGTGTCTTGTGTTTCGAAGTCCAGGTCAATAGCGGCTACTTGTGAAGGCCAGATGCCTTCAAATCTGTAAGCGCGCAGTTGATTACCATCACGGTCGAGCTGACGAACGATGGCGTTGGCGAAGTAATCGTTTAGTGTGTTAGAACCAAGAACAAAGTTATGGTTCTGAATTCTTTCGGACCACTCTTCGAATGCCTTTCTCAGGTTGAAGGTGACATCATTGGTCACAGTTACCTGCCAATCGTCAAAGTTTCTGTCGCCAGAGACCTTGAGCTTTCTTCCTCTGAAAGGAACATCGATAAACCCGACATTCGAACCAGGAAGTTGGGCTGCCTTGATGAGGAAAGTACCTTCGTTGGTAGCCAGTGTAGTGTCTGCCACTACGGGATCAGGGAAGCGCAGTTCCACTTGGAACATTGTAGGGCGGACACCTCCGCCCTGTAGCACTGCCTTAAAATCCTCAATAGATCTTTGATATGCCATTAGGATATACCTCTATCAGGTTGAATTGCGTCTGAAGAGGCCAACCGCCTCATCGAATGTCACACCAGTCTTCGTGGCAACGAAGTTCAGTGTGATGAAGTTAATAGACTTAGCTGGTTTGATGTAGATATCAGCCACAAACTCGTTGCGATCAATGATCTCAGGAGTATTATTGGTTTCATCACATACGACCAGGAAGTCATACATACCTCTCTTGGATTGAATGTCTCTCAGGAAAGGATTGACATTGTTCTTAAAGAGGGTTCTTGTGACATCATCGTTAAACTCAAACAGAGTTGTACGAGACATCTTAGCGATCTCTTTCTCAACAATGAGGAAGAGACGACGGACATTGATACGATCAAAGGCCGAGCTATAACCAAGTGCAGTCTTATCGCCATAAAGAACGGTGCCTTCACCTGGGAACAGACATACAGGGTTGATTCTGTTGCTGTACAGGGAGTCACGCTGTCTCTTAGATGGATTATAAGGGAGCTTGACCACATTACGAATCTGACCACGGGACACACCAGCAGGTGAATACCAAGGCTCGGATCTCAGTGAGGTGTAAACTAAAGTACCAGCCACATCACCGTTCAGAGGTACATATCTGTACTCATCACCGAAACGATCGTAAGTATACTTATAACCACTGTCAAATACTGTGTAAGAAGACGAAGATAATTCGTTCGACCAAGCTACCAGGTTGTCAGTGATTCTCTCATTATCAGTTTGATTAACAATCATATAACGAGGAGGTGATACGAATGCCATACAATCCTTTCTCTCCTCTACAATAGAGATGATAAAGTTTGCTTTCGCTACCGAGTCTTCCAGGTTGCTGCAAGCAGGTCCCTGAAGAATATAATCTAGATCTTCTAGATTTTCAGTTTCAAATTGATTATATGCCATTTGCAGTTCACCCAAGGATGCCTGCAGGTTATCAGCACCACCTTTCAAAATTCTCTGACCAGGAAGGATGAAACCACATCTTACACCATCACCGATTGGAGTACCAACAGGATCCAGACCTTCGTTCAGTCCATGACTAGCCATGTCAATAACATGGTTTGCGAACAGAACATTGGAGCGGCGATTCATTTGCTCCAGGTAGTAGTTTCTCTCGCCCTCTGGCATCTTAGCACCAGAAAGTTTAGAAACATTGGTGTAGATTTCAAGAACATTGCCTTTGGTACCAGTGAAGTCTCCGGTGTGGTCATACACAATCAAGTGCATCTCATCATTGACTGCACCTTTCTCACGAGCATTGATCGTGGTACCGGGGCGTGATGCGAAACGATACCAGGGCACACCAGCCAAAGCAATCTGTTGGTTGTACCAATCATCTTGTCCTTCGATCAGGAATACATTAACTCCGTCAGTAATCAAGTCACCGATGCCTGGCTCATACAATACAACCCATGCATCTTCGGCTTTATGATACTGGTAGGTGTCTCCCATATCAGCAGGGCCACCAGCAGAAACCTTCTGACCATCGCGTGGCTCAGAGGGCCAGTTGTAGGTAATACCTGTCTCAAAAGAAATTACATTGGGAATCCAAATAGTATCAATGATGTTGGGATCATTGGGAGTACCATCAAATGAGAACTCAGCATCCAGAGTTTCAATAGTAGTATTAAGATCATCGACCTCGACATATTGACCACTCTCGGTCATAATGCCTGCTGATGTATTACCAACTTTGTAAAGTCTTTGCTGTCCAAGTGAGACTACATCGACAATCTGTCCACCATTCTTAAGAGTGCTACCGATGGTAAAAGATCCATCAGTTACCAATACTGTGTGTACACCTGCTTCAGAACGGACAATCAGACCCTTGGCGCCGCCAAGTGCATCTTCCTCAATATGTTGACCAACAGTAAATCTATCAATTGCACTGGTTCTAATTTTTACATATGTACCGATGTAGGTACCACTCAAAGTGGTGTCATCGAACACTGTACCGGTTGCATTTTGTGATCCGTCAATTGCAGACCAAGATAGAACATCATTAAGGTTGACTCTGTAGTCGGCTCCACGGTCGATCATTGTGACTCCCAGACCGTTACCCCAGGTACCAGGGTTACGAGCAAGGAACTTCGCCTTTACATCTTCACTTTGAAACTTCTCAATGTAAAAATCATCATCATTTTTGACATAAGGGTATTCACCCTCACTGTTTGGGCGATCAGCTGCATTCTTCATTGTCTGCAAGAATGTGCCACTGGAATCACCAACAGCATCATCGCATCTGATCACATAACAAATACCACCGTACTCAAGGAAGTTACTAACTGTCCACCAGTACTCGTAGTTTTCATCTGTTGGGTCACCAAAGACTCTCTGAAGTTCAGCTTCAGTGTCAATTCTCATCATCTCACCAACGGGTCCACGCTTAAATGGACCAGCCAGAGCACCCAAATTAGTGATGATTGCATCACTAGTTCCCCTAGTAAGATCTACCTCATTTACGAGGATACCGGGGGAGGCGGTCTTAATAACCATTCTCCTATTCTCCTGAATAATTCATATTCCTTTTTATTTAGAAAAACCCAGTGTTTAACAGGGGCTACACCATTACTTAAAAGTTTTTAAGTTAATGGTAGAAACTTACATAAACCCTGTTACCACCAGTCAGTATTTGCCGTACCCCAAGTCCAATTACCCATAGCTGCACCATACTCATCAACGGGTAACCCAAAGTGCTCTGCTGTATCCCTATACTTGTCATACCTTTCGTGTTCCCATTCCGTTTTCCATACCTCTCCATCAGCTACAAAGTTCCCATCACCTAGTCCATCATCAACAAAACCAAAGGGCGACATGTCCTCTTCGAGTTGTGTCTTATCCTTCTCATATAACTCTTCTCTGACACTCTGATCAGTCATCTCCTTAAAGTAGTCTTGCGCCACAGCCCAAGCATATATGACCATGCACATAACCAAATCGTCATGGCATCCATCCTCAGCAGAGAATGAGTCTCTTTTTTCTACAAAGGTAGTCAATTCATTAATGATCTGAAAGTCATTGAATAATATCTTATCTGACTCGACCATCTGTTTAAGGTTAGAGCAGCCTAGTTTCTTTGGTGCCTTAGCCATTTTCAAACCCAGCTGTGTCTTGCCGCCAGAAAATCCGTGCCCCAATACCTGACCATTCCTACCTCTCATTGATGTCATGAGTAGGTTTTCGTATTCCATATCATAGAATATGATGGATGCAACCTGGTCACCAATATCATTTACTTCACATAGTATCCATGCTTTATTATATCGTTTTGCTACATGTACAATGATATCAGGGAACAACATTGGTTTGATAACATTGTTTCTATACTTACCTACCACCTTGTGTGGATAAGCTGTGATGTCTACTAATACAAATGCAGAGTAATCCAGTTTCATACCACGAGATACATCCACTGTCATCATATACTCGTGACCAGGGATAGGCTCCTCAAAGATATCCAGACCAGCAGAACTGGTGATAGGATCGTCGTAGCTTAAAGATTTTAGTTTAGAACCAGTAATAAGAGTGCCAGCAGAACCAATAAAGTCACACTCAAATTCCTGTTGGAACTGTTGTTCTGATGTGTTAGCAATAGTTTCTTGTTTCCAAGCATCATCTCTACCAGGAACTTCTGACCAGTGTGCCTCTGTTGCTCTATAACTATTTCTCTTATTCTCTGCATCATTCCACAACTTATAGAAGTGGTTCATCCCATTAGGGGTGGATACAATAATAACCTTGGTACTTTTACCAGATGAAATAGTAGGATAAACAGAACTAAAGAAGTCTTCTGCTACATTGGTGGGGACGAATGCAAACTCGTCAAGCATAACAATGTTATAAGAAAAACCACGAACGGCAGAACTAGATGTGGACGACGCTGTAATTCTCGAACCGTTTTCCAGTTCAATGGACCCCTTGTTCCAGCCAAGTACCCCTTGTTGTAACCATTTCGGTAAATTCTCATAAGATGTCTGCAGTTTTGCCATCAATTCAAACGCAGTCTCTCGCTTGTTAGCCAGGATAGCGATGTTAATATTGTCACGAAAAATAGCCTGGTGAATCAGATAGGCGGTAACCGTAACTGACTTACCAGACTGACGAGGTAGTTTACAAATACTGAATCGATTATTATGAAAACTATCAATCAGGTTGCGCTGGAAAGGATATGGAATGAAAGGAACAATACCGTCGTCCAGACTAATAACCTTAATATAGTTTTCGAGAAAGTACTCAGGATCCTGGGAGCATCGTATGACCTCCTGTACTTGTTCTTTTGTAAAATTGACCTGTACTCCTCTCTGCTTAAGAAGGGGGTTAGACTTATATGACGAAGCTGCATCTAATTGCACTATCCTCTCCTCCAACCCTTATATTGGGGTTTCTTACCCAGATGAACTTGAGACATTGCACCACTATTCAACCCATTATCGTTACAAAATTTTTTAAGACTTCCGTTTATTATAACACACTCACCCATTGGATTAAAAAATTTGTAACAATTCTTTGCACCTCGAAGTCTGGCGCTTTCTCTCATTTTATTTTTGGTATTTTCAGTGTGAGTTTTACCATAAAAAGGATTACCTTTACCAGTGTGTAGCTCACTCATATGTTTAGACCACTCTTGTGTGTGTTTCATACCCCAAGTAGGTGACTTCTCTCCACCTTGAGTACCACCCCAAGGTTCATAATTATCACATACACTAAGGTCAAGGGGATTGTTCTCCGACCAGTTGTTAAAATCTTTAATCCAATCCATAATTAGTCTCGCTGCAACCAGTCATCCGGTTTATCCTGCTGGAACCAATCTTTGATATCGTCAGCACTATAGAATCCAGTTTTGTGATCAGATGGATCAGGGCTCCCAAGATTCATTCTATTCATAAAGTCATCCATGGTACCCTCTTCAATCTTATGAGTGATTTGGCGGCGCGCCATCTTCATCATTTCATTAGCAGTTGTATTTGCCTTCGCTAATTTATTAGCCCATATCATATCTGTTAATTGCACTTCCTCTCCTTTACTGATACGGCTGCATATGTATTCTAGTCGTAACCTATACTGAGTGGATAACATAATAAATTTTCTGTACATCTATATTTAGAGTATCTTCTTCCATCTTGGTGGATACTTATTAAGCAACACTACTAACCTTTGATACATCCTTACCTCTTCATATGTGTCTAAAATTATAGGTGGACGAGCATCACTATGCCATACCTTGTACATATTCTTCGTAAGTAAATGTTTTATTTTTTATTTTAGTATCGAATTCACCTGTTTTTCCGGGTTGCATTTTACCAGTTTTAACTCGTTTACCTTCACCTGGCCACGACTTATTGGTTCCTACTAAAGCGGCATCACCCTTGGGTTTCTTTTTAATAAGCACACTATCTTGATTATATTTTTTACCAAGTTTAGTAATAGCTTTCTTGAATTTCTTCTTGCCTTTCTTGCCGGACGACACGACATGGGATCTCTCTCCCACCATCTTTTCATCTTTGGTCCCTGGGTTTTCTTTATAACGACCAGACACCTTAGTGGCACCAGGCAACCCAGCACCTCTAATATCTTTATCTAGTTGCTTAGACCTTGCGCTATTCTCTTTCTTAGATTTGTCTCCTCTCTGTGCAGAAAGAATAGCAACACCTTTAGAATCATCCTTATCTTTTATTCTGTTAAGAGATGACTCTTGTAAAAATTGTTCTAGTGTTTTCATATTAACAATTCCAACGACGACGGGCTGCTTTACCTCTCTCACCATTCCATCCCCTACTTCTAGCACAGAAACTCTTGCGTCTCCCTGCTGCTTTGCTGCCCGCTTTGAGTTTGGATGGTGGGGTGGTGACTGCTGTTTTCAGGTTTCCACCTGTTCTATTATTATACTTCTTCACACCTGCTGATGTCATACCAGCACCTGACTCAGTACTCCTCTTGTCACCAGACTTCTGGGACATACCTGACATATCTTCTTTCATATCACGGGTAAGAGGTCTCTCCATTGAGAAGGACGCAATCTTATCATAAGGTTTCTTCTTTGCAGGAACCTTAGGTGCCCTGTAGTTCTTATCAGACTTATAGTCTTCTACATTCAGTGTCTTAGGATAATCCTTATCACCTTTCTTAGCAGGTGACTCACCACGTTTTCTCTTAGCGTGAATGTTGTCCCATAGTCCTCTCTTACCTTCACCAAAGAAAATACCACTGGAAATCTTGTATCTATCAACTACATCATACTCACCTTCTACACTATTAATACTAACAGTTCTCTCTTCTCCAGTATCATAATCTTCAATCATCACAACCAAACCATTTGGTGTCATCATAGGAGGTGAACTTGGTTCTCCCTCTTCAGTAAGAATCATCTCATAAGCATATGATTCTCCTGATGTCATAGGTTCCCAGTCTTCCTTACTCAGAACAACTGACCTAGGAGTCGAAGGACCTACCAGCACCATGAAATTATCTTTATTATCACCACAATCAGTGGATGGATAATAAGCAAGCACTCTTGCTCCAGGATACAGCATAGTTACTACTTCTTGCATCTCTTTCTGAGATGGGTAAGTAACTTGTGGCCAGAAGAACTTGACTCTTTTAGTAACACACCTAAACATATATGACACTTCAAAGACTTGTCCTACTTTATTAAGTGCGACAGCTTCTTCTAGTGGCATCCAACCACATTCTTCAGTGATTTGATTTTCCTCTGCCCAGTCATCAGGAATCATCCCGTGTTTGGCCTTAAACTCTTTATGAAGTTCTTTAGGTGTGATGTCATTGTCTCTAGCAATAGACCTCATGACTCTATCAATAGAAACCCACGAAATGTCAGACATCTCAACCAATGCCTGCTCTAGTTCTTCAATAGCTGGGTTCTCTTCTACTAAAAATTCTGGCTCTTCTATTGTTTCCTCTACTGATTCTTCATCTTCAACCAAAAATTTACTATTAATATAATCTTCGTACTCTTCCAATGACATGGAAGTTGTTAATGCATGATAGGCACCCGAAGGTCCTGTCATATTACCACCATTAGGACCAGCTGGTGGCGCATAGGCTCCATCATCTCCATTATCAGGATTTCTCATCCCAACTAGGGCCTTGGCAAGTGCCTTACCATTAACTCTATCGGAATATGTATTAGTGACTCTCTTGACTTCAGTCTCTGGCTCGTCAATAACTGGTTTTATATTCTCTCTATACAGACGACGAGCCATCTGAGATAGACTCTCTTTAGTATAGCGAGGTTCTGAAGGTTCAGCAGGCTCTGCTGGTGGTTTCTCTACCTCAACATTGATGTCCATGTCTTTGACATTAGACTTCAATTCATTAAGACCTTCTGTAATCTTTCGATCACGGAGGAGGTCCAAGCGTTCATCGGTTAAGAAATTTAGTTTTGGTTGTCCCATTGATATTAATATTCCTATGTTATTATTTAGTATTGACTATCGCCATACTCTCTGGTTGCACTTTTGCCTATATTTTTACCTTCAACACTACCCAATGATGCAGACTTCGCACCTATAACTGCCTTACCAAGTTTACCCGCACCTCTTAGCGATGCACCAGGTGCTTTCTTGAGTCCGTCTCCTAACTTAGACCCAGCTTTTCTTGCTGCATTTCCGATTTTCTTATCAACTTTGTCGGAAAATCTTTCTTTATTTGGTGTTTTGATAGCAGGATATACTCTATTTGTTCTATTAATTGGTTTCTTAGCAGATTTAACTCTGTCATCGACTTTTTTTGCTGAAGTACCTGTATTCCTTTTCACCATTTGTGTTTTAGATGATGGAACAATTGCACTGGGTTTCTTTGTGGTACTGCTTGAAGGTGGTAAACTTTTGCTGCTGCTTGAAGGCGGCAGTTTTTTAGTATCCCTGATCGCTAATGCCGATGAATTATTAGTGGTTGGTTTTGTATTATTTTTTGGATTTACTTTAGCCGCAATTTTCGCATTATTTGCCTGTATAGCTAATGCCTTAGCTCTTTTTTCTGGGGGCATGGCAGCAATTCTGCTTTCCATATCCTCCTTTATTTGTTGATAGGTCTTCATCTTTTTATTTTTATTTATCCTGCTTAGAATCTTTAATCATTTTCATCAAGTCAGCTGTAGACCCAGTCATATAGATATTGTTCTGTGTATTATTCTGTGTTGCTTCGACTCTTTGGTCTGCAACATCTACCTCCTTCATCTTTTTATGTAAGTCTGCCAGCTTGTCAACAACATCAGCAGCATTCTTAGCACCATTAAAGACCACCTCATAAGCTCGTGGGTGGTCAGACTGCTCAGCTACTTCCATAGCACCATTCAAAGACTCTTGCATCTTGTCAATGATGTTATAGATTTGACCCCGAGCATACTGGTAATCTTTTTCTTTATCCTTAGACTTATCAGAGATGGTAATATCTACCTTCTCTTTTTTAATAGGTTTGATTTCTTGTTTTTCAACCGGAGTGATATCGAATGTATCATCCAGACTTTCAAAAGTAGACATAGTTACAATCCAAAGAAGTCCTGATCATCTGAGTAGACATCCTGATATGTATCCACAACCTTGTATTGATCTTTGGTTGGATCAATAGCATTTCTGGGTTTAGGTGGTCGCCTCGTGGATTCAACCTCAGCAGTATAACGAAGTTCAGCAGGTCTCTTAACAATATCAGAACGATAGTCAAGAGTAACCTTACGAATATCCTTCTGAATATCAACTGGACCAAACAGATATGTTTTGACGGTAAAATTAAGCGTCCAGATTAGTGTTCTTCTCTGTGTGTAGTCGCCTTCATAGTCATCAGTGTAACCTACACCATTGAGAACTACTGCAATATCCCTCTCTTCGTGTGTCTCTTCGATGATTACAATAGAGACATTCAGTGAAGGATGGAAGTTGGGAAGTATCTGTTCAAGAATCTGAAGTCCATCATCCTGGTTCTTAGAGATAATATTCAGTTCAACCTCAAGATTATATGGTACAGGAAGGTATTGTGAATACTGCGCTGCTTTGCCAGCTGCATCTTTGCCCTCGCTTGGTACAGTCTTTGCAAATTGTGTGGGAGTCAGCTTTCTTGAACCATCATAATTCAATCCTTTTATCTCAAAGGAGACACGAGGCAGAAAAATCTGCATCGACTGGCGCTCTGGTGTAGGCTCAGCCGCAATCATAGCCAAATATTTTTGATAAGGACCATATTGTACGGGTACCTTATAAGCTTCTAAATTGTCTTCAGCTTTCCGTGCAGGGTCCTTTCTCTTGATTATAATGTTTGAGAAAAGTGTCCCGAAGGCAATTATACTTTTACGGAATATCTGATGATAGTGATACTGGCCTAGCAAAATCTCATCCTATCTACTATCATTATTTATACAAATCCAAAAGGATTTTCATCAGCCACATCAAAGATCTTAATTTGATTGAATTCATCTTGGATGGTAGTAGAGTCATCAAACGCAGACTCTCTCACTACTGCTTTGAATGATGCATAAGTCGCTCCTGTAGTTTGACCTACGATGAGCACTTCATCAAACTTGTTCCAATCGATGTCATATGTTTCTCTTGACATCTGATCTGGGTCAAGATCTGATAGGTCACCAACAACTAATTTGCCTTGTGTCTTATCCCAAGACATCACAGTTCCATTAACCATAGGCACTTGATGAACATACCCAGGGTCTTTATACAACCTAAAGGGCCCAGATTTTTCTGTCTTTAAGAATGCACTATCTGCAACATTCTGAACGATACGATAATTTTCGGCGAGTATATAGTCGCCACTATCTGTTACAATTTCAGCAGCATTAAGATCTGATATATCATAGATTATTACAGGTTCCTTAAATTCAAATGTCTTATGTCCATCGGTTTGGGTATTGAACTCCATCCTATAGTAATCAGGAAGCGCCATTGAGTCATCCACTTCATCATAACCGGTATCAAAGGTTTCACCTGAGTACTCAAACTTCTCACACTGAAGTTCAAATACATAACCTCTACCTAACTGGAAGAAGGGTGTATCAAAGCTGACATATTTAATTTCAAAAATACCATCATCAAATGGGAAGTAAATCAAATCACCTTCCTTAGGTCTTGTATCTGTTTCCCCCTCTAAGTGATTCAATTGATCATCTATATCCGCTCCTTTGTTCTGGTTGTGATAAGCTTTGATGAAAGGAGCATAGTAAGATGTAAATTGTGACCTCGACATAACAAGGGTTATTTCATCAGAAGATCTGACTCCAAACTTACTCAAAATTTCCATTCCATTCTGGTACCCAGTAAATGACTTGAGGTACATAGGTATGGGAAGAGCAAGTTCAAATGCTGCTTTGCTACTCTCGTGCAGTAACTTATCAAGGTTCAGCATTCTCCTGGGCATATAGAGAATATCTAACCCATAGATCGCAATCTGCTCAATGACCAAGTCATCAATGAGACTTTGTTCGGCTGATTGACCAGGATATGTAGAATTAAAAAATGTATTTGTTGTGGGCATCAGCCTACCTCCTGGAATGTGAGACCATGGGTTGTTTTACGCTGTCCTCTAATCACTCTCCTGATACACTCATGACTAATACCAAGATCGCGAGCTGCTGTCACATAGTTCTCATAATAGACTTCTAACTCAGGACAATAAACAGGGGTGCTTCTGCGTTTGTTTGATGCTGCAATTGATTCTCTTTGTTTGTCAGTCCATACCCGCTTCTTATTTGCCTCTCCCACCCAGTCAAGTTTCATTCCTTTATTCCACCCGGTGTTACACACATAATCCCCAAAGGTTTCTTCTCTGGTGATTGGATTATCCTTTATCCAATCATTAATGCTTTCAATAAGATAATCCATTAACCTACTTCATCAAGCGGCGGATCCATGTAGTCCATACTAAATCTATCCTTAATAAGCTTTAGTTCATTCTGAGCATCAGTGAGGATTCTATCACCATTAATAACAATACCACCAGGCAATTGTACCTGATTATATTTTGTAAGATTTCTGCCCCATTGTGCTTTA
>WLWF01002307.1_pt1 | contig 14046 bp, 8 predicted proteins | sample 6718331 | NCBI WGS metagenome assembly WLWF01 (sample SAMN12718692, study PRJNA515312) | sponge metagenome | isolation source: marine sponge | host: Mycale hentscheli | place: New Zealand: South Island, Marlborough, Capsize Point | collected 2003-05-01
AGATAAACCTTGATCTTGTAGAGATGTAACATATTCTAGTAATGTCATTTAATTAAATTTATAAGTTATTAGCTTCAATGAACTTTTGAGCTTTAGCTTTTTTAGCTTCTGCTAAATCAAATACAGCAGCGTCTGCCTCTACTGTAGGTAATTGATTTGTAATAAATTGCTTTATGTAATTGTTCATAAAGTAATCTTTATATTTACTTTCAAATAAAACTTTTTTATCTTGTAATAATGGTAAGTCTTCTTCGTAACTCCAAGACTTAGATCCAGCATTAGCGTTCTGTACCATTTGATCATCTTCTTCAACACTTGTACCTCTACTTATATAAACGTTCCAAGCAGCAACAGCTTCTTGCTCTGAGCTTAATAAACCAGCAACCTCAGCGTTTATAAACGGTGTTACTTTACGCTCTATTTTATCCATATCATACTTTAGTATGTTTCTACCTTTACCACCACCTATATCTATTATTTCATAATCAAAAGATCCATCTGGATTTTTCATTACAAACTCTTCTGTTATTTTAGCATTTGGTGCTAATGCACCGTTTTCTAAAACATCTTCCATAGCAAATATACCAACGTTAGCTAGTAATTGTAACATTTCATTATTTATATCAGGTGTTTGAACTACAAGTGAAGTGTCACTTTCTAGTAAAGAATTTAAAGCAGAACTATTTATTATTAAAGGATTATTTTGAAATAAAGGTCCTTCAAATATTAAAGTTTGACTACCATCTTCATTTAAATATAAGTTTAAATTATAACCATCTGTTTTTGAAAATCCAGGTCTAGAATTAAACATAGAGTTTGCAACTAAATATCTATAATCATTATTAACATCATAGTTAGGTGTGTCAGCTACAGCTAATTCAGATACAACATCTTGTATAAAATCAATTGAAATATTTGGAGCTTCTTCTAATTGTTTTAGCCTTACGTTTTCATAGTAACAATTTGGAGTAGTGCATTTTTTATCTTTAATAGCCATTTTTATTCTAGCATACTCTACACCAGTGCCTGCATAAGCATTATCTAATATCTTAAAGTTATAATCAGAGCTAGCTGCTAAATAATCATTGTTATATGCTATTGCATTACTTTGATTTATTTGTTGAATCAATAAATTATTTGTTATATTTTTATTTTCCATGCTTTTGTTTATTCAGAATCAATCATACCTGGCGCTAATTGAGCTAAACTACCAAACATACCTGTAATAGCAGAGGTTTGATCTGCTTTTGCTTGTGCTGCTGCTTGAGTAGATTGACCTAACATCGCGGCTGTTCTATTTAATTGTTGCATTTCTCTTTGCTCTCTTTGACCAAAAACAAATTGTTTACCTGCGACATCAGCTTGCTGAACTCTTTGAGCCTCCGATAAACCTACGTTTTGTATTCGTCTTTGTTCTGCTATTTTAGCTTGTTCAAGAGCTTGCTCTCCCTGTGCTCTTAATTTTTCGTTTTGAGCTTCTTGTTGCTCTATATTAGCAGCAACACCTTTTTTGCTTCTAAGCGCTGCTTGAGCAAGAGCTGTAGCTCCACCTGCGCCTGCGCCTGTAGCTCTTAAAGTATCTAAAGTGTTAGCTAGTGATAAGTCAGCTTCTTCTATTTGCATTTCAGCGGCTTTAGTAGCTACGCCTAAATTAGAAAATGGGTTAGACATTTGTGTAGATAAATCAGATGCTAAACTAGATAAATCTGTTACTCCTTCATAAGGATTTATTATTTGTTGCCTATTGTTTTCAAGTCTGTGTAATTTAGCTTGAAGCTTTGCTTTTTCTCTAGCAGCTTTTCTAGCAGCTTTTTTAGCTGAACTAGAACCAATCAAACCACCTGCTATACTAGCGACGCCACCTATTATTGCTCCTATAGCCATATTTTTATATTTTTATTATTGATATCCATTTGTTTTTGATGTTGATGATCCAACCATAAATATTTTTCTTTCAGTATCTGAGTAAGCAGCATTATCTACGCTTAAAACACACTCTAAATAATAACCTTTAATACCGCTTAAATCTTGTCCAAACAATATCTCTCCACTTTGAGCTGTAGATATATTTAATAAATTTGCAGTGTAAGTGTCTTCTTTTAATTTGAAATTGTTTGTAAATAAACCAGTTTCCATGCTAGATAAATTAGCGTAAAAATCTGTAGCTGCAGTAACTTTAGCTGCTGTGTCTGTGTTTGTATTAGCTCTTGCTTCCCAACCAGAATCACCTTCGTAATCTACAGTCTTAAAACTTTTAGTCGTTGAAGGATCTTGATTAAGTATAGTAGTTATTTGAGATTCAAAATACTTTTCATAAAAATAACCTCTTGTTCCTTTATAATGTTGCCATAATTTAGCATTATTACTACTAGTAACGCTTACAATACCTTTATAAGAATAAAAATTATTTCTTAAACTAAACATTAAATCTGGTATGTAAGAATATCTACTAACCCAACCATTAATTTTATCATCAAAAACTAATGTATCTGAAGGAGGTGTTTTACCCGTAACTTCGCCTGGTTGTAAAGAAATAGTATATTGTTTATTATGTTGATCCCAACCACCAATTACTTTACCATTATCACGTACTAAAGCTAAATTATCTCTAAAATAATCTACCATACCGTAATTAGATATTTCTTCTAAACCATCTCCAGATAACCTTAAAACTACATTTTGCACTCTATCTGTAAAATACTTTCTATATCCATATACAGCAAAACTTTCAGGATTTGTACTAATACCATAATTACCAGCATAAGCTCTAACTTGTCCAATAACTAAATTACCTGATGTAGTAAGTGGTTGTCCTTCCGCAGAGTATATAGCGTCTTTGTCTATTAAAGCATTACTAACTTTTGATTCTTGAAATATAATTAAATTAGTATCTTCAGCATATAGTTTTTGTATAGAGCCATTTACTGGATCTAAACTTCTAGTTATTTCTTCACCTACAGAAAATTGATTTGTATTATTAACACCAGTTCTAGAATTAAATATTCCAGAATATATCATTGAATTAAATCTATGATTCTGCTTATTATCATCTTCTACTATATAAGCTTTAACACCTAAATCAACATCTGTATTGTTATAACCACCTCGTATTCTAGATTCTTCTACATACCAGTCGCTATCTGGTGATTCAGTATATGCTCCTGGTATAAAAGTAAAATCTTCTATAGGTCCAAAAGTAAGACTATCACCAACTGATGGCAGTGGAGTTGGTGCTACATTTACTGTAATAACAGAACCAGAAACACCTGTTATATATACATCGTTTGTAAAAGCAGAACCAGAAGCTGTATTTTGTAAAACTTGACCTACAGCTGGCGGACCTCCATTTATATTTGATATTGTTATATCAAGTCCAGATATACTATCATAAAGCGCTGTGCCATCTGTAACATCAACAATTGTATCTAGCTTCTTTATCCAAAAAGAGTTAAAATATTTAAGCTCGAGTGTTGCTGCCATAATATATTATTACTTGTTTTTTATTCAATTTAAGGTTGAGTTGATTGAGACATTGGACTATTGCCTCTATCGCCTGATGTTGTACCTGAACTAGTTATATATCCATCTCCATCTATTTTAGCACTAGCTAGAGGTTTATCTGTAAGTGGTGGCATACCGTCTGAATTGTTATTTTGATATCCAGAAGCTATTGTTGGTTGATAATCTATAAAAGCAGGATTAGCTGCATTATCAAATTGATTATATAGTTTAAATAAACCAGATGAACCATCGTCGTCAGATATTCCATAAGTATTAGTACAATCAACATCTGTGAACAATTGATTAATACCGTTAGATGATCCTTGCGTGCTATAAACTTTTATTCCAGTAGTAGTACCATCAAAAGGAGCTGTTAAACTAGGTCTACCTATTGTTAAATCATCTGAAGGTGTAATAGTTCCAGTCAAAGCAGTACTAAGCTTTATCTTGTTTGGATCACCTCCTACATTAATAGCTGCTATATAAGCTCCAACAGGAATGTTATTTCCAGATATATTTAAATATGGAGATAATGGATTTGCTGTTACTTGTGCTGCGTTTAAAATTATATCAAATACACCTAAATTAAAAGTACCATTTGTATTATAAGTACTATCAGCAATAGGAGCGCTTGCAGGATCTTGTGATTGTGTTACATAGCCAACACTATAAGGACCTGGAGGCGAAGCTATACTTGGATTTACTACATATTGAGCAACTGTAGAAGCTCCAGGTGCAAATCTAAGAGCGCCACCAGACGTAAAGTTATAATCTTTAGTTGATATTTCTATTGTTCCATCTCCAAATATAGAACTACCTGTTGGATAATAAGGTTGATCTGAAAAACCAGTTGATGGAGTTCCTGTGGCTACAGTTGCTCCACTTACTTCAAGTTTATATACTATACAATATTCACCTGGATTTTTAGTACCGTCTAATATAAATGTATCTTGTCTACTAGCAGTTCTAGCTAAACAAGTTCCAGCACCAGAACAAGTAACATCATTAAGATTATTTGCTCTTGGCGCCATGTAAACTTTAGTTCTTAAAGGATTATTTGCATTGTTAGTATTATCACCGCCAGCTGCGTTTGTCCAGCCTGTTGAAGATACTGAACCATTCATATCACTTACTTGATTCCATGTGCTAGGTGTATTTGCGGCGTAAGTAACTGCTCCATCTACGGCTATTGTTGCAGGTCTATAAAATATTTTATAATATAAATTAATTTGACCGTTTCCGTTAAATGGAACGCTTCCTCTATCCCAATTGTTAGGAGTAGCACCAATCCAGGATCCTTCAGCTTTTACTTTATTGTATATTTCTAGTTGACCAGAAAGCAAACCAATAGGCGATAAAGATCCATTTACTTGCGGTATACTAGCTCCATCCATATAAGGACCTGCAGTGTTTACAGAACTCAAAGTAAAACCATCAATAATTTCATTTAATACCGGCAAAGAAGCGGTTCCAAGATTTGATCCATAAGTTGTGCTTGTTAAGTCAGTAAAATTAGTGTCAATATTTATAGATTCTGGACCTAAATAAAGACAAGCAAACTTAACATTATCTGCAGTTGTTTGACTACCTTTAAAAGTTGGTCTTGTTACTTTCGTAGAAACAGTTGTTTCAGCAGTGCTACCTATTCCACCTGTTTGCACTACAAATTGATTACCATCATCATCTGTTATAGATAAAGCTGTAGTATTAGTAGGATCTTCTGTTCTCTTAAAGTTATTTGGACTAGGACTAGTATTATCTCCTAAAAAGTTTAAAACACCTGTTATTACATTTGTTGTATCCTGTCTATAGCCATCTGGCACTTGCTCTTGACCAACAGTTATACCAACATTAGCTGTAGAACATTGAACTAATTTACTAGAAAACTGTGGTTGACCTGTATTTATAAGAGCATCTCCGTCATAAGCATCTGTTACTCTTATATCTAAAGAATAAAATCCTATTGGTATAGTTCCAGGTGTAGGATCTACAGATATTGTACCATTAACAGGATTTATTGTAAAATAACCACCTGAATTACCAGAAACTATTTCATAAAATAAATCTGAATCTGAGTTTGTAGGTAAGTGTGCTCCATTTTTAGCATCTATAGTAACTACAGTTGTAGCTGTTTGATTTATAGTTGTATCATAAAAAGAACATCCGTTTATTATAACTGGATCCGCGTTTTGTAATCTACCTGTAGTCGTTAAAGAATCAGTATATGTAACACTTGCTACTGTGTATGTAACATCTATAGTGAATACATAATTTTCTTTTGTATTAGCGTTTCTATTAAATACAAAACTACTTGTTGGATTTATTGCTAATCTATAACCACCAGGACTACCTCCAGAAACCAAAGAAAAGTCTGAAGTTCTATCAGTACCTGTTAAATCTTCTACATTTGCAAGAACCATTGTAGCACCAGTCATATTGCTTCCTGATAAATCAATAGCAAAAAACTGTGTTGTTATAAACTTACTTAGTGGATCACCTTCTGTAGTATTACTTCCAGTTCCATCTTGATTTTCAACATGCGTGTAATTTGTAGGTGTAAAACCAACTGGTCCATCAAAACCTGTTAAAACATCAGCATTTAAATCTGATATATAACCTGTACTTGCTGTTTCCCAAAATATATCAAGTTGAGATTCTACAGGTTTAGTTTCATATACAGATAAAAAAGGTAGCATGTTTTGCGCTGTTGCACCAATACCTTTAACTGTTGATATTCTAGCTATTAATGGATTTGTATCTAATTGATAAAAGTTTAAAGCAGCAGTACCTCTTAAATTGTCTATAGTATTAGGTAGAAAATCTAAGTCTCTAGCTGTAGATATGGTGTTTACTGTATCTGCTTTTCTTTCTGGAAAATATTGTCTATTTTCTTCTCGTAAAAAAGAAAATATAGTATTAGGATGCCCAGATGCAGTGCCATAAATAATTTGTTTAGGTGAAAAAACTATTGTACCTGTAGTTCCGATAACAGTGTTAGAAACTATAACAGTATCTTTAAGCCACTCAGCAGGGTAAATATCTCCTGAAGCAGGACCACCGTCTTTAGCTTCTATAGCGTCTCCTGGTTTAAATTTAGTTAAAGCTAAACCATCAGCTGTAGTTGTAATATAATTAAATGTATTTGTTTCAACACTAACAGCTACTGGTGTCATAGTGCCAGGCGATAACTCTAATGTATCACCAAAATTTTCTACTCTACCAAACAACTCTACACTACTTCTATATTGTTTTTGATCAGGACCAACCTCTGTTAAATCTCTAGGTATTTTATTTATATTATCGTTTATTAGAACAATGTGCGCTGTTTTATCTTGTTCATCTACTGGAAAACTAGTAGTATTAACTCCATGCTCTACAAGAGCCTGTGTAGCTGTAAAAAGAATTGTATCTAAATTTGTATAAGTAACAGATTGATTAACGGTTACTGTAACCGTGCCACCACTTCCTAAACCAGAAATATCAGTAACAACAACAGGTGTTGCATTGGAAAATGCAGTAGTAACGTTTGTAGCTGTCATTCCTATAATTAAATTTTCTAAAGTAAAAGAATCTGTTAATGTAATTATAGAACTAGATGTACTAGCATTAGTTCTACCTGTCGCTGATTGTATGTATTTAACATTACTATCAGATGTTTGCGCGTCTGGATATGCGTTTAGCATACCTGGTAAATACGAATTATAATATTGCTGCTCTTGTTGTTTTACAACTACTTTATAAGAATACCAACCTGTTGAATTTATAGTGTATGCAAATTTTGTGTTTGCAACTGTTGGAGGATTAATTTGATCATATCTATATATATCGTTAACTTGTTCATCTGTGGTTACAATATAAGGTCCTGAGCCAGAACCTGTAATATTTTTAACCTCTACATAATCAGTAAATTGACCTCGCAAATAAGATCCTACAGTAGGTACTTGGTTTTGACTTGGAAATGATCCATTTAGATTAAAAGTATAAGTAGTAGGTGTTATTACGACAGTATCTGTGATAGCAAAACCTAAACCTGTGCTAATTGGATTAGCATATAAACCCGGTGTACCGGCTATAGTATCATTTAAAACTGATATAGGTGAATTAACTAAAACTCTAAGAGCATTACCAAACCAAGTTTTAACAACTAAAGTGTCTGTTGTGTAAGCAGAATATATTGTTGAACCACCAAAAAATGTAGATCCTGATGTTGATCCAGTATCATTTGAAGATAAAATAACTGAAGTTTGTCTATTATACTTATCAGCTAATATAAAACCAACTTGATAATTTCTATTTTGTTTTAATGTGTGATTTGGATATTCTACAAAATTTGTAAATTGAGATGTTTTAGCTTGAGCCGATATATTATAATTAATAGACTCTGGTGTCGTCCAAGCGTCTCTATAATTACCATAAATAACTCTATTTCCAGACACTTCTTGAGCTCTTGCTCTTACTGGAACTTTATCGTATACTCTAGTTGTTTGAGCTTCTGGTAATGTTTTATATGGCTTTTCTGATTTATAAGTATAATTAAATATATTAGTATTAGGTATAGATGTTTGTATTTCCGATACTTCTATTGTTTCTAATACACTTACAACTAAACTTTCACTTTCTTTATAAAGTATATCTACTTCAGAAATACTATAATCAGATATTAATTTACTACCTATTGTCGGCAAAGGTAATAACAATTCAATATTATTTACGTTATTTTCAAAAAAGTCAAGTATTGTACTTCTAAAAGCACCTTGCTCATCACCATTTATTAAATAACCTTTTTGCTTAGGTATAAAACATATTTGTGTAAATGGTGCAAATGTAGAATATTCGTTATCATCATATCTTAGTCTATAACTAAATCTTACATATCTACCTTCTAAGTAATCTGGATCTCCTGGCCAAGTAGCATCAGAAGACTGATCAGTCATTGTTGATGATAAAAATATTAAATCTTGATTGTTTACTACTGTTACTCCAGAAAAAGAAGCATTACCATTATCAACTGTTAATGTAGTAGCGCTATTAACGTCAACAACTTGAATGTATTCACCTCCACTTATACTACCAAGTGTAGAATTTGAAACAAGAAACATACCAACTTCAATACCAGTTGTACTAGCAACAGTTATAAGCGTTCCTGTAGAACCTGCTGTTGTTCTAGTTTCAACTTTTTTAAATAGTTGTATAGTTTCTATAGGAGCGTATTTAGCTACAGATATTTGGTGTTCATATTTGTAATATGTACTATCTGCCAGCGCTGTTGCTATGTTTATTTTTCTTGGTTGATTTCTATTATCAGTCCAAAATAATAAATCTTCTACTAGATTTACACCTGTTATAATATATTGATTATTAGTGGCTAGATTTAACCAATTACCTTCAACTAAAGTGCTTTGAACTGGAGCTGTACCATTAAAGTCAACTAAAACAATTCTACAAGTTTCACTTAATGGAGCTGGCGTTATTTGTGTTTCACTAGGATCTTCATATGTAGTTTGAAATAATATAACTATATTTCTTGAATCATCTTTTATATAACCTATAGAATTAAGAACTCCACCTACAAAACCACCTGTGCCTATTTCAGAATTACCTAAAACATTTTGCGCAGTACCTACACTAGCAGATTCTGATTTACCTACCGTTATATTTAAGGCGTCTCTATATTCACCAGTTGGTACAAGTCTAGAGTCTAAATCTTTATTCATTTTAGACTTTAGAAATGTGTTTCTAAGTTTAGCCATTTAATTTTAGTGTTTTATCCATTTAGATTTACCTCGCATAACTTGAACTATTTCATCAAGTTTAATATTAGATAATCTTATTTTAGCATTTCTTAATTTAGCGCTTTTATCTCTTTTTAGTCTTTGAACTAAATATTCTTGCTGATTTGCTCTAGTAGATATTACAGCATGCAATATATAAGCATAAAGAGCATCTTCAGCCATTTTAGGTACTTTAGAATCTAAATCATAAGCTAAACCATCAGATATATATTCTAGTACAATTAGTTTATTTGCTAAATTACTTGAAAAGCTCATTTTACCTTCTCTGTAATTTAAGTTAAACCAACCATTTACTTGTGAATACTGAGGATCTAATCCATATAAATGACCCCAGTTCCAGCTACCGTTTATACCATTGTAATTAGCCCAATAAGCATAATCGTCCATATTGTCAAATATGTTTTGATTTATAAGCTTATCGTTTGCATTTTTCCAACGCTCTTCTGTTATTGATTCAGCTTCGATGTTATTACCAAAGTTATCTTGTATTTCTACACCTTGAGCATCTTGTACGGGATTTTCATAAGGGCTTACAGTTAAATTATTTGTTTGGTATATAGGTCTTTTAACACCTAGTTGATCTATCCAAGATACTTTAACATAGTTAACATAGTCTTGTGGTAACACAATGCTAAGACCACCTGGTATTGTAAGCTCTTGTGATTTTATACTTTTTAAAGTATCATAGCTAAATTCTTGTAAACCTCTTTTAGCGTGAAATATTACATCTGTTCTTTTAACATCAGATATTAATTTTTGATTACCTACGTAAGCAACTAAAAAATTATTTATAATATCATTGAGTTTTATATATTCATAACTACCATAATTGTTTTCAACAGTCATACCATAAGCATCACCATTACCATAATTACCACCATCTAATGATTTAAGTTGTACAACTATGTAAGGTGTTGTAGCGAATGGAGATACAGTAAATGTTATAGTATTGCCTATAACATCATAACCAGTTGTAACTTCTGTAAAATTACCTGGTAAACCATCAGCGCTTGCGTAAAGCTTAAAGTTATTTAAAGCGTAGTCTACGTTAGCAGGGTCTATATCACCTAATACTAAATCAGTGTCAAATGTTGTTAAAAAATCTTTTTGACCTGATACAGCTAAAAAAGGTTGAGCGCCTTGATAATATTGTTGATTAGTTTCTGTTATTAAACTCATTTATTAAGATTTTTTGTTAACTTCTTCTTGTTGTATTTGTTGAGCAGCCACTTGAATAATAGTAGGGTCATTTACAATAACTCCAGAATATAATAATATTTTTTCTACAATACTTGTTTGTTCAGACGGATGTAAATCAAAATTTACTGATGTAGTAGAGTTGTATATGTATTGATAATTATTATTAGCTGAAGGTGTTTCAAAATTCCAAATAGGATTTTTAGGTTTTTTAATATAAGTACAAGATATATTAGAATTTATAGACGTAGGAAAAACGTGTATTTTAAAATCTTTATATTTATATACTGGAAAATACTCTGTTGGTTTTGTTAATGGAGATAAATTAAGTTCTAAAAGTTCATTAGGTTGAACATATTCAACTTCTTTTTCATCTTTGTATATTACTGTACCTAATTTATAAAAATCTGAAGAACTAACATTTACAACAACTGTAAAAACTCCAGATGGTACAGATGTTAATGTTATAACATTACTAGATATAGACCACTCTGTATTAGGTTGTACAATACCATCAAAAGTAACAGTAACTAAATTTTGATCTATATCAGATGATGTTATTGTGGGAAGAATATATGTTTGTTGACCTGCAACCGTTAAAAAAGAATCACTTAAAAGTGTAGTTGACGAAGGTAAAGTAAAATAAGGCCCTATATAACTACAAGTGCCTGATGTTTGAAATATTGCTATTTTTTCTTGTACATTTTTAACTCTATCAGAATATTCAGAATTATTATCTGGTATTCTTAATTGCTGGTTTTCTGTTTCAAAGTAAGAATTAAATATATCTAACTGTACTTGAGTAGCAGTTTTATTAAACTCGTCTGGTGTTAAGTAACCACGCTGTTCTTTGTTTAATATCAACAAGATGGTTTTATATACTGTATTTACGTTTACTGCCATTTTATATTTTTTATATACTAAAAAGGCGGCCGAAACCGCCTATGTATTAGTATCACTTGTTTTTATAGTTTTTTATCTATAGATTTATAGATTTCAACACCTTCATCTGTCTTTAAAAACGCTGCAAATGCAGAATAAGGATTTTCATCAAAAGGTACGTTCATTAATTTTCTACCGTTAGAACCCCAAGTAAAGGTACGCTGATCTGGTGATAAGTTAATTATACCCGCTTCAGCAGCTCTAATAGCTGTGTTTCTTAATTGAACATTGTCATCATTAGCTAAGCTAATAAATAATTGTGGATTACTTCTAGCAAACAAAAGTAAGTCTCTTTTTATTTCTTTAGAACTCATACTGCTTACTTTAGATCCAAGCTCAACTCTTAAAATAGCTTCTGCTTGATCTATATCCATATTTCTAGCTGCATTTAAAGCATCAATTTGAAGATCTAAAATATCTAAATCATCAGCAGCTTCTTCAACAGCACTAAACTCTTCATATAATCTACCTTTTAATGGGTGATATAATGAAAGTAATTTTTGTAAGTTTTGTTTTTCTTTTGGAACTTTTAAATCACCGTCTTTAAACATAATGTGACCTAAAGTTGCTTCACCTTTTTGTTCATCTACAAATGGTGAATCTTGATTAGTAGCATATCTAATTTCTTTTTGTTTACCATTTTCTTTATCAAAATATAGTAAAGAATGTTTTTTAGTATGTCTACTAGGTATTGTTAATGTTAAAGGATTTTTATTACCTTTTAAGTAATAAATTCTATCTTTAATTTCCCAACTTGGTTTAGCTGGTTTTACTTCTTTTTTTGGTGTAGCTTCTACTGCTACCTCTTGAGGTGCAACCTCAACAGCTTCTGCTTTAGCTTTTTTAGCCATGATATAATAAAATTAAATAGTTAATAATAAAACCCTAGAGCCACGCTCACTATGTGACTCTAGGATTTTTTTTAAGAAGTTATTACACTCCTTTGAATAATACAAAGTTATTAGCAGCTTGTGTTACTAAACATCTTTCAGATAGGAAGTTTACTTCCATAGCATCTAAAGTAGATGTAAATGCACCACCAGCAGAACCAGTTAACCAAGACTTCATACGACGATCATCAGCTTGTGAAGCTCTGTATCGTACATGTAAGAAAGGTCTACGGATATTAGTTCCTAAAACTTGATCATAAACAGTTGATGTTCCAGCTGGTATTAATACACCTTCGATAGAACTAATTCCGTCGATAGCGCCACGAGTTGAAGCATCATTTAAGTATTTCCAGTCAGTTTTATAGAAATCATAAGAACCTCTTCGGAAACCACTGAAACCTAAGTTTAGTGCCATTTCTTCAGAGTTTTCAAATAAACCAAATGCAGTACCACCGGCAGTTCCACCAGAGATTGCAGCTAGCATATCATCAAAATCAAGAGCTGTTTGTCTATTTAAGAATAACATGTTTTCTTCAATAGCTCCTTGAGTATCTAAGTTTTTCAAAATAGCATCAAAATCATTAAGTCCAGAAGCAGCAGTAAATCCTACCTGTACATTACCACGTGTTTGTATAGCGGCAAATAAACCTTCAGATCCTGGTAAAAGTGCTGTTGTAGCAGCGATTTGGTTATATTCACTTTCTACCATTGACATCTCTAAGTAATCTTCAAAACGTAAACGAGTTTCAGATTCAGCTTTTAAATACCACAAGTATCCAGATGTTCCATCTTCAGTTGCAACTTCAACCCATCCAATTTGAGCCATATCAGAACCAGATACAGTGTATTGGCTTCTAATGATGATTGGTGAGTTAGAAAATTGAGTTAATTGAGGTTCTATAGAAACATACCCATCTGCAGCAGCTCCAGCGGCGGCTGTATTAGAAGTAATTGAAGTTCCTTTTTGATAAGCAGATCCGTACACGAATACCTTAAGAGTTGGAATAGCTCCAACACCTGTTGCACCAGCAACAAATCCATTAGCTATTAAATCATTACCGTTTAAACCAGCAGCTGTAAAGTTACCACCAGCACCTAAAGCGCCGACAGCAGTTACAATAGCTTTTACTTCAGCGCCATTTACTGGATTTAAAAATACTACTGTATCATTAACAGATACAACAACATTTTGGTTAGCAGCAACTGTAATAACGTTAGCACCACCAGCAGCACCACCGATACCATAGCCATCATATGAAATATGCAATCTATTTTGCTCAGACCAAATTACTTGATCAGATGTCATTGGCATTTCAGCGCCAACCATACGCAAGAAACCAGACAACGTTCTGTTTCCATAACGCTCTACTTCTTGTTCGTAAATTTCTGGTAAATACTGCTGAGCGAATGTATCGCCACCAGTTGCAGCAGCACCAGCGTTAAATTGTAGGTAGTTACTGTTTAATACTTCCTGTGTTGGGGAAGGCAATAAACTACCAAATTGAGGAGTTAAACTCATAATTTTAAGTTTTTTTAGTTAAATTTTCTTGTTTTTATTTTTAGTTTTGTAGAGTCAGCGCCTGAAATAGCTTTAACCTTAAGTCCGCCAATAAACACATCACCTTGAGTAGTCCTAGCTTTAGTGTCACTCAAGTTTTTTGATTTGTTTACAACATCCTTTACCGCATCTGCTTTTCCTTGCTCATAAAAATGAGCGGCAATCT
>WLWF01002310.1_pt1 | contig 14038 bp, 10 predicted proteins | sample 6718331 | NCBI WGS metagenome assembly WLWF01 (sample SAMN12718692, study PRJNA515312) | sponge metagenome | isolation source: marine sponge | host: Mycale hentscheli | place: New Zealand: South Island, Marlborough, Capsize Point | collected 2003-05-01
AATTATAATAACGTTAAATGTAGTCTAGTAGATGCCGTCTTAGCATTAGAAAAATGTTCTAGTTCTCTTAACCAAAATTTATCTGATTCTACCAAAAATTTTGACGAATGTATTATTAAGACTAAGACAATTAACGATGTCATTAATTGTGTGAGACAACATAGTGGAAATTTAAAAGAAAGTGTCAATAACCAAAATTGTCAAGTTGATTCTAATTGTAACTACAACTTGGAAGATACAGACCAATGGAAAGCTCAATGTTTTGTAGACGCAACAAGTACTGGTGATTTACTTAACTGTATCAAAGAATTAGGGGACGGAGGTCCAATCGTTCTCCCAGGACAGAAAATGGGGAAAGGCAAAGGCAAAGGTAAAGGCAAAGGTAAATGGAAGGGAAAAGGAAAAGGTAAAGGCAAGGGTAAAGGTAAAGGTAAAGGTAAAGGTAAAGATAAGTCACAAGAAAATGATAAATCACAAGGAAAAATGAAAAATCAAGGACAAGAGACATCTAATCAAGATCAGGGTAACAATCTTCAAGGTGAAGATCAAGGTCAAGAACAATTAACTCCTTATCCCACAACATCTAATTTAGAGAAATACATTAAAGCCAATAAGGCAAAAAAGAGTACCATAAAAAAACTCCAGAAACAGGTCCAAATACTTAAAAAGAAAAAATTAGGGACAACTATTGTCATACCTACCGCAGGAGGGCTTGACAGCATGAATACCGCAGATCTCCAGGCTAAGAGTGGATTTCATAGTTTTTTGCCAACCAATCAAGCTAACAAATAACTAATTAATGTATCAATGTATCAATATACATTAATTAGTATATCAATAACTTAATTTAGAATAACTCGTTGCTTAGCAGTGGCTTTCCTTTTAGCTTTTGCCTTGCTGGTTTTCTCTTGGACACTACTATTATTTTTGGTTAAATACTCTTTTAACTGCCGCAGCTCATTTTTCCATAACTGGTCTGCAGACGTATTTTCAAGTAGATGGAGTTCTTCCTCTTTATTTTTAAATTTCTGCTTAAGTTCATCCACTCTACTTTTAGTCTGACTGCTCATTTTCATATCGGTTAGGTAATTAAAACTAGCTGGTTCACCCACTAGCTTTCGTAATCCAAAGGCCTCTAATTCGGAATTAACAACATCATCTAACTTATTTCGCAAATCAATTTCACCATCCAAAATACCTTGAATAAATTTAACCTTATCTTCCAGGATATTTTTATCTTCTACTAAACGGTTAAGCTGGTAATCACGGCGATCAATATATCCAACCAATCTTGCTGAAAAGAAGTCATCAATAATTTCATTGGTGTCATGGAACCGTTTAATATCACCATTAGAATCATACAACACCATATTTTTGGTGCTTGTATTACTACAAGTCTTTAATTTCAAGAGGGTGTTAAGTTTCTTTTCCGTATAACTGGTGTAAGGCTCCAATAATTTAACTTTAAAATTAACGGTGCTTTCCGTGCAGTTATCATCATAACTTTTAATAAATTGTTGCTTGGTCTTTTCGTTTACTTTATCTTTGACACAACTATCTAAATATTCTTTGTAATTTTGGGTCCAGGTTCCAATTGGAAGCTCGGTAATCCTGATTTCATAGGTTCCAATAACTGTATATTTTCCATGAGTAGCGTAACCACCCGTTTCATCAGTAATTTCTCCAGTAAAGTGCCTATACCACGGTCTGAGACAAGGTGTTGATTTTCCCTTAATTCTTTCAATAATTGTATCAACTACTTCAATTGGATTATAACAAGGAATCGTACTACTCCATCCAGTTCCAATTCCAGAACAACCATTAATCAAGATCATTGGAACAATAGGGAGATAGGCTTCCGGTTCTATCTTAAAACCATCATCATCAAGATACTTTAGGATGTCCATATCCTCTTCACGAAAGACTAGTTTTGTAATTTCACTAATCCTAGTGAAAATATACCTTGGACTAGCTGAATCTTTTCCTCCCTGGAGCCTAGTCCCAAACTGACCACTTGGAACCAATAAATTCACATTATTACTACCCACAAAGTCTTGTGCTAAACCAACAATGGTTCCATGTAGGCTCATTTCACCGTGATGATAACTGGCAATTTCACTGGTGGATCCTGCCAATTGTGAAACCTTAATATCTTCCCGAATTTTTCTTTTAAAAACGGTATACATGATTTTTCTCTGGGAAGGTTTCAAACCATCACGACAATCAGGGATAGATCTAAGACAATCGGCCCTACTAAAATGAATAAGTTCTTTGTTGATAAAGTCACCATAGTCAATGGTCTTAGCCTTCGCGTCTAGAACGTTATCGGGATCATGTTGCTTTAACCATTCCTTTCTTTCAGCGGCTTTGCTCTTGTCAAATGCCAATTGGAGTGCCTGGTTAGTAGTTTCCTCATCATAAGTGAAATGTTGAAGTTGGAGGTTTTTAAAGTAATCTTTTGCCTCTTCGGTAGTGCTGGTGCCCAATCCCTTGTAATATTTAATTTTCCAAGTAGTTGGCTTGGTCGTGGCTAGTGTTTTCCATTTTTCATAATCACTCAGGTTATAAAACGTCTTAATTTGTTTTTGTTTGGTGGCTTTAACAATAGGAGTCACCATTGTAGTGATAAACTCTCCTCTAATCAGCGAAGGCCAATAGGCATTAAACAAGTTCATTACTAGACCTTTAATATGAGATCCATCATGGTCCTGGTCAGTCATAATTAGGATTTTCCCATATCTTAGGGGCCAGTTATTATCTGTTAACCCACTGTAATCACAACCATGTTTCAGACCAAGAATTTTAATAATATTAGAGATTTCTTCATTCTTGATAACTTTACTCATATCAATATCATTGACATTAAGTAATTTACCCTTTAGTGGAAAGACACCCCAATCATCACGACCAACAATAGATAATCCAGCTACTGCAGTTGTTTTAGCTGAATCCCCTTCCGTTAAAATTAAGGTGCATGATTTAGCCGTTTTACTTCCTGCTTTATTAGCATCACACAGTTTAGGAATACCAACAATTTTTCTCTGTTTTTTCCCATCGGTCTTTTTAACAGATTTATTGTTTTTATATTCGGTCTCAACAATAATCTTTTCAATAAGAGGGGTTTTATATAGACGTTCAATAAATTTAGGATCAATTACCCCAGCACTCCCAAAGTTTTTCCTACTGGTCGTTAGGGTTTCTTTAGTTTGGCTGTCAAAACATGGATTAACTATCGTCGCCTTGACAAAGACGTATAGTTGATTTTTAATGGTGCTTGGTTTGACATCTACTTTTCGCTTCTTTTTAATCATATCAATTAGACCATCTTTAAGCTGGTCAACAATATAATCAATGTGTTTACCACCACGACATGTATTGATACTATTAACTAAGGAAACCTGTTGAAAGGTATCATCGTCGCTGTGGGTCACAACTATTTCCCATCTATTGTTAATTTTAAGGTAATTACGTGGTCGTTCGTCCTTTTTGCCTAGATAAAGATCCACATAGGTTTCAAAGTTATTGGTGGTAATCTTTTCCTCGTCCAGATAAATCGCAACTTTTTTATCAGTCCAGGCAGCCATATCATAAACTCTGGCTTGAAAGAGACGATAGTGATCTTCATCCATCCCAGTTAAACTAAACTTGGCATAATCAGGGAGAAAGGTGATTTTAGTATAGGGTTTTACTTTAGTTTTACTAATTACTGGGTCGTCTCTTTCCTTCATATTATTGGAAAATCGTTGGCTAAATTTCAAACCTCTTTTATGATCTACGGTTTCAACCGTAAAGTGTCTTGAAAAGATATTAGCTAGTTTAGCACCATATCCATTTTTACCTCCCCAAGTTTTTTCTTGTTCAGTGTCATAATTGGTCCCAGTCAACAGACTACCAAAAATTAATTCTGGAGGATACATTTTATGTTCATCTAAATAGACAATATCAATACCCTCTCCATTATTATAGACGGTAATCTCACCACTCTCCCTATTAAGTGTTACTTTTATTTCGGTTAGAAAATATTTAACTTCACGGCCCTCGGCCTGATAGGACAGTAGTCTACTCCAGTGATCCGCCGCATTAGTTAAAACTTCATCATAAATCTTATAATAGGCTGGGACAATCTTGACCTCTTCAGCTTTAATACACTTTTCGCCCTCACCAATAGTTGTTAAAATGTTTCTGGTAACCAACTCCGGTTCAACACTACCAACATAGGTATCAGGGGCTAACATGACATGGTCCTCGTGTGAGACCTTAGTATAAATACTTCCGTCTATACTATCAGTAGAAATACTAGAATCAACAGAACAGGTATCGTGACTAACACTACTCATCGAATAATTATCCATGTTAAAGGTCTTATCTTAATGTAAACCACTTCAATTTTTTATATCTAAATTTTTTTATCCTATTCATCTTAGTTTATTAGAAGGGTTTAAAAAGTTTAGTTCGTTTACTTTAAACTAATTATTTATAGGAGAACTGATAAAAATGACCCTACTATTATATTTAGCAAAACCTACCGTAGGTGGATGGGTTACTTTTACGGCTCATCTCTCACTATTAAAAGATTTTCCTATTTATCGTATAGGGAAGAGGACCGAGTTAAAACAGGGTGCTCCAAAGTTAAGAAATTATGGGTATGGTTGCCAATACCAAAATATAACTGTAGAGGACTTGTTAGCTAAAAAAATGGATATTATCGTCACTGCTGTGGATAAAACAGGCTATGATGTTCTGGAAAAGTTACCAGAAGCTACTAAACTAGTTATTCATGACCCAACCGAATTAAAAGCCAGTCAAAACTACCTCCAAAAACTATTACCTAGGTTTACCTGTCTAACTATCCGAGAAACGGTTTATCATTATCTTAAAGACCGTAATATTTGGTCTACTTTCTTATACCATCCCTATGTTTCATTAACCCAATATCAAAGGCCTGATCAAAAACTGGATCAGAAATCTAGAGCAGTAAGTATTTCTAGGATTGACTACGATAAACATACCGAAATTATCCTAAAGGCCAATCAGTTATTACTAGAACCAGTTGAAATTTATGGGACCAAAAATGACCGATTTGTCTATCATAAACTAAAGGATCTTGATCCTATGAAACCCAATGTCCCTGGAAGTAATTATCGTGGTAGTTTTCCAAAAGACTTTAGTCAATTAGCCGACATTTTAAATACCAGTAAATTTGTCATTGATATGTCTAGAATTAAGGATGATGGAGGGGGAAGTCAATATACTTTCCTAGAAGCAATTGATTTTAATTGTGCTCTTATTTTACATGGTGATTGGGTTAGGGCTAAGAATTCTTGTTTTATCCCAGGTGTAAATTGTTTGACAGTGGATAATGAAGACCAACTTGTAGATTTACTTAATTCCGAACCAGATGTTACTGAAATTGTCAAAAATGCTAGAAATCTACTCCAACCCCATCTCCAGGCAGCTGGTTGGTAGGTCGGTTAGGTAAATTGGTTTAGAATATTGAATAATTATAACTATTTAATAGTAAATAGTTACATTTATGTTAAACCATGAAAAATACCAACAACAGGTTAAATTTTACCAATACTGTCAGAAAAATATTGACCACCTGCTGAAACAAAATGATTTAGGTCCTTCTGACCCAAAAATGGGGTTTATTATCCTGAGGTGTGTTAAAAAACCAGAACACGACCAACTATGGACCAAGTGTTATCAATCTATTCGCCGTTTTTATCCAGAAAACCCTATTGTTATTATTGATGATAACAGTAGACTAGACCTCTTAAGCCAACCTAAATTAGTGAATACCAAGGTGATAATAAGTGAATATCCTGGAAGGGGTGAACTATTACCGTATTATTATTATTTAAAAACGCCATTTAGTCAATCCGTGGTTATTATTCATGATAGTGTTATCTTTCAAAAAAAAATTAACCTAGACGTCAAAAACTATAAATTTCTCTGGGAGTTTCACCACAAGTTTGATGATACCGTAAAAGAAATCAGAATGTTAGAAGTAATTGGAGATCGTCATTTGGTTGACTATTACCTTGAGAAAGACAAATGGCTGGGGTGTTTTGGTGCCATGACTGTTATCACACACGAATATCTGAAGTTTATTAACAGTAGACATAACTTGGCTGATCTACTTGGAGATATTAAAACTAGATCAGATCGTATGGTTTTTGAACGAATTATTGGGTGTCTACTCCAAAGGTATGGGAAACCGGGTGGAATTCCAAATCTGGAAAAACCTAATATAAACCGTAATAAAAATAAACCAATAAGACCAATAGGTCCAGTTAGTCTTTTTGGTAACATTTTCCGCTATGGAATCTGGGGCCTAAAACTTAAAAACATCAAAAAATTTAGCTATTTCCCGGTTATTAAAGTATGGTCAGGACGGTAACTTTCTAAATCGTCGGCCTAACATCAATAACACCAGGGGCAATTAGATAACTTTCGGTGTTATAACCTAGTTGATTTTCTACTTGGTATCCAAGATTTTCACCACCTGCTTCAATTACAATAGCATTGCTGATAATTAAAGACCTAATTTTACTGACGTTGTTATCTTTTGCCTTACACCCTTGGTTATTAAACCTAACCAATATCCCAATAGCTCTTGGGATCCAATTAGGCAGGCTAAATTTTAAGGTATTTTTAATATAATTTTCCTGGAGAGAAGCGGTAATATTTCTAATGGTGACACCATTAACTTGACAATTTACGTTGCCATACAAAAAATCTATACCAAATCCAGACCCATGATTACTGATTAGATCCTCTATCAGGTGATTGTTAATTAAGACCTGATTAGTTTTAGTGCAAGATATCCCTCTAACATAGTCACCCGAGTAGCCAATATCTATGTCTTTAGACTTGGGATTACCTAAATGATGATAATTGGTTTCTAGGTTATCTGGGGTGTCTGAATCAAGATAGCCCTGTAAAATATCATTGGCAATTCCAGGTGGACTTAGATTAGTTAAGCCCTTAACATGGTTATTTTGTAGACTTGCACCATTAACAAAATCTAAACGTATTCCGATAGCCCCTTTCATAACGTGTCCCATAATATCGGTATTTCTAGCAGTTTTAATAATTGGAAAGTCTTTGAGAGGTTTATTTCCCATCATGACCCAATCCACCACATTGTCTGAGATAGTGGCAACACCCTTGGCCCATTTTATCTTTTTCTCGGTAGCGTATTTAAAAAGTAGAACCTGTGTAGCTAAGATAAAGTCAAATTCTCTATTTTTCACAAACGTTAATTCTGGATTAAACCTGGTTTGATTTTGATTTTTGGTTAAAAACCAATTTTTCTCAACAGCCATTATCATACTTCCACTGAAATCCTTCTGGAAACTTCCATCTTCATGTAGAAGAGCCACTACTTCCCTTGGTTCTAAAACTAAATTGGAAATAGTGCAGTTACTTATTAAGATATTTTTCGCAGAGATAACTTCTTTGCATTCTGGATCACAAGCCCCAAAATCATTAACGGCAATTCCATTTTTATTAATTAAAATGCCATAAATGGCACTACAATCTTGAAGACCTTTAGGGTTACCAAAGAGACGATAAATTGGATCTGGAAATTTAGGAACATGGTGAATATTTTGTCTGACAACTTGTTTGACGGTTTCTTTAATGTAACCATTTAGAGTTTGGTAGGCTTCATAAACATTTAAGCTTTGATTACCTATATTAATCCCATAATCCGGCATTTCAGCATTGACGATTAAGCTTAAGGTTCTCCAGAGGTAAACCGCTGCGGAAAACCTGCCATTAACTGGAACCATCAGACTAGTCCCCATTGAATTTTGACAACTAACATTCCTGACTAAGACATTATCAACACCATTAAGGGCTATTCCACCCACCTCAAAGTCTTGTATTTTAATATTTTCAATCATGATATTTTTAGCAGCGTTACCATGGATACCGTGATGACTAGTTAAACCCAAAATCCCATTTTTAATTAAGACATTTTCTGCTGGAACAAATTTTAAACCAAAATTAGCGGGTCCCTGTGTAGTTTTATCATTTTTAGGAATAAACGGGGAATTTGCTAATTCAATGGTAGAAAAGAAACGCTGTAGTAAGTAGAAGCGTATGGACTGTTTTATCGTAAAGCCATTAAGATCAAGTATGACATTTTTAGTTTCAATGGTAATACCAGCAAAAAATCCCAATATAAATGGACCTGGACGTGAAGGAAAGGTTTCTTGCTGTGTCAGAGTGGGAAAACATTCATGGCCATCATTAGGTTCCAATATAATGTCCTCTGTTAAACGATAAATACCTGGTGTTTTAATACGATAGGTCCCTTCTTTGAAATCGTCATTGTCTAAATAGGTTACTTGGTTTTGATTAGTATAAACTTGTTCTATCTGAGCAAGACTATTGGTAAATCTATTAATATTACCGGGAAGAGTAGGAAAAAGATATGATTGTCTAGTAGTTTGGACTGGGGGTTGACCTGATGGTCTGACTAACTGGTGGTTATTAGGGTCTGGGTCACTAGCCAGAAGGTGAGATAATAAACTAATATTTTTGTGCTGGATCGTATTCATTGCTTTTTTAATAATATGTAGTTAGAAAATTATCTGTCACTAAAGCAGTTCTTAAGAAATTAATTTCCTTGAATTTAACTAAGGTTTCTGACTATTTTATTTTTTAACTAGTAGGCAAGTTCAGCTTATTTAATAAAAGAGTTTTAAAATTTAAATTATTATTTTAAGATATATAAAACTATGCAAGCAAATGCGATTATCTATACTGGACAAATTGTCTCAACCTTAATAGGAAATGATATTTTAACCAGAGCTATCTCAGACACTGCTAATACCATTTATCATTTATTATATGGTCTAGTAGACCTTCAAGATCCTATTTTAGAAAAAACTATAGATGAACTGGATGTCAAGGCTCAAATCAAATGTGTCGAAAGTATTATAGGCAACCTAGATAAAAGTCGGGTGACATCAAGTTTAAATATTTCACTTGAACATCTCCATGAAATTATCTGTCGGATTAGAGAGGATTTAAGACACATTAATGTCAACTTTGAAAAACATACCCAAAAGTATTTTTATAGTTACCGACGGATAGACAATAGCCTAGAAATAATTAATTTAACAAGACATAAGAAAATTTTAGACCAGCGACTGGAAATGTTTATGAAAATATTTACCATTGATCAACAAGATAGAAAGGATAACCGGGAGATAGTAAAAACTGAAAATATCACGAGACACTATCAAATTCCAAGATATACTATTAAAGCTAAGGAGGATTAGAATTATTGCGTTTATTGCCCCTTTTCATGTTTCCCCAACTTTGGCTTATCTGGCTCTGTTTTTGGGGAAATATCACCATCCACGTCCCTATCCTTATCCCCATCCCCATCCCCATCCCCATCCAAAATCTTGTCATGGTTTTTTTCGGTATTAAAGCTAGAACTCATCCCCCAATCAATAAAATATAACTGCCCCAGATGAAAAGTAATATTTTTCCACCTGATATCATTGTGGTAAATTTTGTATTGTGAAACAATTAACTGGTGGACTCGGTTAATTTCTGATTTATTATTTTGTTGGACGGTTTCTGAATGGGTTAGTAAATCTTTTCCTACCCAAGTGGTTAATATTAACCTTGTCTTGGCATTATAATCTATTAGTTTTGGAGTATAACGACAAGTTTTAGTTATTTTTAAGGCCCCTACTTCGTTTTTAAAACTAGTTAAATTATTGGTTCTTTTCAAGACAAGTCTTTGGTTTTGTAGATCTCTCACCATATAAACTCCAGAAGATCCACAACCTGATTTAAGATTTCCGGTAATTCGATAATGGTCTAAAACCTTTTGCCCCAGATAGTAAGGGGGAGCCCCTATTGAACATCTAAAACAATGATAACCGTCCATTTCACCATAATATTGGTAATAGTTTTGTTCTAGTTTAAATCTAGCCTGACACGCCTCTAACCTTAAGTTTTGGTCGCTTGGATATTTTAAAATGATGGCACCAAACCGATATTTATTGAGGTCCAATCCTTTAAATAAAGGATAAATTTTGGAAGTGTGGGCCACAAAACAGTGAACTAGGTTACCACTCGCCATCTGAGATATCAACTTCTTAAACTTATCTGGGTTTTTGACTTGATGGTGTGTAATTGTCACATTAGGAATGTGGCTAGCCAGTGGTTTACTATTAGATGCGAGGTAATTTAAATATATCTTCCATTTTTTCTGAAGAAAACGCTGATAATGAATAGTCTGGTGATGGTCATTGGTTTTTGAGATTTCTAAATAGGTTCCTGGACCTAAATTAGGAAATACCTCATGTAAGATCCATCTAGCTATGGACATGTACTGTCTTAATTATGTAACCAACTATATATTATCAGGGTTTTTAAACTTAATCTGACTTAATCTAACTTAATCTAACATTAACTATTTTGTCTAATGTGATTTAGTCCTTATAGTTTTATTATCTTATTAAATATCAGGTGAAATGACAGAAAATAATAGTATTATGTTTATGAAATATTTTATCTCTGGTGGCCTTGGCGTAGTGTTAAGTATTTATCTTATCCAAAGGTTAGATCCATTGGTTTCTGGTCTACTTATTGCTATTCCTTTTGGGATCGTCTTGGCCATCTTTATTAATCAGCAAACCAAATTACAGACCTATGTCATCACTCACACCATTTCTATTATGATTTTAGCCCTCGTAACTTTGGTTTTTCACTATCTCTATATCATAAAGGGAGTTAATATTAATAAAAGTATCCAAATTACTATCTTATTATGGTTAGGCTTAATTGGGATCATCTGGTCTACCGACCTACATCGTAATATCATAAAAAAAATTTTAACCAAATATTCAAATTAAAAAGTAGATACCCCCGATGGACAAAATCCATCTGATTAACAAACTAGTTTTTTCAACTGATTTAAAAAGTCTTGTGTCTCCTCATCTAAAATATTAAGAATCGCATTTTTGGTATCTTCCCAATTTTCACTTGGTTTCCATTTCCGGTAAAAATCTAAATCACGGACACCACCCGTAGTATTTTTCCCATGTGTCAAGGCAATTGTAATGAATTGAAAGGGAATTGATTTTATCTGATGCTGGCGATATTCCAAAAAGTACCTATACTCACTGGCCTTATCACTGGTATTAAATGGTCTGGTTTCCCAAAATGACTTGGTAAATGCTAGAGAAGATTCCGTCAAGTATTCTTCACCATTACTACAGATAGCACATAGTCCCTGTTTTAAATCATAACTAGCGACATCACGACACCCAACGCATTGGATACCTTCAGGCGCGTATTTTAAGAGTGCTTTGGTTCTAGCTAAAATACTTTCAGGAGGATAGTAGTCATCATCATCCATAAAAATAATAATGTCGGACTGACTGGTTTCTACTAGTCGGTTTCTCATTTCGGCCACGCTTAATTTTTCTGTGCCGGATTGGTAGTGATAACTAATTCTACGGTCAGGGGGAACAATATCTTTAATAGATAGGTCTCCGTTATCAAGTATATTCCACCGTAGTTTTTCCGAAGGGTAAATAAAAGACATAAAATTTCTCGTGGCTAAACTAAATAAGGTTCGTCTATTAGCTGTTGGGGTGCAGATAGTGACGATAGGTAAATCGGAATCCGGAATTTCTCCAAGTTTCAAAGCAATACCACCATCTTCTAATAAGGTGTAATTAACATCCTTAATAGCCGTTCTAGCATAAAGCGTTAGTTTCTGCTCTGATTTCTTGCTCTTTTTCCGTTCATTACGTTTCTGATTACGTTTCTTATTTCGTTTCTCACTACAATTCTGATCTATCTCTTGGTCGTCGGTTACCTCCCCAGAAGGATTATTTTTTACAGATATCTCTTCGCGACCCTTCTCATAATCTTTTAGAGGCTGAAGTAGGCTACTAGTTAAGTTACGCACCAACTGACAAGACGGATCCTTAACCTTAACTTTATCTTTAGGCGTAGTGTCATCTGGGATTTGTTCCTTAAAAATAGTTGTGACAGTTTGCCTGAAATGTTTAGATAATCTTATCCAGGGGATAAGATGACAACCAAGTCCACTTAAGACATTATTAACCTCTGGATCCCAGGCCTGTTCTACCAGGCAGGTAATACCATTATGTCTTAGGGCACAACACAGGGAAATATCGGGATAGGTATTATCGTAATTGGCTAACACTAGGGCTGGACAACCACTCGCCTTTAACCCAGCAATTAACTGGTAAGGTCCGTTAGGGGAACGGAGTGTCAGGTTAAAAGACTTGGTTTCACTTTCACTAAGGGACCTCATCCATTTATCAGCCCGGTCTTCACCAATAACGACAATAGGTTGGGTGGTTTGGTTAGGAACATGGCTAAAGGTCGTCAAACTATTTACCCTTGTTAAATTATCTACTCTTTCCTTCATAATACTACTAAAACCAAATTTCAAATAACTTAAGTTACTAAATTGGTAATAGTCCGTAAATATTTTTATATTTTCCTTACTGATATCCCAAATCGCCTGTGCGTCCTGTAATAATTGGAGATAAGCCTTGTCCATCCAATAGGCTTCTATCTTATTAACTTTAGTTAAATGACTAGTTGGAACGGTTTGAATAATGATGTAATGTTTCGGTTTTTCTACTACATATTGTCCACCAAGTATTAAATATAAGTCATTTTCTTGGTTTTCATGACATATCCGATCGGTCAAGGTAATTTGGTAATTTAATTCCCTGAGGGCCTGATATAAACTTGTGGCATAAATTTCCAATCTAGCTTCACGATTATAGAGATAGCAGGTCATCCTAACTTTTCTATTATTTAGAGTTAAGACACTTAATTCTTTAAGTTTTAAGTTACGATGACAGATTTACCTTAGGACAAAGGTAGAAAGAACAGCACAGGCAAAGGCTATCCAAAAAGCAATACACATGACTATTAAAACCGGTATCATATTATCTAAGACTAATATATTTTCTGGGGGTAAAAAAATTTGAAAAGTCCGATCACCAAATAGGATACCCAAAACTTACTTTATCATGATGTCACGTATTAACCCACTACGATTCATGTCCAGATGCCCGCAACAAAAAATGGTTCTCCGCTACTGTCACCACGATAGACATGTAAAACTTCAGGATTACCATATAATTGGTTTACATCAGAATTTAAGAATCATGACAACGGAACTAACCCTTCTGAGACAACAACAACAAACCTTACAAGATGAAGTTTTGGTTATCCGACAGCTATTAGAAACACAAAGCCTACAAGATGAAAGCTATGATTGCGAAAAATACCAGGTAAAATAACTAATAGTTTTCTACTTGACCGACGTAGCCATGGAGCCACCAACCAAAATTACTATCTTTTATTTTTCCATATTGATAATACTGGCCACCCCTAACTTCAATACTCTGGTATTCTGGGTGATATTTAAAAGTTAACTGATCTAGGTTATTGTATTTAAAAACGTGTATCAGTTTAAGATTAGCAACCTGAAAATAGACGGGCTTGCGACTTACCTGAAGGACCCTTTGTATTTCGCTAATAAATCTCCTAGCCCTCTTAATATGATAGTCAGAGGTAATTTGATGTTCAGCTAAAAACTCACTAAAGCGTTTCTCCAATGGACCTTCTGGGATAGTATAGTTTAGGACGACATGCTTGCGACAAAACGGACATTTCTCCGTAATCTGGTGCCAAGTAACTTGACAATTTTGGCAAACAGGTTGACGGCAGCAGGTATAGGTTAGAGTCGGCTTCTCTTTAAGACAAATTGGACATGTCTGTGGTTTTGACATTATGGTAATGTTGTTAGTTTCTTGTTCAAGAACAGCAATATTTAAATGGTTATTAGACCATAATTTGTTAGACCTAAAAAAAACTCAAATTTTTATTTTTTATATTTTATAGTTTTTTAACATAGAGTGTCTGATAATGTATTAAGTTTAAGATAATTTTAGTTTCATCTAAATGATCAAAATAAAATATATGACGTTATCGTTTAAAAATA
>WLWF01002312.1_pt1 | contig 14033 bp, 4 predicted proteins | sample 6718331 | NCBI WGS metagenome assembly WLWF01 (sample SAMN12718692, study PRJNA515312) | sponge metagenome | isolation source: marine sponge | host: Mycale hentscheli | place: New Zealand: South Island, Marlborough, Capsize Point | collected 2003-05-01
CAATTCCACTAGAACCACTAGAACCACTAGCACCACTGGAACCTAAGGACACTAGACTGACTTCTATATCTCCAGACCTTCCGTTGAGTCCCCAGTCTTCCTCTGACGACACTCCGGTAGTATATGCACCCCAGAATACATAATCATACTTAAGTTCTACTCTCTTAGATGTATTTGGTGGGATACCTGGAGTCCTTCTTATAGTACCATTGGGTACCTTATTGGTGCTCATACTATCCGTAATCCAACCTTGAATAGAATAACTACTCAGATTTTTGAAGTCATAAGTATTACCTGCAGTCAATCTTTCATACTTAAGTGGTTTAGTATACTTTGTCCATCTAGGCTGAGAGTTAATAAGATTATTTTGGTTTAGGTATAGTGTGCCTTTCTGAATATCTTTATTAGGTAATTTTCTGATAGAAAAATCAACAGGAAGTCCATCGCCAGTTTCAACTTGCCAATATCCCTTATCAAGAGTAGCAGAATAATCATAATTGGCTAGTAGTACATATCTCGCGCGACCTTTGATACTTAATTTCTGACCAATTCTTACAATATCACCATGATGTTCCCACTTCATGAAGTGCTTCTTAGTCCTACCATCAGGTTCAATATCTCTATCGGAATCGGTACCTGCGGGTAATTCATCTGCCCACCATAACGCTATGTTTCTGTTGACATATGTGTTGGTGTTTACCGTTGAATTATTTGTAAATTCATAGGTATCCTCGTTAAAATCACCACCTAGTGTTTGTAAATCAAACTTGTTGATATTAGTCCACCATACATCAACTGGTGGAACAGTCTTTGCATTTTGAGACCAATAACATTTTTTGAAATCTTTATCTGTATTGGTATTTGTAACCTTGATATCACCATAGAATCCTTCTAGTGGAACATTTTCCGAACGAATACTGTTACCATCTTTTCCGAGTGTGTTCTTTTCATTGATACTATAAAAGTTTTCACCAAAATTTCCACCTGAATTTTGTACCTTTACAAAAAGAGGAGTATAACTAATTACATTTTGATATCCAGTATGTGCTTTAAGTGTTTCATCTACAAGCACTTTATCATGCTTGGTCTTATCATATAATTTCTCTACATTGATTGACTTAGTTGTGTTAGATGGAATTGTATCGACAATTCCGTCATAAACTAACTTTGGATGATTTGGATATTCATAGTATGTACGTCGTTCAGTATCACCACTCGAAGGTGTCTGTTCTCGTTTCAATTGTACAGCAAATGGATCACCACCTTTTGTAGGTAGTGTATAACCTACGATTCTAACTTGTAGGGGGAATGGGAATTTATTCTCGATTCTTGCAGTTTTATACTTAAGGATATCAAAGTTTTGAAATAAACCACTACCGGCAGATACGGTAGGTCCCCTGAAAGTTTTGTAATCAGAATAACTAAAGTTAGGATTAGGTACTGATATGTTATCTGGTTTACCTTTGTAATAAGTAAAACAACCTATAGTCAAGTTAGTTAGTCTTTCATTTGCATCATTTACAACGGTATAGGATCTTAATTCTGGGATTCCATTTCTCGTTGTATCATACTTTTCTATAACAACTTCATTATCATCTTCCAGTGCAATATCCGTGGTTGTTTTGTGGTCAGAACCACCAATATCATAAAATTGCTTAATATCATCAGGCATCACTCGATCACCAGTTCCAAGTGAACCTTTTGTATAGTATGGTATTTTAGGGTATTGAGCCGACCAGTATTGTTCGGTGTCCAAATGAATATCTGGACTTATCGCTTGAAGTAAAATATAACGATACTTGTTTTTAAAAATATGAGTGTAATATTTTTGATCTATTTGATTGTCATCACTATATGGAATTACACCAATACTCTCAAATCCAGCAGTTGTATCCTGATCACTGCCACTAATATCATATTTTAGTGCATACGCTTTCGTTAGATTTGTAAAATTAGTTTTATCGTTTGTTCCCCACACCCGCAAAGAAACCTCATTATCTGTCGACATCATGGTGATGTATTTGTCTGACGATTTTATATTGAATGGGTCTGCATACAAATCATAAAATTGTATACCTTCTTCGGTGTGCATTCTCTTAAGTTCATTATCATAATCTTTATGAAGACAGAACTTCCACTGATGGTGAGAGTAATATGCTCCTAATCCATCTTGTCCATCTTCTGGTTCGTCATACTCATGTAATGCACTAGTTGCAAAATTTAAATTAAAAATATTTCCTTTGGGGTCCCATAACTTACTATCATAACCCTCACCGCCAACTGAAGTTAAGAAAACAAAATCGTAATCCTCTCCATAATCATCATCAATATCATCTCTGTCAATTTCATAACTCTCACCTGGTGATATTACATCACCAGCTTTGATCTGATTCATATTCCTTGGTTGTCTTACCTTTGAATACCATATCTGTATATCACCCTGTAGTTCAGTTTGGTTGTTATGATAAATCTTAAGACTTACCTTATAGTAATTTTTGTTAGGATTTAGATTTTCCTGGTCTTTATCATATTCAATAGACGCCAAATCATCTATTTCATCAAGATAATAACAAGTCAATTGACTCAGACTTGGAGCAACATCCTCGCCTCTAGAATAATATATAAGAATTGGATTATTATAATCAATTGTTGGTCTTTCCAGTTCTTCAAATTTAATATCCGCAACTTTACCTGTACGAGGCCAGTCTGTCTCTGGAACACCCGGATCTATTGCTTGATAAACTATAGTTTTATCTCCTATTGTATCGGAAGGAGGTGTTTTAGAGCTGAAGTCCGGTTCGGGAAATTCATAATCAAGTGACATTGAATCTGTAAGTACTATCTTCTGGCCAGGCAATAACGAGAAGTAATTCCATTTTTGGTTGGTTGTTTTAGAACCAATATTTAAACGAACACTATAATCTTCATTATTAGTGATCTCCATAAATTTGAATGAATTCTTAGATGAAGTATCTTGAGAATATAGAGGAGTGTCATAGTTATTGTAATTTATATTTGAATTCCAGTCCTTACACCAATATGATCTAATTGAATCAGGATCAGCTTGCTCTACTGTTTGAAATTCAATTTTTACCTCTTTACCTAATGGTAAATAACCATCATCAATTTTTTCATTGAATTTTGATTTCGCATCACCAACACCAAATCTTACACTAATGTATCCCTCAGTAGAGTTAAGTTCGTAGATATGATCTTGTTTACCAGCAAGATAACCTTTACATACACCTACCTTCTCAAAAGTATTATCTGCGGGGGTTGTTCCTGGAGCCTTAGTTCCCCAGACAACGATTTCATAGGGACTAAAGTTGGCTATCTGTGTGTAACCAGCAAAATCAAATTGTGGAACTGGGAATGTTTGTACATCATTATACAAACTCCATGAAGGTACCTTTTGTGGAGTGTCCTGATGGTATGCCCTAACAGGTGTTGGTCTCATTGAGACTTGTTCAATTGCAACTTCCTTTCCGTCTCTTATATTTCCATCATCACCTACTACATCCTGGTAATCGTAATACTCCTCACCCATAATACCTGAGTTAGCATTACCAAGTCTTAGTCTATCAAATTTATCACCTTTAACATCAAAAACAAGTGTATTAGATTCGGGTGTTCTACCCATTGTCCCTACATACTTGCTGTCAAATCCGATATCATTTTTCTTCAATAACCATACATCAATATCATACTTGATATCCTTGTTCTTTAATGTATATTCAAAATGAGGAGTTAGTTTTAATTCATATACATCATTGCTATAATAGAACCAGTTAGGTTCTTCCTGTGGCTTCTCCTGATGATATGCCCTAGCAGTCATGATATCTTCTTCACCCATCTCAATACCAAAGAGTTCACCCTTAAACTCTTTTCCATTTGGTCTATACTCATCGTGACCACTTGCGGCATTACCCTCCACTAGGTCCTTACCATTTCTTGCCCCATACCTTAAATAAGTATAATTTTTCTCTGTTCCATTTTTTATAATTGTTGATTTAAATTTGACTTCTGACGATTTACCGGCACTACCTACTTTGTATGCGGTACCTAAATTGTCATATGTACCACTAGAGTGCCCCTGATCATCTGCTCCCCACAGATCAACATCATATATATTTGAACTATTTTTAAATCTATACTCCACCCTTGGATCTATTTTATCTGTATATTTGTTTGTGGGACGATTCCAATCCTCATAGGTATTAAACAGTGGAGCAGCGGTTGCAGACTCCTGATACAAGATTCTCTTGGTCTTTTCATTGAGTGGTGCCTCTTCTAAAGTAAGTTCTACCGTCTTACCATAAGGAACAAAGTCACCTACTGATTCATTAAACTTCTTATTAGCATCAGCAGCACCATATAATAGTTCATCATACTGGTCTCCCCTTACATCAAAGTCCTCATTTGGTTTGATAGATTCAATCTTTGATAGTAAATTACTAGTCTCTCGTAGGGCACCCCATACCGCAATAGTATACTTACTACGATTTTTTAGTGTGTATAGTTTAGTATTGACTAATTTGTCACTATAGATTGGTTCATCGTAAAGTCCTCCCTCCCAATCAGGTGCAAGTTGTTCTTCCAATTGCCAATACGCTCTTCTGCCCTTAGGCTTATCTTTTGGAGATAGCACATGAGGAACATCAACAATTTTTCCCCATGCATTTTCAATAATATCACCATAACGGCCACCAATATAATCATCTACAGTTTCATGGTATTTTGTTTTAGCATCTCCAGAAACATATCGGAAGTAATTATAATCAGTTCCCGCATATTCATATACTCTATCTTCCTCTGGACTTCCAGTTCCTTTTAGTGTCTCGATTCTTGTCCACTTACCGGTCGCATAATTGTCTTCGTCTGCACCCCACAAGACAATTTTATATTTTGAATTGTTAGTGATTTTAACATTTTCATCATCTGTTTTACGGACTGTATATACATTTTCCCACCAATTCCAATCTGGTTCCTTGGTTTCAGTTTCTGTGAATAGTGCCCTAGGCTTATCAGTCGGTGAGCTCGACACGTTAACGGTTATATTTCTTCCATTAGGAATGAAATCTGCTTCCGTAAACTTACTTGGATTAGGAGCAATAAAATACAAGTATTTGTGTGCAGGTTCATCCCAGAAAAACTCATTTTTCCCAACTGTAGTTTTAGGGAACGTATGAATTTTAGTAAAATTGCTTGATGGTGGGGGAACCTTACTACTGCTTGATACAAATATGTTGGAACCCCACATCTCTATTTCAGTTCCTACAATATCTTTAATTTCGACATAGCCACCATAGCCCTGTTTGACTATTTCACTAGCTGGGTAGTAAGCAAAGTAAACATACTTACTGAAATCTGGTTTTGTATTCCTTGCTTTAGACCAGTAATATTTGCGTCCTCTCGGAATATCAGTAGAAGTTGTTTTTGTAAGTTGTACTGGAATTTCAATACCATCAGGTAGAAAATATTGCTCTTGAATACCTGATAATTCTTCTGCTAAACTATATCTAACATACTTCTGACCACTAAACTGACCATCATCTGACATCTTCCAAGCAAGTTCGACCTTGGTTGCCGTCAACGCAGCGCTGTTGATCGACTCAACGTGTTTAGTAGGATAATATTGTGTAGGGTTAGTCCCTGGAATTGCGTATGATATATTATCCGCTGGTGATAACATAGTCTCTACCGGTGATATAGTTCCATAGAGAGTATAACTATCACGTTCACCAGATCTTGACACCCATATATTTACAAACTTACAATTCTCAGGTACAGTTGTAGGATCCTTAAAAGATACTTCATAGAAGTGATTGAGCTCTAAAACATCAGTATATGGTTGACTGGTGGCATCTGAGATATCACCATACAAATCCCATATAGGAATATCACCACCCCACTTATCTTGGTGATATGCTCTCCGATTAGTTGGCATATTGCCACTGACATGTAAATCAAACTGGGCGTCTATCTCTTTGCCGTTTGGTTTGTAATCATCAATCGTTTCTTTGTATTTGGATGCAGCATCATTGGCAGCGTATCTTACCTTTGCATTCTTACCCTTATCCATTAAGATAACAGAATTGTCATACCCATTAACATTTCCAGCAGTCGAAGGTGAATCTGCATTACCTTCTCTATTCCAGGTTCTGCCACCATCATCTGATGACCAGACTGCAATTGAATAAGGAGAGAAGTTTAAGAACTCATAGTTTCTACCTGCAACCATACTATCTTCATATACATTTCCTGCATACGCACCCCAATTTGGTTGACTATCATAAGTTTGAGTAAAGTATGCTCTTCTAGAAGTTTGTTGAACTACTTCTACAAAAGGATATACAATTGTATCGGTAATACTAGTATCCTGTCCCTTTCCTTTAAATGTATATACATTGTATTCACTTTCATTGGTATCCGGTAGACCTAGATGTGCAAATATATCTTCAGATGGAGTGTCAATAATTTCATATGGGACAACTTTGGTCATTTCTAGACCAACTGAGTTATCAACTGTTAGTGATGGGTCGTATTTAACTTCTATATCAGTTACTGTACCGGGGACATATCTATATGTTCTTCTAATATCTCCCCCAATCATATTAGTCTGATCGACTAGAGTACAATCAACATATGAATTATTAGACCCAACTTTGACAGTACCACTTGCTAAGGTACACCATTCGATATAACCTCCTACAGATTCGTACTTACTTTGTCTAAGATCATACCCCGTAACTGGTATAGTACAGAAACTCTCTCCGTGTGCATTACTTGGAAAGTCACCCATTGGAGTAAATGTACCCTCATACCTACGACACCAAGTTTTTAGTTTTTCAAGAGTATTAATTTTAACATCACATGATGAGGCATCAGAACCAGGTGATGTTCTTAACTCACCACCATTCTCTCTACAATATGCACTGAATCCAGCTTGTCCTTTTGTATGATGTTTTGCGTTTGTATAATCGAATAAAGTGCTTATTGTACAAGTATCATTACCAGTTGATAGATTGGCTTTATATATACCACTATTGTGTGTACAAAAATCTTTTACATCATAGACACTATCAATCTTATAAGTGATATTACAATAAAAGTCAGACCTACCGGGTGCTGGTGTTCTTGTCTGAACAATACCCTGATTATATTCTATACACCACTTTCTGAACTCTTCCTTATCATTAGTAGTATATCTTCTCTCAGAAAAGTCCTTCTTTATGACATTAGGAACCTCACAATATCTTGAGTTGTCTGATGTATAATTCTTTATAGTACCACTAAGATTTTTACACCATGTGTCAAAATTAACAATAGGGGATTCTTCTGCTATAACACATGAAAGTCCCTTTTGACCTGTGGTACTTTCTGCTACTGAACCACCATTACCTTGACACCATTGGGTAAATCCGGTTGGGTATCTAATAAATTCTGAATAAGTGAAGTCAGCATAATGTTGGAAAGTACATGTTGTCTCGTTTTTGATTATTTGTACTGCACCACCATTTGCGGTACACCAACCCTCAAAGTAGTCAGTATCAACTATACCAGTTTCAAACGAACATGTTGCACTGTTTTCTGGTTGATTATATGAACTATCACCACCATTCTTATTACACCAGTTTATAAATCCACCTGTATCCTTATCATAATCAGATTGCTTCATGTTAATTAGCGCGCCAGCTAAGATACACTCATTGCCACTAGTAGTGTCCTTTACAGTTCCACCTTCTCCTCTACACCAATCTCTAAATGGTAGTTGGTTATTACCTGTGTAGGTAATTTCACAGGTTGCACCCTCTGGGTGTGCACCAGTCTCTTCATAGTGAGTTGCATTACCACCTTCAAACTCACACCAATCTATAAATGTCTGAACCCCCTTCTCGTAATCTACTTCTTTAAATGGATTGATTGTTGCATCAAAGTAGCATTCTTTTCTGGTTCCTGCAACATGGTCACCATCATTGGCGTCACACCACCTTTTAAATTCCTCAGAACTTTCATATGCAGACACAGTGAATGGTCCAGTAGGACCGACAAATTCTAATTCGGCTTCTTGTCCGATGAATGAACATTTCCACTCTCCTGTTTCATCATCTTTTCTCGATACACCACCTTCCAGGAAACAATTTATCAAAAACTCTTTACTATCAGAATTAACTTCTGTTCTATCAATATCAAATAGTGGAGTTAATACATTTCTCAGTGAGAAGTACTCAGAATTCTCTTGGACAAAAGAATCGTCGTGAACACATAATCTTACTAGATAATCAAATATATCAATACCATCAAGTGACCCTTGGCTCTCCGCCTTTTTTAAAAAATCATCCATAATAAAGGTGTAGTCAGATATGTCTTTACCCTTACTATTGAGGAGAAGTTCAGCAACTATTTGAAGAATAGGAGCCAACATGGAGTTGTTTTTAAAATTCAACCCCTCAAACTTTTTATACAGACCACCCGAAAGGAAAGGTCTGAGTAGATCTAAGTCTTCAAACTCATCTCCAAACCTACCGTCTACATAAGTTTCTTGAATTTCATCTGGAACTTCATCAACTAAAAATCCACCAATGTCAGATACTTCTCCTAATAAATTTTCTAGTAACTCTTTAGCATCATCTATTTCTTGATCTGTTGCATCAGGACGATACAAACAATATGCATGTCTAAGTCCAACTGATGCTTTTGATGTTCTTCCTTTGCCTTGATCATCATTATATCCCTCGTCATGATCGGGTCTCATGTAACATGAGAATCCCACACATCCATACTCACCAGAAGCTTCGTCATTGGAAGTTTGGGTGTTATGACCTACATCAAACAAGAAAATAGGATCTCCATCCTGTCTACCCCTACTGGTAAGGGTGAAACCGGTTCCTTTATGTGGATTACCTGTTCCCGCATAATTATTCCAATCACAATTTGTACCACCCGGACTCGTCCAGAATCCTGCACCTTTTACAAACTGGTCGGTAGTTAAGTCATTAACACTAGGACCAGACTGCCAGGGGTCGGTTTTACTAAGATGTCTTCCTCTGTTTAAGAAGTAAAAATTTCTACCTTCAAAGGTTGAATATGATGTACCGTTATTTGCAGTAAATTTCTGTCTACCTGGATTCCAATCAGAATTATCTCTGGTAGTTGGTGGTCCAAATGGAACTGTTCTTAATTTAACAGGTTCATTAAACTTATGTGGAGGTAAATCCCTTACGTTAGCATTCAGGTTAGCCATATCAACTTCCCTTAACAGTTACGTAAATTTGATTTTGACCATCAATCCATAATTGACCCCTTTTACCTAAACTCGGTACAGTAGGTACATTTTGACATACTGCAATACCGGCCGGTCCTGTCTCCCCTGTTGCACCAGCAGAACCCTTTTCGCCCCGCAGACCCATACGACCTGTAGCACCTTCAGCCCCCGACGCACCTATTGAACCATCAATACCCGTTGCACCGTCGTTACCTGGCTGTCCTCCTATACCAGTAGCACCTGGAGGTCCACCTTCATATACTACTACTGTTTCAGTTACAAGTAACCACTTTTCACCGTCCCATTCCCACACACGACCATTTTCATTAGGGTCGGGGTATTGTGTAGTTCCTTGCGCGGGGGGATCAGGTAAAAAAGGGGTCGCGGACATTCAGGTATACCTTGCTTTCAATTATTTATAATAGTTATGCGACAGGTTTGGGTGCCATCATAAAGGAATTATCCACCATCGCTTCTCTGAGTGATTTTGGTTCACCTATCATCTTTACACTATTAGATTCTGGTTCGTTTCTTTTATGAACCAATAATTTAATACTGAAAAAATCCCAAACATTATCGTATGAACCTGCATTGGACCCAGGTATAGTAGATATGTACAATCCCACACATGTCATTTTGTTCTTTCTAATCTTTTCAACTTGGGAATCTTTTACGTATGCAATCACTCTACCATTGGCTTCTTGTGCGTTATCAATAGCACCTCTAGTATTTAATTGGGGTACTGCTCTAGAATTTGGTTCTGACCTATTATCAACTTCATGTATAGGTGTACCAGCTGATTTGCCATCCCATATTTTTTCGGCGGGGTCATCTCCAATAATTGTTACATCACCTTCCCAATTCTTGTCACTACAAACAGGTGCGTATTGTATGATTCCGTAATCGGGATCCATATAACATAACCACAAATTTATTAGTTGTAGTCCCCCTGCCTGTTTATGGTTTACATTTCTATTTGTCCATTGAAATTGGATACCTATAACACTATGCATCCAATGACAGTTGGCTTCTTCGTGTCCTGTAACTCCACCAATATAAAGCCCACATGATATTCCTCCCTGATTATGCTGATCTCTTATTTGAAGACAGATACCTTTGTCACCATCGTTATTAGTGTTTTTAAATTTATCGGGATTTGGCGACGTTGCCGTAAATAATTTTTTCCATCCAACAACACCAGTATACCTATGTCCTGAAATATCATCTAGATCAGCATCTTCCTTAGTATCAATATGTTTTAATATAGTATTCTCTGCGTCATCATCAGATGCACCAGTTCTATTGGCATCAAGATAGAAGAAAGGGGATGATGGTGCTTTGGCTATGTCATGATCTCTGGAAAATATACCAGGTGCCATATTCATGACCTTAATAGCTTTACTATTACTATTTGCCATTACTTGTATCTTATATAAAAACCAGTAGAATCAGACCACAAACCACCAATTTCGGTTTCAGATTCAACATCAGCAAATACTTTTTGTCCTGGAGTATATTGAAATTTTTTCACAAGACCCAGTGTTGCAAGAAGAGTGTCTTCATTATATGCAACATATGTTTCATTTCCAGTTGGTGTCTTAATAGTAGCTCCACCAGAAATTAAGCCGGCGTTGTATATGCTTGATGAATTAATCTTATAATTGGAAGTAGATACATCCAGTACGTCCTTATTTTCTGCAGAATCTCTTCTCTTAACTGAGAACGCATTTTGCTCGTTCGATTTTATTAATACTCTACCGTTACCACTAATGGTAAATACAGTTTCATCCTTTCCTTTGATAACTAGGGAAGAACCTCCTTTATTGGATAGCGAAATAACATTTGCTATATTATAGTTTGACTCTGGTGCTTTTAATATATCTACATTTGTATTACTATTTGGATTTGTATACTTGAAGAATACCTGTGTGGGATCCTCTAAGTTAATTGTTTTAAAAATATCGAACTGTGATGCAGTAATGCCCACAGACATCATTACCGTATCAGTTACCTTCAGTTTTGCAGGTTTATTAACTGTTGGTGTAAATGTCAGCATTAGGTCGCTTGTATTTGCAAACCTAATCTCACCTTTAGAACTTATAAAAAGGTGTTCTTTTCCACCAAATTCACCAACTGATACATTACCAGAAATTTTACCACCGGATTTGTCATACTTCAAAAAGTCCTGTGTATCTACATAATCTTTTGATACGGGAACTTCACTGGGTAGTAATAACCATCCCTGGTTTAAACTATACACATAGGTGATAGAACTACCAGGTGGTGTATACTCCCTACCATCATATAGATTGTCTCTAGGAAACTGAATAGCCATGTTATAAAACTTTTCTAGTATTTATTATTCGATAATCAATGATGGATTACCTTCAATGTTATCAATCCTCGCAGTGAGTGATTGAATCTCTGATTCTAACTTATCAATAGAATCATCAACAATAACTTTAGATAGATCACTAGAACTAACAGTGACCCACTGTTCTGAGTCATCATCTTTATACAAGATCCTAAGGTCAGAATTGAGTGTATCAAACCATAGAGTATTTGCACCAGCATTCGTGGGTGGTGTATCAGAAGAATGAATCCACTGATAACCTTCTGAGTTATTAGTCAAACCAACCCAAGCATTGTTATGATAGACATAAAGGAAGTACCATGGAAGTTCGACCCATAGAACACCCTCAAAGGATTCATCGGGTTGTGGCATTTCCTTACTAACAAATACCGTTGCACCTGGACCAGAACCCGTACTAGTTTGTCTGAATATCCAAGACCTTCTATTGTTATCGTAATAATAACTACAATCAGTAGCGGTAGATTTAAATACCTGTCCGTGATACGGATCTCTAGGAAAATCTATAGACATTGGAATCCAGTTTTAAGTATTTAGATCAAGTAACATTAATAGTACCACCCATGCCAGCATGAGCTGAACACTGATAACTATAACTTCCTGTCGTCTGTGGAACGAAGGTAGTTGTATTACCAGATACAGTTACACCCGCAGTAATTTGTGATGACTTACTGGAATCAGTATAAATCCTTAGTGGGTGTGTACTATTACTACTGTGACTTTGATCAAAGATGTATGTTTGACCTGCCGTCAAATTCAATGTGGGTTGTTGTGAACCATCAATATAGTACTTATTAGATGATGAATAGTAACCAGTTGATACTGATACTACAGTCACAGTAAATGTAGTAGTAACCGGAGTAGGATCTGGATCAGGTGTCACTGGGACTACTGGATCGGGATCTGGTGTTACTGGATCGGGGTCAGGTGTTACTGGATCAGGATCAGGGACTACTGGGTCGGGGTCAGGATCAGGTGTTACTGGATCGGGATCAGGGTCAGGTGTTACTGGGTCGGGGTCAGGATCAGGTGTTACTGGTACAACAGGGTCTGGGTCGGGTGTTACTGGTACAACAGGGTCTGGGTCAGGTGTTACTGGGTCGGGGTCAGTCGTAACACCACCAGTGCCTGCAGCTATTACTTCAACTTCAAATTCAAATGTCTGTGGACTATCTGTTAAACCACTATCTGGAAGTTGTTCTGCTGTCACTATCACCGTCTGTGTTCCTGCAGCATTGAATACTATGGTAGGAGTTGTAGATTCATTGTTCGAAACAATACCATTACCATCTTTAATAGTAGTTAGATAAACGACTAAACTATCATCCGCACCACCGTCTCTAGTAATTGTATAGTTAGCGGCCGCCCCTTCTATAACACTAGAAGGACCTGACACAGTGACTACACCGATTTTATCTGTATCATTGCCTGGTGCTCCTCCTGGGAGTCCGATATCAATAGGATACATTCCCGCACCCATTTCTTCATGGTATTCACATTCGTAATACATCACCGGAGGTGCGTCATCTGGGACAGTAAAGATTAGATTGTTAGGTTCTACCACTACACCATCTTCATAACGAGTTAGTTTGTCTTCTGTTAGGAATAGACCAATCTTATGACCCTGGTTAGAATTATGTTTCTGATCAAATACATATGTCTTACCTCTTTCTAGTGGTAACCAAGGTTGTAACTTGGAATATCTATTACCGTTCTCGTCTGTTCTAGTAATTACATACTGATGAATAATATCGTTTGTATTAGGTGGATTTGTTGTTAATACTGTGACAACAAAGATCTCTCCATCAACAGGAACAATGATTACATTAATTTGTGCAGTTTGATTTGGGAATTCACCATTAATATCTTCGACTGTTACAGAAAGTTGGAAAGTACCAAACCTATGATTATTAGGAATGTAAAGTGTGGCAATATCCCCATTTTCGTTAAAGAGTGAGGCTTCCTGCGAAGAATGTGTCCATTGATATGTCACTTCATTTGGATTTACATCTTCACGGAGCGAGGCTTTAAAGAGGAAAGTATTATTTCTGGTTCCAGTAAACTCTGTAATTGGGGTATTTCTAGGATCATTCGGTTCACTAATCCATACTCTTGGTTGTGGATTGGCATCAGGAACGAATGAACTATCCCTCATGTTAGGATTATTTACTGATACCCATCTGGCTTGAGAGTTTGGTGTAACATACCAGGTTCTTAATTCTAGAAGTGTGGAGTCAAACCATAGGTCACCTAGTTGAGGTACCTTAGGACTTACATCACTGACAATCACACCAGGTCGTGTAATATTTAATACAGGATCATCTAAACATGGATCTACATCTTTGGCGTTACCACCATTGATGTGACATGCCTGTTCAGAACAAAATAGGTCATCAT
>WLWF01002313.1_pt1 | contig 14031 bp, 9 predicted proteins | sample 6718331 | NCBI WGS metagenome assembly WLWF01 (sample SAMN12718692, study PRJNA515312) | sponge metagenome | isolation source: marine sponge | host: Mycale hentscheli | place: New Zealand: South Island, Marlborough, Capsize Point | collected 2003-05-01
CATAATGTCAGTTAAATCTTTTAAGTTTATTTCACCTGGTATTTTTATCAATGAAATTGACAATTCCCAGCTACCTGCCATCGCAGATGAGATTGGTCCAGTTATTGTTGGACGAACAGAAAAGGGACCAGGAATGCGACCCGTTAAGGTCAATTCATTTTCCGAATATGTCAGTATCTTTGGTAACCCGATCCCAGGCGGACAGGGTGGAGATGTTTGGCGTGACGGTAACCACACTTCAGCTACCTATGCTGCGTATGCTGCACAAGCATACTTGCGTAATAGTAATGCTGTAACTGTTGTTCGTCTTCTCGGAGCCCAAGATGCAGATCTCTCCGTCACAGCCGCAGGTCGCGCAGGTTGGGAAACCGCAGCTACCGCGAATACCGCCCTTGCTGCCACCAATGGTAGCGCTTTTGGCTTATTTGTTTTTACATCTGGATCTGTTACTGCTACCGATGTTACTGGAACTCTTGCAGCAGTTTGGTATCTTAACGAAGGGTCTATTGAGCTTTCAGGAACAATTAGAGGCTCAACTACTATTTCCTCAAGCGCGGGTACTTTGTACGACAGCCTCGCCTCAACCCCTGAGTATAAGGTGATCATTAGAGATGATGATGGAGATAACGTAAAAGAGACAGCATTTAACTTTAATCGCGCAAGTGCTAAATATGCTCGCAAAGTGTTTAACACAAACCCAACTTTGGTCAACACCAATATTACAAGAACAGCACAACAAAAAACTTACTGGCTTGGACCAACTTTTGAACGAGAGCTTGCCGCAGTAATTACTGGTTCTTCTCACGCCATGATCTTAGGTCTCGATAACGCCAGTGCTGACCCAGCTTCTGCTGCTGATTTCCGATTTGAATTCCAGGCAGCACAGTCACCTTGGATTTTTTCTCAAGACCTTTCAACTGATGGATCTAACTTTGATATTTTAGATAACGATAGAGTGACAAAGCTATTTAAGTTCCATTCGCTTGATTCAGGTGAAGATGTACAAAAGGAAGTCAAGGTTTCTATTACAGGTATTAAAGCCTCCAGCAATCGCGAGAATCCATATGGTTCTTTCAATGTTGAGGTTCGTGATCTTCGCGATAGCGATAACTCACCAGTCATTTTGGAGAGCTACACTAGTGTAAATCTTAACCCTGCATCATCTAATTTTATTGGCAGAGTTATTGGCACCCAGCGACTTGTTTGGGACAATGACGAACGTCGTTACAGAATCTATGGCGATTACCCGAATGCTTCTTCAATTATTCGTGTTGAACTTAATGAAGACGTATTGGCTGGTGTAACTGACGCAAGATTCCTGCCATTTGGTTCTTATGGACCGCCAAGATACAAGAGGTGGACTCTTGCTTCTGGCAGTGTGATTACTGCTGATAGATGGGCAAACATCATTGTTCCTCACACATCAAGTAGGACAGTAGGAAAGCCCGCCAATATCTTACACCCAGATACTGGACCTGGAGCCCAAGCCTTCTCAGGAGAAATTATTTATCCTGGTGTTGCTCTTAGAGTTAGTGCCTCAAGCGGAGAGATTGCAGACCAAACTGATGCTTACTTTGGGTTTGATTCCACTCAAGCAAGCAACAATCGTTTTGAAGACTCCAATATTGATCTTGCAAGAGTTCTTCCCGACGCACTTGATTCGTTTGTTACTGCAAGTTCAACAGAGTATTCATACCTCTTTACGCTTGATGATGTCAAGCCATTCCCTGCTGGAAGTAAAAGCGCTGTATACTTGTCTGGCTCACGCAAAGCAGGAACTTCCTTTACCGCAGTTAGCGGAACCTACGAACAGGTTCTTGATAATGGATATGATAGATTTACTGTGCCAATGCATGGTGGATTTAACGGACTCGATATCACAGAAAAAGATCCGTTCAACAATACTCGCGCCCTTGCCGGAACTGACAATACAAAGTACGCATTCTTTAGTGTCCGTCGTGCGATTGATACCGTGGCAAACCCAGAAGAAGTTGAATATAACTTAATGGCTGTTCCTGGTATCTACAAGGAATCTCTGACATCACATGCAATTGAAGTTTGTGAGAGAAGAGGTGACGCACTCGCAGTTATCGATCTTGATTCTGGCTACAGAACTTCGGCTGAGAACGTTTCCAGCGACGAGGCAAATAGAGGCTCTGTTACCACAGCAGTTAATAACTTAAGAAATCGTGGTCTTAACTCAAGCTATGGTGTGGCTTACTACCCATGGGTTCAGATCCGCGATAACATCAACGACTCCTTGTTGTTCGCACCGCCTTCAGTTGTTGCTCTTGGAACATACTCCAGCGCACAACGTGACTCGGAACTTTGGTTTGCACCAGCGGGCTTTACCCGTGGTGGGTTGACTGAGGGATCCGCAGGATTGCCGGTTGTTCAGACTCGCGAGCGATTGACCTCCAAAGAGAGAGACACTCTTTATGAGGCAAACATTAATCCAATCGCCACATTCCCAGCAGAAGGTATTGTGATCTTTGGTCAAAAGACCCTTCAAGTTACTCCCTCTGCTCTCGATAGAGTCAATGTCCGCCGTCTTATGATCTTCCTTAAGCGAGAGATCTCAAGAATCGCAGCAACCACATTGTTTGATCAGAATGTTCAGGCAACTTGGAACAGATTTAAGGGTAGAGCAGATGCCTTGCTCGCTTCAGTCCAAGCCCGACTTGGCTTAACCGATTACAAGATTGTTCTTGACAGTTCTACAACAACTCCAGAGTTGGTTGACAGAAATATCATGTACGCCAAGATCTTCCTTAAGCCAGCCCGATCAATTGAATTCATCGCCCTTGACTTTGTTATCACAAATTCAGGCGCAGGATTTGAGGATTAAAAAATGAAGCACTATATATTACAAATGGAGACTTATAAATAATGGCAAAACAAGACTTTTGGCTAAACCCGAGCTTTGAACCAAAAAGACAATTTAGATTTTTGGTACAACTATCTTTATCAGGACAGGATGTGACGTTCCTTGCGAAGTCTGTTGACCGTCCATCGTATTCTATTAGTGAAAACCCTCACCAGTTCTTTAATCACACTTTCTATTATCCAGGAAGAGTGACTTGGAATACAATTGGCTTAACTCTTGTTGACCCTGTAAGCCCAAATGCAGCAGAGCTTCTTTATCAATATCTTGAAGATGCCGGAGTCCAAAAGCCCACAAGTGTGGATGCTGCAACTGGAACTACAATTACAAAGTCTTCAGCTACATCGGCAATGGGCAGAATGGTGATTCAAGAGATCGCTACTCCAGTTGGCGGCGGAAACGAGTCACAGATTGTTGGCGAGTGGGAATTATTAAATCCATTTTTTACAGATGTTAATTTTGGGTCACATGATTACGGCTCAGAAGAAATGGTTGATGTCTCGCTTACAGTCCGATATGATTGGGCAGAGTATGCTAAGTTTGCCGCAGGCAATCCTGTCGTCCCATAAATATTTTTTTATAAACTATTTAAAATATGACACAGATACGTTATACTGTGTATAGACTATTTTAAAGAGGTGTAAATGTCTAGAAATAAGCAGCGAACTGCTGCTGCTACGGACGCTGTTGCGGCTACTGCCCCAACAACCCCGGCAGCACCTGCTTCGCTTTCATACGTAGCTCCAACAGAGTTTGTCGAACTTCCATCCCGTGGGCAGTTTTATCCTACCGATCATCCCCTTCACGGAAAGGATGTTATCGAGATGAGGTACATGACTGCCAAGGATGAGGACATTCTAACTTCTCCAGCCCTGCTGAAGAAGGGCATCGCGATTGATAGGTTGATACAAAACCTTGTTGTTGATACTAACGTTAATCCAGGCAATCTTCTTATTGGAGATAAGAATGCCATGCTTCTGGCTGCCAGGATTTCAGGCTACGGTGAACAATATCCTGTTGCTCTTCAGTGTAATTCTTGTGGAGAAGTCGCACAGCACGATTTTAATCTAGCAGAGTTACAGCTAAATCATGGAATTCAGCCTGGTGAGGGCAATAATGTTTCCCTGACTGAGCATGGCACTTTTATCGCAGAGCTTCCAGTTACCAAGTTCTCTGCTGAGTTTCGTTTGCTAACTGGAGAAGATGAGAGTTATCTTCAACAATCCGCAGAAAAATTAAAGAAGTACAGCCTTCCCGAGGCATCTGCTACTAGCTTACTTAAAAGACTTGTCGTCACTGTCAATGGAGTGGAGTCTTCATCAGAGATTAGCAATTTTATTGATAATATGCCAGCACAAGATGCTCGTTTTCTTAGGGCGTGTGTTCAGATTGTGACTCCTAATGTTGATATGTCCCAAGAAGTTGAATGTTCGTCGTGCGGTGCGGTAACTGAAATGGAGGTGCCGTTTACTTCGGAGTTTTTTTGGCCTCAGTGATGATTACATGGCACACGTCTATGAACAATTTTTTTTCTTAAAGATGCATGGAGGCTGGAGCTTTATCGAGGCATATAACCTTCCAGTAAGACTTCGCAATTGGTTTGTTGAAAGATTGTCAAAGCATTTTAAAGACCAAGCAAAAGAGTTAGAAAAGACTAAAAAGAAGAGCAGATAATAAAAACGGGCATTTATTGCCCGTTTCTTTTTGTACAAAACTATTTATAAGAGATAAGTATACTCGGAGGACCACACTATGAGCAAATCAGACGATTTGGTTCCAATTGAAATTAATTTAAAAGCTAAAGAAGAGGGGCTGCTTAATGAAAGCTACCTTGCTATGATGGGTGGAGCAATCAAAACAATTCTAACTGGTATGTTTGGTGGTAGTTCTGTCCCTGTTCGTATCGCTGGAACAAGAAAACAAGTAAATTCTTTTAAGGGCGCTCTTGGAAATGAGGCAAGATATCTCAAAGCAATGAAGCGCTATGGCTTAGATAAGCCCGAAACACTTAGAACAAAGGCACAACTTGATCGTGCGATTAAATCTTTTGAGCGAGAGACGGGCATCAAGTGGCCATTTAAGTAGGAGGGCAATAAGTGGATCCCGAAGTCCAAAAACAAGTTGATGCTCTAAATAAGTCTATCGAAGATTTGAAGAAGTCTTTAAAAGGCACAAGTGTAGAGTCTGATTTTGCTGACCAGATTGACGCCTTGGGCGATGCGCTTAAGGGCTTTGATGCTTCTACTACAGAAGAGCAAGTTAAAGCTTTAAGCGAGTCATTTGGCGACTTAGCTGAAAAAGCTAAAGCCGCTCTTAAGCCTTTTGAGCAGTTTGATAGAGCCTTAAAAAACAACATTCAAGCGATTACAGGTGTTACTGATGCATCTGACACCCTTATTGGTTCCTTCTTTAAATTAAGTGGTGAAGCCAAGGGTCTTGACGGTGTTTTTGAACAAGGAAAGAAAACCTTTAACGAAACGTTTACTTCTCTTAATGTTGGCGTATCAATTGTCAGAAAAGTAGCAGAGTCATCCCTTCTTCTGTCAGTCCAGATGGAAAAGCAGACCGCCGCCTTTAACGCTCAGACAGGTGCAGGCGGCAAATATAATGCCCAACTTAGACAAGGTGAGGCAGCCAATCGTGAATTTGGAATTTCGTTAGAGCAAATGGCACAAGCAAGAGCGGGTCTTATGGATGGACTCTCAGGCTATGGTGTTATGCAAGAAGCGGAGCAGATGAGATTGACAGAACTCACTGCTCAATATGCAGAACTCGGAGCTTCAACTGCTGACTTTACTGGCATTCTTGAAACAAGCACAAGAATGTTGGGGATGTCTACCTTTGAAACAACAAACGCTATTGAAGAAACAAGGTTGCTCGCCCAAGGTATCGGCATCTCTTTGCCAAAAGCACTAAACGATCTTAACGCCGCTCTCCCAAGATTAGTTAATTTTGGCGATGAGGCAATAGACATATTTCAAGAGTTAGAAAAACAATCACAAGCCACGGGACTTTCAATTGATGAGCTAATCGGTATCTCAGAAGGATTTATGACATTTGATTCCGCCGCGACCGCAGCAGGTAATCTAAACGCTGTTCTTGGAACACAAATGTTTGATACAATGAGTCTATTGGAAGCACAACTTCAGGGTCCAGACGCATTTGGAAACTTACTTAGAGATCAGCTTCAAGGTGCTGTGGGCGACTTTGAGTCGTTAAATGTATTTCAAAAAGACGCCATAGCGAACGCTGCTGGACTAAATCAGCAACAATTAGCAGCCATTATGAATTCTAGTGATGGTGTCACTGAGGTTACTGAACTACAGACTAACTTCAATGATGCCCTCGCTTCTGGTCGAAGCTTGTTTGAAGAACTTGCTATACTTGGTAAACAAGCAATGATCTCTCTTCAAGGACCAATGGAAATGCTCGGAGGCGTGCTTTCCGTTGTAAATGGTATTTTAGGAAAAATCCCCGATATTATTAAAAGCTCGGTTGCCTTAACTGGCGGAACATTGTTAGCTGTTGGTGCGGCAAAAAAATTGCTTGGATTCGGTGTTCCTGGAGCCACCCGCGCAAATCCGCTTTTTACCCAAGATGCTATGATGTCAGGTCCAGTACTTCCTTCTGATCAAAGAGGCGGCGGAGGGTTTATGGCTGGTAAGGGTGGCAAGCTTTTGAAGGGTGCTGGTATCGGTTTAGGCGTGGGTATGGGTGCATATAATGTCGCCACAGAAGAAGGTGGCGCTGGGGCAAAAGCAAAGGCATTTGGCAAAGGTCTGCTTGGAGCAGGTGCTGGATTCTTGCTCGGCGGACCTGTGGGTGCTGCGGCAGGTTTCGGCATGGGTTCTGGCTTTGCAGAAGGAACAGACAACTACCCAGGTGGACCACTCTTAAATGTTGCAGGCGAGGCTGGAAAAGAACTTATAATACCACCACCCGGATCAGCTATTATCAATAATGAGAACACTGAAAGGCTATCTAAAATGGGTGGCGGTGGAGACCCAGCACTTGCTGCCGCTATTAACAATTTAAGCACAAAGATGGATTCTCTCATGCAAAGACTTGGAGCACCAGGCGACTTTGTGTTGACTGTTAATAGAAGAGAGTTTGCAAGACTAACCAACGAGCACTTCGGAGCCCCAGGAAGTTCACCAGTATCAGGAGTGGGCTAATATGTCTGTAGCGGAGCGTCCACAAATTCGTGGTATATATTCCGGCGATGATGCCAACGTTTCTGTGGTAGGCTTTGCCAGAAACAAAGGATATGTTTTAACATTCGAACATGAAGCGACTGGTCACACTGTTTCTTTTCCATCTATAATTGAAAGCTTTTCAGATGGTCATACGGCAGGTACATCACAAAAAACATTTGCTGGTGTCATGGATCCTCTTATTACGCAAGCTGGAACAACCCGAGATATAGCTCTTTCATTTAAGGTTCTTAGTGCGTCGATAGAAGAAGCCAGGTATAACACACAGAGCATTAATATGTTATTGCAAATGATGTATCCAAGATTGACTCCTGAAACTGGTAGAGGCGTAGGTCTCCCATACATTCGCATTTCTGGATTTAGCATGTTGAACGACACAAAAAGCGTAAGATCAACAAAATGCATTGTTCAAAATATAAGCTATTCTTTAAATACTGACGAAGGCTTTATCATGTCAAAAGATACCGCCGAGGGAGAATTGCATCCAATCAGTATTACTATTGCTGTCTCCGCTAGAGCGATTCTTCCTGTTGACGATAGCGAACAAGCAGTACAACCTTATCCAATTGATTATCCGAGGTATAGATAATGGGAATCTACAGACAATTCAGCAATGTCCAAAATCTTGGTGATAAAAAATACTTTCCATTAAGGATCTCAAGACTTACCCGCCAAGGCACTGGCGACAGAGATGTAGTAAGAGTTTATGAAAGATATATATTTCTAACATCGTATGAGGAAACTTACGAGGCAAATTGGTCAGTACCTGATGCCCCACTCGGAAGATTAAATACAAAATATGACTACAGCCAAACAACAAGAAAAGCAACAATGACTTTTAAGCTGGGGGCAAGAAATGTTCAAGAAGCAAGATCTAATTTAGATTTTTGTTCCGCCATGGCAAATCTTGTTTATGGAGACTATTACCGAAGAGGCGACGACTTTGTTTATAGTGGCGCAAATGTTAATAATAAGATTAAGTTCGGTAATCTAATAAGAAATGAGCTTTGTTATTTTGAGAGTTTCAATTTTACACCAAACATGGACGCTGGTATATATGAGTTTAACGGTAATCCCAATAGCGAAGGTGTTCCAATTGGTCTCTCTCAAGACGTTGAATTTAACAATCAATCTGGGTTACTTGAAGAGACGGGATATGTCTACCATTTTGATAAAGGCAAAGTCTATCCAAAGGAACTTGAGGTTACATTATCATTTATTTTTATTCATGACTACCCACTCGGATTTGGCGGACCAACCAGAGGTCGCGAGTTCCAATTACGCTGGGCACAAAACACTGGCAGAGACTGGCCACATGGAACAGGTCCAATTGGTGTTATGGGGTATATGCAAGCATCAGCTACACCGGCTCAGGAAAGTATCTACACTGATGCAGATGGTAACGAAGTTTCACTTGAAGATCTTGAAGCAAGATACCAGAACTACACATTGGGACCAAATGGACTATCGATACTGCCCGAATAACTAAAGATAGACTATTTATAACATAATGGCTTACGTTGATAAATTTAGAAATAGAAATCGTTTTGTCTTTTCAAATAATGATGAACTGTATGAAGATATTCTAACAAGGAAAAGAATAACCTCTTTGAGGCAATATGAAACAACATTGTTTCCTTCGCTTCAGTCAAAACCGTCTATCAAGACATTCCCACATATTTGGAAAACAGGAGATAGATATTACAAATTGGCTGCTGCTTATTATGGTCGCCCGCAATTATGGTGGGTTATCGCACTTTATAATCAGAAGCCTACAGAAGGTCACTTAAAGATAGGAGACGTAATTAAAATTCCGACTTCTCTTGACTTGCTTTTGTATTATCTCTAAGGAAATGTTATGTCAGATTTTACATTATCAGATTATAAATTACAAGCATACTTGTTGGCTAATGCTGAAGAGCTAACTCGACAGAGCCTGCGTGGCTACGACCCAGAATCCGGGCTTGACACATACATAAAGAAGCTTCAAAATGCTCACCTTGATAATCAATTAGCGGCAAACTCTTTGAATAATATGGAATCACTTGATTTCGTAGCGGATTTGCCAGACAAAATATTAAATAATATATCTTTAGAAGCTACTGTTTACAAAGTTTATTTAAATGAAGGTAGCAATGAAAACCGCGAGATTGAGGTACCTTTGCCTCACAACAGTCAAGCATTTTTCGGACAAGAGGGAGCCGTTAATAGACAGGGCAACACTTTCAAACAAACAAGAACGTTTCTCCAAGCAGAATCGCTTCAAAACGAATATTTTACATCACAAAGATTTGTATCAGAAGCGCTTACTGGCGACTTTGCTTCTCCTTCCCAAGGTGTTCAGATTGGAAATATTGAGATCGTTCGGCTTGGAGGCAACCCCGCTGAAATAGATACCAATATCACTGTTAAAATAACTCTATTCGCGACCCTATTAGACAACTATTTTAAAAAATATGATGCCCCAAACAAAGCCGAGTTGCTATCGGACCCAGACATTTCTGAAGAAACAAAAAGATATATTGCAAACGGAGTTGCCTGGATTGATCTTCTCAAGATAAATTTAGAAGATGGCGGAGGAGAATCAGTTATTGAACAATTCGCAGCCGCGAATGGCATAGACACAACAAGGTATTTACAAAAAGCCGCATTAGAAAATAGTTTAGCTTATAATTCAAGCCAACAAAGGATTAAACTAAAACTTGCTTACAGTACAGAACAGCTTGACATGCTTGGTCCAAAGAAGCTTGGCGTAACACAAGACGATTTTGACAAGTATAAAGAACAGATCAAAGCCCAGACAGAAGTTTATTACTTAAATCTTCATCAAAATGCTATAAACTTCAATGCTGCTGATAAATCTGTGGAAATACAAATAGACTATGTTGCCGCAACTGGAACAAACACAATTGAACGACAAACCGATTTATTGTTTGACGCCTACTTGTATGAAAAAGAACTGCAAGCAAATGATGCAATATGTGCAATTCAAAAGGAAGTTGATAATGAGGAAGGCGTTGCCATTCTTATAGATCCTTTTGGTGCCGATGTTATACAAAGTAATGATAGTGAGTTTGAGCGAGGCACAGGCTCAAATAGAAGATTTGCCACCCGTCCAGAGGGCACTATCAGGGTTGTTAACACTCCCGAAGAAAAACAAGCAGCACTATCAGATCTTGACAAACTTAAGAAAAGACTACAAACTCTCCAAGCAAATAAGCTTATAAACGGACTGTATGGGGCTTCACTTTATGGAGGATACAATTTTAGGCAAAAAGTAGATAATTCAATCAACAAAGGAATTGAAAAATTCACAAGAGCAAATCTATTATTTGTACCTGCTGAAGACGTAACTGGAAAAATTACAGGAAAATTAACACCTGGCACTGTCCACACTAATCTGGGAGTTTATTATTATAACAGCACAGAGCTTTCAAGCGAAGAAGATTACAGGTCATATATCAGGACTGGGGAAGCCATCCGTAGAGCACAACAAGCCGCTCAACAGGCTGGGTTTCAAGACGAGGAATTAGAAGACTTAATAGACAATGACTATCTAAATGTAATCCCACCAGATGAAATCAATCTTGAATATGTTTACTTTGGCGACATTATTGAAGTTGCGTTTGAGGTATTGGCAGCCAACAACAGATTAGCCGAGAGCACCTCATTTTTTCAATCTTTTGAATTTAATTCAAAATACGTTGAATCAGTTCGGAGGCAAGAAACCGATCTCACCAATGTTGATGCAGCAGATTACACTTCAAATAATATAGAATTTTTTGTAACTCCTTTTTACTATTTATCTTATGGCGCACAAACTCGAAGAAGCGGACCTTATAAAGGAACCAGTGTTGATCCAAGAGTTATTGAACTTTATAAAGAATACGGCGAAATTCTTTTTTCTAATATTTCATACAAAAATCCAGCGGATATTAACAATACGATTACAATTAGCCTTGCTGATGTTCCAATCTCTATGATTGAATTTAAGAAGTGGTTTATTAAAAATGTAAGCTCAAAAAGAAAAAAACACTTTTTTATTAAAAACTATATTGAGTCTTTAATTAAGTGGGTATCCAAATTAATTGGGGACGCGGTAGGGGAAGACCAAAGTAAAACAACTGACTTGGAGCCTCCACAATTATTAGTAAACAGATACTTTCTCAATCTTGATAAATACGATTTTTTGCCGAGGGTTGATAACAGTGTATTGAACAACAGGGTCAATATTGTAGCACTACAGCAGTATGTTGATGAACAAGCCACATCTGAGAGCTTAAACGCAAAAGTTCTAACAATACTTGGTCAAACTCCAAATATAAGTTTTGGAACAGGCACGAGAGTAGGAGACAAAGAAGAGGACAGAGCAAAGAGAATTCCACATATTTTATATGGCGGCGCCACAAAGGGATTGCTTAACGATGTTAGTTTTCAAAGAGAAGACATGGTTGGACTTCGAGAGGCTCGTCTTTTTGAGGGCGAGAATATGTACTCTTTAGATATTTTAAGAGAAAAATATAACGCCACTATTCGTTTCTACGGTAATAATTTTTTCAAACCGGGAACATTTCTATATTTAAATCCAGCCACCTTTGGTGCTCAGGAGGCTTTAGGTTCGTCAGCAGATCTACAATCGCCTGCACGGCTCTTGGGACTCGGCGGTTATCATTTAGTTATCAGAGTTTCTCACGAAGTAGACCTTACTACCAACACTTGGTACACTTATGTTGATACAATATGGGAGGCGTTTGGAGATGATGACCGCCAAGGCACAACTGATGATGAAGACGAATGTAAGACATCAATCATCGCCCGATCACAAAATGCATTAGATTTATCTAATAGCGCAGACAGACAACGACTAGTCAACAGAATACTTGCCACTGGAGATGAGAAACTAATTGAAGCAGTAAAAGAGCAGGAGCCAGACTTATTTTGATAGGTCAGAATAAACATGCCGAGAGATAGATTAAAAAAGAGATTTGAGTTAAGAAAAAAGTTTTTGTCAAAAATTGTGCCTACATCTGAACACGACAATTTTTATGACTCTTCCTTGGTCACCTATTATGGTAAAGTAGATTACGAAGGTAATATTGTATACCCATCTGAAAAATACTTTAGCACATTACCAAACCCAAACAAAACCTCTGGTAATACGTTCTACGTTCTTAATTTTGTAGCTCAAGCGTTTAATGACTTTAGAGATTACTACATCAAAGGTGTCTCCACGGGTATTATCAAAAACGATAAAACAAGACTACTAGAACCTATCCGTGCCTGGGAGAGTATGCATGAACTATACGCTAGAAATATTGAACAAACATACTCAGTGGTAATTAACGATTATATGCAAACTCCAAGTCGTTTCTTTGGTCCCGATAGTTTTTATCCGAAAGACTTTGATCACTTTGTTAAATCTTTTAAGAGGTTCTTAACAATAGCGGGACGTGATATTAAACTAAGTCGTTCATCTTTCGTTCTTTCTACTGAGTGCCCTCTATCAACTACGGGCTTGGCAATTGAGGTAGGACCAGTTATGGGGTATTCTAACATCAGCAAAGTAACGAGTGATTTTTACAGCGATCCAAATTTTAACTTTTACATGAAGGCTCTTAAGAAATTTGGATTTATGGCAGATGTGGACTACCCAGGTAGGATTATCGCAGATGTCGGATCTCCAGCCATGCAAGCGTATATGGAAAATTTTGGAATTACATTTGACAACCTTTTTGAAACGTATTATTATAAAACAGAAGATTATGATTATGACCTGATTAAGGTTTACCTTTATCAGTTTTACAATAGTTATGTTACCGACTACCCAATCAAGACTGTGATTAAGGACCGAGGATCTGTTAGAGCAAGTAAATACTCAGTTCAATCAGGAAATTTTAGGACAAGCATACTTCCGCTACCGACCGCGACCTCAAGACTTGTTTGTGAGAAAACCACAACAGAAGTAATTCAGCGAGTCAAACTAACGCAAAGCGACTTGGAAGATAAATACAACGACACTTATTGGCTTAACATATACATCGAAATGCTAAACTATGAACTCGGCAGTGTATTAGATGGAAACGAATTATCCAAAGCGATAAAAAACACGCAAGATATAAATAAAAATGTTGACTTTGATTCCGCAAAGAGTTATATTAATGGTGTATTTAAAAAATTAAGATTTCCTCATGGACAAAAACTTAAAAGACAACAACTTGCCAGCGCAGCTTCTACGTCAGCGCAGACCAGCACTGGTACAGCGGCTACCTCTACTTCCACTTCCGGCGGCTCTTCCTCCGGCGCTGGCTCCAGTGGCGGTGGTGGTGGGTACTAAGAGTGCTACTTGATAGTTCAAACATTAGACGATAAAAGACACTGCGTCGGCATTTATCACGACGGCAAACTTATCTACGACTGCGAAGAATTTGACTTCGATGCTGTAGCTGCGACTTGGAACTACAATCCTGTCTTCTCACAAAAGGATGCTCTTATCGCCTCTCTATTCGTCGGAGGTAAACCACTTGATGAAGTTTGCCCGTCTTTTCTTCGGCACCGCTGGGATGCGATTAACGCCCGTCTGAATGCCTTCTTCAAGTCATTTTCCACTGCCAAAATAAGCATGGACATCCACTGCTTCTTTGACCTTGTTCCTCAACGATTTCTACTTGAATATTGCGAGGTCAAAAACAAAATCACGCATCACATCGTCAGCACTTACACCAAGCCTGCGAACTATGACTTCCTCCGCTCTTTGGCAGAGCTAACATACGATATCGGTCAAATAAAACTAAATCTTGACTATTCAGAGATCGCCCGCGACAGCCATCAACTAAAGGTACGCAACTTCCTTAAGAAGTCCAAATACACCAAGCCGCACATCAACTACAATATGTGGGGCACGAAGACTGGACGCATGACGACTTATAAGAGTTA
>WLWF01002315.1_pt1 | contig 14020 bp, 35 predicted proteins | sample 6718331 | NCBI WGS metagenome assembly WLWF01 (sample SAMN12718692, study PRJNA515312) | sponge metagenome | isolation source: marine sponge | host: Mycale hentscheli | place: New Zealand: South Island, Marlborough, Capsize Point | collected 2003-05-01
GTCAGAAGGTAACTTATCTATTTCTATATTTTTTTTCATAAAAAATTTTTTATAATTTTTTGCACCTTTTTAACAGTGGAAAAGTATTATACCACCCTTATCTGTCTAAAACAAGCAATACAACCTAGAGTAGTGGGACCCCTTTTTGTGTAAAGGTGTATCGACTTATGTAAAAGAAAAATAAACCCAATCGGGTTTGGTACCTCTATTGATATGTAAAGATATTTGTGAGCCATGGCCCGTTAGGGCCATGGCAAGAAAGGTTAGTCCAGTAGGACCATGTATGCCTCGGCATTGTGTTGTCTAAACCAATTTAAATGCTCTCGCATTATCTTCCAATGTTTACTTTCACCTTGCCCAAGTCTTATGTCTTCTAGTGTTGCCATTGTTTCAGCAAGAAAAATACAATCATGTCTTCTTGCCTCTTCTTTATTTAGCATAACAGACTCGCCATTGAATCTGTTCTTTCTTTCGAACTTTCTTTCTGTGTTTGTTTGTGTCATATATCCTTTCTTATTATAGGATTATCCTAGTCTAGTTCGGTCCTGTTGTCAACCCTTTTAATCTCAGACCTTGTATAAGTTCCCTCACGATAACCATACTCATACTCATTAGTTTGTTTTTCATAACCACCACTCTCTCGCCTGTGTCTGATAAACTCGATCGGTCTGCCCTGTTCAATGTTTTCCATATTAACATTTAACCACTCACTTTCGCAACCTGTACTGCAAAAATATTTGGCTCTTGAATTATATTCATTAGAGGTATCTCTAGTCCATAATGCATATCTACCTCTAATCACACCTCTAGATTTTAGAAACCTATCCTGTGTAATTCTAGTATGGCAATCTGGTCCTTGGCAAAAATGTTTATTAGGCATTGTGTAATCCCCCTAACATTGCAACAAAACCACTAAAACTAATTAATGTTCCTAGTGTTGCGTGTTCGCCTGCATGTAAAAAAGTTATTACCCCTAACATCATCAATGCAAATCCTGTTAGTACCATTAGTAATCTTCCTATTAGTTCGCCTGTCATTATCTTTCCTCTCTTTCTTTCGCTTGTTTAAATGCTCGGTCTAGTCTAGCCTGTGCATTTTTATTGTCAATAAATTGTTGTGTGCCTTTGGCTAACCATATGCCAAAAAGTAAAAATAAAGGCAACACAATACAAATTACATATTCCATTATAACCTCACTTTCCAACTGCCTTTGGCAGTTCTATAATTATCTGCGTCCATATCAAAGTATGTCATCAGCTTTGCACCTTGTTTGCTTGTCCAATATCTACACTTGTCTGTCCACTTGCCTTGTCTTGTTATGTGTTTTTTATCCTTATTAGAATAATAAGTGATTTTAAATGTTGTGTTGTTTTCCATATATACCTTTCTATTTGTATGGGACAATCCTATATGAATTGTCCCATAGTGTCAAGTCTAATTTAGACTTTCTTCATATTGTTTTCTAGCCAATATTTTTGCCTCTCTTGATTGATGTTTATTCTTCATACCTTTAATCATACTAGCCAAATTACTAGGATTATAAATTGTCAATCCTGTTGAGTTAGTTCTGATTAATTCTGCCTCATCAACTTGTATTCCAAGTTCTGTTGCAAGTTCAATACCCTCACTCAAATACCTGTATGCTTTCAATCCAATTTTTAATTGGTCGCATTGTTTTTGAATTGTATCAATCCAAGTTTGGTGTTTGGAAACTAAATTGCCTTTTGCAATTCGCCATTTTTCAAAATGTTCGTACTCATCTTTAGTACAAGCTATTGCTCTTGATCTGCAATAAGATGTTCCAATTACATCAAGATAGTATGGCGCATTAAATTCTTTTTCCATACCAATAGCATTATCATCACTATGATAATTACCATTATGACCTAATGCTTTCATACATTCTTCAACATGTTTTGTTTTGTGTGGGTTATCTTTGTTTTCGTTTTGTTGAGCAAAGATATCTGGGTTTAAGTCTTTTGCTTTTAGTTCTTCTCGGTAGTATGCAACTGCAAACTTTTTGCCCTCATCACTACTATACTCACTACCATTTAGATTGCCAAACAAACCAAAATCAAAATGTGATTTAGTTTCTACTTGTTCATTATCCTCATCAACATTTTCATTGTGCGAAAAATAAAAACATTTATCTTTTGCAACAACATCACAAGGTTGTCCATACTTCTTTTTAAAAGTTCGGAGTATTGCAACATCTTCTGGTGGATATGATCTTGAAACAACTAACTTTGCAAGTTCACTTGCATTGAAATATTGTTTATCAACATCTTCTCTTGCTTGAAGAAATGCCTCTCGTTCTTGCGTGTCCTCATTTTCAAAGACATTTTTTATTTTATTAAAGAGTTTGTTTCTTAACTCGGTGTTCATTCTTATTTTACTCATTGTGTCCTTTCTATTTTTATTTATTTGCATAAATGTAAATTAACACTTGACAATAGGATAGTCAAGCATTATATTTGATGTTCAGCCTCATTTGAGGATTTATCGCTGAAACAAAACTATAAATCCTAACGGGACTTGCACCGGCAAAAGCAAGTAGGATTAAAGCCAGGGATACACAGACAACCTGGCCTGATCCCTGGTCCATTGACACCTGTTAAAGTCAGGGCTCACAGCTAGCGTGGGGGATCGATGGACCTGGGATCAGTCATTAATGACTGTGGGATTTGAACACTATAACATGGGGCGTGATACCCGGACGGTATGGGATTGTATAATTGTACTTAATAAGATCCTCCCCCACGTAGCATAGTGACTGGTCAAAGCTCCAAGCTTCAAGCTTGACAGCTGGTATAGGATGGTGTAGGATTAATTTAGAAAGAGAGAAATGATTATGTATAAACTATCAGAAATTATCGATGCATGGACAGCGGTCTATGGTGAAGATATGATGACGGAATATCCGGGCTTCATACAGCACCTGACAGAGGAAGAATCGGAGAAAGAAAGTGAGTAGACGTCCAGGGCCAGCAATGGCCCGAGTCTTCCTGCAGCATGCGCGATGGCTCGAGGACCAGGGACCAAGTTACAAGCTTCAAGCGTCAAGCTGCAAGCGCCAAGCTGCAAGCTTGACAAGACAGAATTATAATATTATAGTATCCTATAATTTAAAGGAGAGGAAAGTATGAAAGTAAAAGACGCAAAAGAAATCACCGGCAGCTTAACACGTACAAGCAAAATGCCAGGCCTAAGTTACAGCCTGCCAGCCTGGGAGTGCAAGACCGGCTCGAAGCTCAGGAAGGTTAAGGGCTCTGTATGTGCCAGCTGTTACGCGCTCAAAGGAAATTACACAAGATACAAAGCTATTAAAGCGGCCCAGTATGTAAGACTCAAAGCAATTGAAGACTCAAGATGGATTGAAGCAATGACAGCTCAGGTTAAGCGGTCAACTTATTTTAGATGGCACGACGCCGGCGATGTACAAGATTTAAATCATTTAAATAAAATCTATGAAGTATGTAGACAGACCCCGGACACCAAGCACTGGATGCCAACACGTGAAGCGTGGATAAAGGACCACCTGGACAGCAAGCCAGCTAACCTGGTGATCAGGTTCTCCCCTCCAATGATTGGGCAGCGCAACGACAGCTGGCCTAACTCTTCAATGGTGGTGACTGAAGGCGCAACGTGCCCGGCACCGCAGCAGGGCGGCAAGTGTGGCAGCTGTAGACAATGTTGGGATCCTGCTGTAAAAGTAGTTTCATACGGTAAACATTAAAATGTGGTATCATCCAAAAAAATATAAAGAATTACATGGCATAACTAGCCGCAAGTGTAATACGCGCCAAAGAGCTCCGGGTAGTTTGCCAGCAAATGGCGCGTTAAATTCTGATCAGGTCATTAGCGAGACTAAGCCGACGGGCGATGGAGAGCGTGCACCTGGTCAGGGCCTTAAAGTTTCAAGCACCAAGCTTCAAGCACCAAGCGTCAAGCTTTCGAACCAACCTGTTCAATCGCCAAGCGACAAGCATCCCAACCAGAGTAACAAGCGTCAAGCTTCAAGCCGTAAGTAACAAGCTCTTCTATCCGAGAACCATGGTACATGGATATTGGAGAAGTTTTAGAGGGCAAAGGACCAAGGGCCTTTGCAAGTATGAAAGTGTTGTGTGGGTGCTTAATATGGAAGCCAATTTGATGAGGCGAGAATCGAAGTTTGTTACCTTTAGTAACCTTTAATTCTACAGTACAAAAGTGCCCAGAAGTATTACAGACCAATAGATCAGGAGTCCCAAGTAAGCTAATGTTTTCAATTCGAATAAGCGAAAATGATTTAAAATTTTGCTTAACATTTTTATAAAATTTAGCCTCTGGGCCCATATGTTTTTCAAGGTAACCACTGCACTTAAATTTGCAGTTTTGGTGGTATGTTTAGTGTCTGTTGATTGACGGTTTTTAATACAAGACGATGTGCACTATGACCTTTGTGGCCTATAATTGGTGTGCTGTTTTCTTGTACTTCCATTCTAACTACTTTTTCTAAATGACCATTAATTTGAACCATAATGACGGCATTAGAAATAGCATTACCTTGTCTGCTACCATCTTTATTGGCTGCTGTGAAACTAGATAAGAATTGTTGCAAATCTTGTACTCGCATTATTTTTTTATCTGCATTTCTAATAGTTGAATCTCTTCTCGAAGTCTAGCAATTTCTGCTTGGAAGTTATCATTTTGAGTTTTTAATTCTCGTATGGTAGATGCCATTTCAATTACAATTTGTTTTGTAGCTTTCAATTGATTTTCAGTTCTAAGATGCAAACTTTCTCGTTCTTTGTATTGATGTAAATCTGCTCTGTATTGTTCTGTTAACGCAGAGACAGTATCTATTGTAGATTCGTTTTCATGACTCATATCTTCCCCATGTTCTTTCTCATATTTGTATGTACGCTTGTCTTTCATATATTGACAATATAGGATAGTTACCTTAAAAAGTCAATATGGGAGTTCCTAAAAGATTAACAGAAATGCAAAAAAGATTTGCCGAGTATTTAGTATTTGGTGGTCCTGAAGGACCAGTCAACAAAGCTGAAGCAGCCGAGCTGGCAGGCTACAGCAAGAAAAGATGTAGACAAGAAGGAGCTGAACTTACCAATCCCAGACAGGCACCGCTTGTAGTTAAATACCTAGATGAATTAAAACAAGAAAGAAATTTAAAATTTGGAGTAAACTATGAAGGCCACATAGCTGAGTTAGCTAGAATTAAGGACCTGGCTTTAAAAAAGAATTCTTTCTCTGCTGCTGTAAACGCTGAAACAAATCGTGGAAAGGCAGGAGGACTATACATAGACAGAAAAATAATAAAACATGGTAAATTAGAAGACATGACAGAAGAACAACTAGAAATGAAAATGGCACAAATCGAAGAGGATTACGCAAGTCTGTTAACCGATGATAGTATCATTGACGTTAGTGAATCCGAGTTATCTTCTTCACACAAGAAGTTGGAAAAACCGACCGCTCCGAAAAGTGAATAGAACCATCAGCCTCAACGTCATAACCTGCAAAGATTCTTACAGTTTCATCATCTTTACTAAACAACCAACCTTCACTCACCGGTGTTGCTAGTTTCATATCTTTAAATTCTTTGTCTGTACCCCAGCCGCCCTCAGTGATGATATCAATCCAATCGATACGCACACGCTTATAAGGAAAGGGCACGTGTTGTTTAACAGTCTTTGGTTTAGTGTAGCTGTTTATTCTTCTAGATTTTTTCTTGGATTTCATTTCTGTATATGTATCTAAAAAAAATCAGTTTTACCAGAATTTTGTATCGCGCGCGCATAGGCAAACTGTAATATTGTGTGAGGTGACATTATAATCTGTCACATGACACTTTTTAAAATCATAATTTGGCAGACATTAGTTATATATACCAACACTTTTAGTTGAAGTGACAGAAAAGACACTTTTTTTAAAGTAGTTTTTATTTTTATTTTTATTTTTTTTACCATACATATACACTGGAGCATTTAGAATGATTCTAAAGTGTATTTATGCCACAATCGTGACATATTTATCACAGTGCTTGTTTATCTGCCTTGTTTTTGACATAATATTTCCTCATTATGGACACTTTATCTTCAGCCTCAGCCATAGTTTGAAGCAGCTTATCGGCTTCACCCGTGATGTCCACGTGTTCTGGAATTATTATATTGTTCTCACTTAACGATTGTATTTTGTACATACAATCTTCAATTACAGCTTCATATCTCTTTAGAAGCGTTCTAAACAACATCTCGTTCATATTTATCCTTCCTATTATATTTCTTTTTATTTTTTATTACTTTGTGTCTAAAATGTTTTAACTGCACAGCAATAGGATTTCGTTTTTTATTTCTTTTCTGACTCATTAAAATCCTCTGCCTGCTCTCTGCATTTATCGCCTTCTTCTTTAGAATGATTATAATCTAGCCATTCAGCGTGATTAATCATTATTGTCCTGTACTCCGGTGAAGTCTGATGGCCGAAGTTCCACCTTTGCTTTTTCTTTTTCATCGAACCTCAATTCATTATACATGTCAATTCGTTTTAGTGCCTTGTGTTTCCAGGCTCGAAGGCTTGCACCTTCTGTTTTGAATTCTTGATAATATAGGTCAGGCGTGCAGACCATGATAACTCCTTGTTCAATCTTACTGCCGTAGACGTAGTCGTGGGCCATTGCGTACATGGCAATCTGTAAGTAATAGTCTTCGATCCATTCTTCTTTTTTCGGACGATTACTTTGTTTGAAGTCAACAATAGTTTCTTTGCCATTGTGTAAGCAAACCAAATCTGTAGAGCCCGCGTACAAACCCGGGTAGTGTAACATGACTTCAGAGCCATAATACTCTTCCACTGGCGCAAGACCAATCTCAATAATTTTGTCGGCCATGGGACGCGCCTCTTGTCCAATCCTTGTAAGATCAACGCAGCCAGTTCCGAGTACATAGTGCTCGAGGAATTTGTGCATGCAGGTACCCCTGCTACTAGAATGATTCTTGATTCGTTCAGCTTCTTTTTCACCTTTTTTAGCTATCCAGTCTTTTAAAAATTGTTTATTTGCGGTGGCACCTAATATCGTAGTCACGCTCGGAAGTCTAGAATTATCTATGTCATAAACCCTGGTCCCTGATCCGGGGTCCGTGAGCTGTTTACCTTGGATATAGTTGTATTTATTACTTTTTTTAATCATTTTTCTTCTCGGTTAAAACTTCTATCTTCGCGTTATCTTTATAACCATCATAATAATATCCGGTTACTTCTTCATTCTTCTTAATTTTTTTACCAAAAATTCTATCGTATTCTTTTTTATATTTTTTCGTAGGAATTCTAGATCTACCATCCCACTGTGGTTTTTTAGATGTCATATGGTCCTTTCTTATTTATATATTTACCTCTATTGGTTGGTTTATATTTCATTTTATTATATTCAGATTCTTTTATGAATCCTCCGTATTCTCTCCCTGATCTAGACTTACCGTAACTAGGCACTTGACCCAAACCAAATTGAGGCTTAGGTTTCTTTTTCTTAGCTTGTAATGGTTCTTCTTTTTCAAGAATCTCTCTTATCTTTATATCTTCTTTTGTTTCCATAGCCTTTTTTTCTATCTGAGTATAGCATACACCATGACCAACTTGTAAGTTTTGTTGACCAATGATTTACAAACATTAAAAAATTATAAATATATTTATCAAACATTTCTTATTTCCCTTTCGAATGCAAGGTCAACGATATTATCATCTAAGCCTTGAATGTCTGGTTCATAGTGGTTTATTACTTTTTCAATTTCATGTAACTTCACAACTGTGTGAGGCCATAATTTTTTACATACATCTAAACAATCTCTAAATGTACAACGCCAACGCCATTGTTTTTTATTACCTTTCGGTACCTTCTTAGGTCTAACGGTTCCTACCATCAACGTTTCATGTACAAGTTCTATTACATTTTGATCTGTCATAGCTATCTCCATGTTGATACGCCAACAATCATAGGTACCATTTCTTTTTTTCTCTTTATACTTTTTATAAGTTACACAACCCTCACCATCAAACAAACCTGCGATGTAGGCGATATCTAAATGATAATTACTATTCACCTGTTACCGCCATTCTAACCACCGTGGTCCATGGACTAGGACTTAAATCTCTAGTGCAGCTTACGAGCATTATCTGTAATATAATCAGCATCGATATAAGACTCCACAACTTCGGACTCATCCACATATATTTCTCCTTCCGAATCACATGTTTGACATTGCAGAACAATGTGTTCTCTTCCTTCTTCTATATGACATTGCACAAATCCATTCCCTTTACAGTCGGGACATATCAGTGCGTGTTGTTTATACTTTTTTGACTTTTCCATTTAACTTCTTCGCTTTCTCATTTGCAATTGATTCAATGGTTTTACTAATTGACAATTGTGCGTCGGGCAATAATACCTTAGACAAATTTATCAATGTCTTGTATGTTTCATGTGTTAATGAAACATTTCTATATTTAGTTATATCAGTCATTATGACTTCCTTTCATTTAATTATGAGCAATATATAGGATATAGAGGAGATTTGTCAAGTATGAAAATTATATTATCTTTGATTATTTGTTCGCAAATAGCGGGCACTTGTATGGAACCATACGAATGGCCTGAAACATTTAATACTCAATATGATTGTATGATATTTGGTTATGAAGAATCACTAAATAAAATGAAACAAATTGGTAAAACAGACGTTAATAAATATAACATGTACATTAGATTTACATGTACTCCTCAACAAATCATATAAAACCCCGTAAGTTCCGTGCACGTACTGTTACGGGGCCAAACTCCAGGTCGCTAGGTTTTACCCATGATCGCTAACGTACAGAGGAATGCAGTTACTGCTAGACTTGGACGCCCTTGAGCTTTCTAAATTTTTTTAAAAGATCATACCACAATGCTTTATAGTATGGATCTTTTGTTTTGTTCCACATTACTGCGGTTTCATTAATCTTTGTCAAAAGTTGTTTTCGTTCCATGTGCTATTATCTTTCTTATGCCAGGGCATTTTATGTCTAACGTTGCATAACCAGCCCAAGCTTTTTTAATCAGATTAAGTTCTAATATAAGATTAGACCATTGTTTCTGAGTAATGTTACTACTTGTTATTGTTAATTGTTTTTCTTTCATACCCAAGACTAGGATATTTTGGGAGAGTTGTCAACCTTTTCTTTGTTTTTTCTGTTGTCTTTTTTCGTGTTTATTTCTTGATTTTTTGTGACGTCCTGGCCGTTTCTTAGGTTTATTTCTAACGTATACACTAACGCCGTATAAACCTTTTTTCTTAGCCATTACTCAATAGTCCATTCTTTAACAAACGGAGTACCACCATCGTTACGTGAAGTCATGACAGGTAGATAACTTATTTTACCATTGATGTGTTGATGTAAATCTGCTCCACAGTTCATACATCTATATAACTCATTAGTTAAACCAACTAACATAGTTAATTCTGTGCACGTCGGACATTTACCGTTTACGACTTCTGCTGAAACTTTTACCATTACTCTATTATTAACTTCTTTATAGATAAACTTCCATCAATATTTGACTCTAATTCTGCCATAGATTTTATGCATTGGTACTTGACATGTCCATCAACTTTTGTACCACGTTTTGCAATTCTTTTGCCTTTTAAACATTCAGACATTGATGGCTGTATACGTGCTTCCTTAATCTCTCCCTGTACAATCATAAGTAGGGCTACCACTAACTCTGTCATAAAATTTTACCTTTGTTTTCACCTTGCTTGATAACATATTTTTGTGTACCATGTTTGCCGTGTTCAACAGACTTTTTTAAATTTTTAACAAAGTTCATTTGTTTAGCTTTCTTTTCCATGTCAGAAATATATTGTACCACTTGTCTAGTAATTCTTTCCATTTTCTCTTACCTTATCTTTTAATCCTTCGATATCAGCTAGTGCTTTATCTAATTGTTCTCTTAAAAATTCTATGTTGACTTTGTTAGTCATATTCATTTCTTGAGTTTGTTCCATTTTTTCTACAGTCTTGTAAAGATCCTCAATTAAAAATATTTGTTCCTGATCGACGGGGACCTGTTCACTTTTTTTAAGCAAATCATTTTGAAAAAGCTCACGTGATGTCTCCAGCGATACCAACCTTGCCGTCAGCTCCGTGTATGCGAACACGCCAGCTGCGACTAGCAGAATTAGCGAGGCTACAGTTTTCATCGGCATCTGTACAGCAGCCGATTCTGATATATTTAAAGGTTTCTTACTCATTTATTTCTGGTTTTGGTAGCGGGAGTATATAATCTTTTGGAGGCATTTTCAATCCACCTTTGTCCGATTTGGGTCCTATCATCTTATCATTCATTAATTTAACGTCTGGATTCTCTTTTTTATACTCATCTTTCAGATCATCCCACAAACTTTGTGAATCAGATGGTCTAGTATTATCTCGTGCAGGAGTTACACCTCTACATTTTGATACAAGCAAAGCAAAGTTTTCATTGTGTGCAAGACTAGGATTGCTATTAACCCGACCACACATTTTCATTAACTCTAATTGTTGTTTGATTGCTACGTTTTCTTTAGAAGTCTTACAGTCTGTACCTAGATACTTTCTAAAAGTTATACTAAAATTTTGTGAGTCGTCATCATAATCACTTGTGTTTGATGTTCTATAATCTGTATCTCTATTTCTTTGTTCTACCCTAAAATCTACTTCTCCACATCTTACACCATACTCGTTAAGATATTCGTTTCTAGGATACGCAGGTTCTACAAACAATGCTAAGATTGTCATCGCCAAGATCAGTAGTCCTGTAAAATAATAATTCATCCTGAGAACCTCCATACATTACCTGTTTAAGTCTTTAATATCATAGTCGTGTTCTCTGACCTGGTCTGCTAGTTGTCTATATAAATTTTCTGCCATCTGCCAAGTAGACTCAGCAGAAGTTAGTCTTGTGTTTTGGTCTACAATTTTATCTTCAGCAACTTTTAAATCTCTTTTTAAGTCTACGATTTCTTGTTGGTTTGAATTAATTGTGTCTGTAAGATTAACAATATAACGAACGCCAGTAAATGTACCGACTAGCACTGAAGCTACCACAGGTACTAATACAAAATTCTTTTTTAACAAATCTGCTAAATTCATTTACGTTCCTCATTTTTTCTTTTCCTCAATTTCATAAAAGAAATTGTCGGTGTCTTCTGTTTTCCATGCTCCGGTATCCTCTACATTCCATTCTGAAGTTTGTACTTTCCAGTCGGGTGTAGTGTCCTTCACAGTAAACGAAGGGAGGTCCCATATACATCTATTGTTTGGCTGTGCCGCATAGTTGCCGTCATTTAACGCAATTATGTGAGCGCACTTATGCTCGTGCGGAATCTCTGAATGATCAGAATTCAGTATATTAGCATCTGGATGTCCCCAGTCAACGGTAAATAAATATTTGCCGTGATGCCATTTTTTATCTTTGCCTATGTATTTGCCTGAAGAGGCTGTTAAGATATCCCAAGTAGTAACAGCAGGATAATAACTAAAGCTATTCCATAGCTCCAGCTCATCAAGTCTACGTTTAGGTACTTCTTGTGGATCAAAGCCTCTTTGTATGAAGGCGCTAATCGGGAGACGATAAAATACAGCACCGTTTTCCATAATCGCATGGAATAAGAGTGCACGTCCTGTAAGACTCGTAATACCGAAGATAATGCAGTCTTCAACTTCTCCCACATGTCTGGTAAGGTCATATAAATACTCCTTTTTTATTTGTGCATATTGTACAGGAATATTTGCATTTAAGTAAGCCATAAAATAACCTCATTTTATTTGGCCCCAATTAGGGCCGGATTCGTAATCTACTTTATTTGGTACTTCTAAGTCAACTGCAGATTCCATAATATCTTTTATCTTCTCTGCATGTTTAGAATCTTCAACAGATATATCAAGTTCATCATGTACTTGTATATGTGGTATAATCCCTTCTTTGTGTAATTCAATCATTGCTTTCTTTGTCATGTCAGCTGCACTACCTTGAATAAGTTTATTTAAAGCTTTGTAAGTGTAAGCTCTCTTGATCCCTGGTCCGTGTTCCAAGAGCGCTGCGTCGTGCGGCAATGCTTTATGAATACCAAATTGATTTGGCTCCCACAGGTGAAACCTGCACAGTCTACCGAGCAACGTTCTTATCTTACCTGAGTCTTGCGCTCGATTCATAACATTGTCCATCAGTTGTTTAACAAACGGTACTCGGTTATGATACTGTCTAAAAAGTTCATCAGATTTATCTTTAGATACACCTAACTCTGCTTGTAGTTTATTTTTACCCATACCATAGAACAGGCCAAGATTTATGGTCTTAGCCTGCGATCTAGGTATCTCTGCCATATCAGCAACGATCGTATGAAAGTCGGCATCCCCCTCACGGTAGGCCTCCAATACTTCGTCCACTCCATAGAGATTCTGTAAAGCTGCATAATGCACTACCAGCCTAGGCTCTTGCTGAGAATAGTCAAAACAACCCCATGTATGGCCCTCCTCGGGCACAAATAAAGCCCTAATCAAAGGTCCGAGGTCCTTGTTCCTAGCTGGAATCTGCTGTAAATTTGGGTTTGAATACGAGAATCTGCCTGTCACAGTTCCGCCATTATCTGATCTAAGTTGGTTTATATCAGCATGAATTCTACCCTTGTGAGAATGTTTCAATATGGTATCAATAAAAGTGGTATGGGCCTTGTTTATTTCACGAGCCTGGGCAATTAGTTTCACTGTTGGGTGGGGGTGATTCTGTAAAAAATTTTTAGTAAAGGAAGGTGCAGATGTTTTCTCAGTTTTATCGTAGTCTAGTTTCAACTTGTCAAAGACTTGTGCAATCGATCGGGCAGCCCATATCTGAGTGTCTACTCCTGTTTCTTTTTTCACTCGGTGTAGCAGTGATTCTTCTTTTTGGGTTAGTTCTTTTTTTAATTGATTGGCTGCTGTCACGTCTACCTTCACCCCTAGGAAACGCATATCAACAAGACAAGGAAACAACTCAGTCTCCATATCAAAAATAGATTCTATATCTTGGTGTAAAATTTCTTTCTTTAGCTCTTGCCAAAGTTCTAATGTTATCTCTGCATCTTTTTCTGCGTATGCACCTACATAAATGGCAGGTAGTTTATACATTTCTGCCTTGGCGTCAACACCCCAATCTTTAGCTGCTTGATATAAATCACTTTCACTTTTTGTTTTACCGGTGTATCTTTTAGCACAGTTGTTTAAGTCATAGCGCATTTGATTTTCATCAACAAGGGCCGATGCAATCATCGTGTCCACAATACGACCGCTGATACTTAGACTGAGCGCTTTAATCCAACATACGTCATACATGGCGTTGTGAAATATTTTTGTTGCTGGTGTAGATAGTACACCTTGAAACCATTTTAAAACTTTTGCTCGACTCATGTTTCCACCACCTTCGTGAGCAATAGGATAATAACCTGACCAACCTGTTACAGCTACTGCAATTCCTACAACATCGCCTTTACCAACTACAGATCCTGACCCCATCTTCATTAGGTCTGGGTCTTTAGTTTCTAAGTCAATTGCAATTTCATCATACTTAGATAAGTCTGGAAAACTTTCTGGTGGTAACCATTCTGTCTGTGGTTTAAATAGAGGTATCTGCATCTTTATAATCCCTTTCGATAATCATTTCTATAAAGTGTATTGCCTTAAGTAAATCTTCTTTCTTGCCTTTGTGAGGATGCCTGCAAATATATTTTATAACACAGCCTTCCGGGAATAACATATTGTTTTCTATTACAAATTTACTAGGCTGAATTTTAAATCCTTGGTAGTGTGATCCTGCAATTTGTTTGTCGTATGGGTTCATAGTAGATAACCTTTCTCATATTTTTTTGGTTCTATTATATGTAAATTTTCTTTTGTTCTTGTTGCACCTACATAAAATAATCTATTCTCGTCATCAGGATTTCTTTCATAACTTCTCATAGTATTTTCTGTA
>WLWF01002317.1_pt1 | contig 14017 bp, 29 predicted proteins | sample 6718331 | NCBI WGS metagenome assembly WLWF01 (sample SAMN12718692, study PRJNA515312) | sponge metagenome | isolation source: marine sponge | host: Mycale hentscheli | place: New Zealand: South Island, Marlborough, Capsize Point | collected 2003-05-01
TCTGAAAGCAAAGGGCAAAGCTAGACAAGATACGTCTGGGTTTGTAATTAATGTAGTACAATTAGCGTAAAGCTAGGGAGAAACTATGAATAGAAATAAAGTAGATCAAATAGTAGATGATTACTATGAAGATGCTGAGATCATAGATACTAATCCAGAGAGTAAATACTTTGGAGACGATCACAATGCACAACAGTTAGAGAGAATCTTTGATGAGTGTGTTGAGAATGGTATGTCTTATGATGAAGCAGAAGAGGAAGCAACAAGAATATTCCAAGAGCAAAGCATATGAATAAAAAATTATTGTATAAGTGGGAAGAGTTAAAAGAAATTAAAAGGATAGAAAGTGAACTAGATTTTCTTGAAAAACTAAATCTTTTAATTAAAGATAGGTTGGTTATTTGTAAGGAAGATGTAGCCAGATTAGAAACAAAAGGAATAACAGGAGAAGATGAATGACAACAGCAGAAATGATAAGTAAAGCATTCTTTGATGGATATGGTTTGATGTTTAAGTATCATAAGACTGATACAGGTGAACACCAACAACGAATGCTAGTCACTGTATCCGATTTAAAATACAATGCTGATGATGAGATATTAGTTGGTGGTTGTATTAGTAATGATGGGGAATACAGACAATTCTTTTTAGAAAACATGATGTCTGTTAAACCTTTTAAATATATAGATATTGCAGAATTGTCACAATAATGTCACACAAATGACACATTGATATGATAGGATATGTTTTGTAGTTAGGAGTGAGCCTTTGTAAAATCCCACTGGTCTTATATGTCTTAAGTGCGTGTTAAGGATGAAAGTAAATGAGAACTAAACCACCATGCACTAACTACAAATTTGTCCGAGGAACTATCTGCGAGTTTCACAATGATTGTTGCAACAGTCGTGAAACTAAAGAAGAGAAGGACAACCTTGTCCGAGTAAGGAAGGACAAGACTCACCAGTCCCTAGAGTGTGAGTATAAATCTAGGATAGGGAGTTTGGTTTACTTTAAAACCAGTGTTGACAGGCACTATAAAAACCGATAGTTATGTTGCTGTTGGAGGAGTTGGTAGTTATCTTCGGAACTAAAAAACTACCACTTAATTTTAAAAGGAGATATAATATGAGTAAAGTATTTAGAGAATGGTTTGATACTGTTGACAAGAACAGTCAAGAGTGGTTAGACTTTGTTAAACAACAAGAGCAAGATGATGAAATGTCTGCTCAAATATTGGAGGATATGGATAATGGAAGTTAAATTACAAATGGGTGCAAAGACTTTTGCATGTTTAGTGTTTGAAAATATCTTTAGGTCTGGTCGTAATACAATGGACTATGCCTATGGTGTGAACGTTGATAGTATAGAAATGTATAACGACTTTACATCTGATATAATTTTAGAACCTTATGAAGCTGAGAAACTACATAGAAAGCTAGAAGACTTAGTTCCTAGAGTGACTGTAGGTTTGAGAACTCAAATGAAAAAACAAATGAAAGAAATTAAATTACAGTTAGGAGAAGCTATATGAAAATTAAAGCATGGCACATAGGAATTGTTTGGGAAGATGATACAGAAGAAGCTGTAGCTGACATTCCAGATTGGGTAGCAGAAAAGGTTGATATATTTTTAGATAGATACGAGGAGGATATATGAAAAGAATAGAAAAAGGTACATGGCATTCCAGAGTTGAGGAAATTTTATGTCGAGACTTTGGAAATTTGTACAGTAAATTGACAAATATAACGCAACATTTGTTGCTAGATTCTACCCATGCTTATGTAATAAATCATAGAGATGTAGATTCTCTATCAGAGATGGAGATAAACATGCTTGTAGAAGAGCATGTGGCTTCGTGTATTGCACGTTCTTTTAGGTACTAAGGGTATGCCCTACCTTTTAATTAACCCTATGCTTAGAAACGATCTGAGAGAGTCATTAATTTTACTGTCACATAAGTTGCATTTGGTTAAAAAATATGTTATAATCTTATACAAGTTAAAACATTAATGAAAATAATAATTAATTATATTAATAATTTATATAAAAATAAGGATAAAGTTTATGGATGATTATATTAATAATCTTATAGATAATTACTATAAGAATGCAAACTTAATAGGTACGTTACCTAATGAGTTTGATTATCTAAAAGATAAAGACGTGGTTAAAGCAGAAGAAGAATATGATTGAATACAATGGTAAGAAAGTTACCCCAAAGGTGTATGCTAAACACCAAGTGTCTGATTACTTGATGGGTTTGTTTGATAGTCCAGAGGTTCATATGGATAAGGGATTTACAAACGCTACACCACGTGAACAAGCTGAGATAATGAATCAAGTTAGTTTGTTTGAAGACAGGATTCATAAATTGTTGGGTGTTAAGTTTAAAAGTATTACAAGCAGTAGTAATTTTGAAAAATCTATATAGGAGATAGAGTTATGGAATTTATATTAATAGTTGTAGGTGTTGTTATATTATTATCAACAACAGTTTTGTATATGTACTTAGTGGATGAGGAAAAGATAGAACCACATATACCTACACCTATGACAAACAAAGGAAACTTTTGGGATGCAGAGACACAGAAGTATTACAAATGGGATGAGTTGATGGAACTTAAAAAAGAAAGAGAGGAACAAAATGACACAACATGATGATGCTGTTGAACAGCAAAGACAAATACTTGAATTAGAAAAACAAGCTAAACAAATTGTAGCTATTGACACAAGGTACAAGGATGGGTTATGGTATCAACAAACAATAGACTATGCCGATGGTAGAAGTGTTACAGAGTACAGAGACAAACGTAGAGCAACGATAGAGGAGAATAGGTATGGCGAAGACGTGGAATAAAACTGCTCATGTATCTGCTACACAAGGCAGAGGTAAGAAGACAAGTCAAGGTAGAGGTAATGTTGCTTTCTCTACCATGAACAAGAACAAGAAAAGCAACTTCAAAAAATATCGAGGGCAAGGTAAATGACAGTACAAGATTTAATAGATACTTTACAAAAGATTAAAGATAAAAGTTTATTTGTTAGAGTGTTAGAGAATAAACCTTTTAGTGATGATTACAATTTAGAAAATTATTGGATAGATAGAATTGATGTAGCTAACACAGGACAAAGTGGATACGAACTACATGGTGAAGTTGTTTTAATTGGAGAATCTTAATGAACAAACATGTTAAATTTTATGAAGATATGGAAGTAGAATTAGTTCCAAAAGATATAAGAGTATCTAAAAAACAATTAGAATATTATATTTCGAATGTTTCAAGGGACTATCCAAAAAAATTTACTGTTACAGAATTAAAATATTTTATACTAGGAATTATAAACTATCAAATGGAACAAGATAGAACTATTGGAGAATTAAGACAAGAGATACTTGAGTATGAAAGCATGTATGATTCTATGAATTATTATGATGAAGCAACTATGCCTGATGGCTCTGTATATTTAAGTGATGGAATTTATTTAACACCTGACGGTGGCTCTTATGATGATAAGGATTAAACTATGAACATATTTTATTTTAACGAATGTCCAGTTGAATCAGCACTAGCACAGCCAGATAAGATGCTAGTCAAGATGCCACTTGAAACAGCACAGATGTTATGCACAGCACATAGAGAACTGGATGGTGATGAGTGGGCAGACAAGCAAGGACTTTACAAAACTGCATACAAGAATCATCCTTGTACTATCTGGGCAAGAGAATCTAGTTCTAATTATCAATGGTTGTATCGGCACTTCATCGCCTTGTCCATTGAGTACAGTCACAGATATGGTAGATCGCATTTAAGTTTTGATAAACTATCAACACCTCTTATGCAACTACCACTTAATATAAACATTGGTGATATGACACCATTAGCACAGGCTATGCCGGAGGAATACAAACACAATGACCCAATCGTTGCGTATCGTAGATATGTAATAAATGAAAAACACTATGCCAAGTGGGAACAGAACAGAGCTAAACCTACATGGTGGACTACACAGGAGGTAGCGTAAAATGAAATTTAAAATAATATTTAGTGCAGTAATGGTAGCAATGATGGTTGCTATTGTTAGCTCAGTCAACATCACAATGGACAACATACAAGAAAACAAAGCAGGACTTACAAGGTTGAATAAATCTTTCCTGTCTCTAAGCGAAGAGTTCGAAAGTGTAGGTAGGACTGCTGACTTAATAGAATCTACAAGAGAAAGGTATCGTAATTCTTTAGTTGATTTATCAGATAGACTAGATGCAATGGAGGAAACTAACTCAGAGATTTATAGAATCTTAAATGATTTAGATGAACGCTTAAACAAATCACCGGTTGCAACTGTGGTTATTGAAAAGTATATAGAGCCAGAACCTACAGAAGAGTTAGGAGTTAATGCTGGGCTAGGAGTTCTTACAGGAACACAGGTTTTAGGACAGCCAGAGATAGTACCAGAGCCAGAAACAGAACCTGTTGTATGTCCAAAGGTTAGATCAGTTAAACCTTATGGAGATTACATTGAAAACATTACAATCAAACGAACATTAAAGTTTACAGTGATCTATGATTTGTTTAATGGTAACGTAGTCAATGTTCAATACGATGGTAAGATACCTAACAAAGTTAAACAAGCAACACTTAATTACGTAATGGATTTAGAGTTTGATAATCCTATTACAATTACTGGTTGCACATTACCATTCACAATTAACATTTAGGGGTTGCTTTTTATAGCAACTTGTGTTATAATACAAGCTTATTAAGATGAACTATATAGTAGAAAGAGATCAATACAATACAGAGATACTTACTCGTGATGAGTACAGGAAGTTTGGATTGTATATGACGGAACACTATCCAAATGTAGGGCATGTAGTGGAAAAGTTAGACGATACCTTTATGGTACGACTTGATGATACTTCACTCACATTTTGGGAAGAGATACTCACTGCTATTAGGGATTAATACGAAGGTATATTATAAGAAGTTTTGCCCTCCTTTATTTAACTTATAATATTTACAAGTTTCCGGTCTTGTGCCAATCTAAAACCGGCTTAACTTTTTTAACCAAACACTTTACTTTCATACAAAAGTATGTTATAATGTGTGCACTTAATACAAACCGATGGAGGAAATAATATGTATGAGTATGTAAAAGGTAAGGCAATGTGGGCTAATATCACATCGCCAAACACGAGGTTTCAACCTCACAAGTATGGGCTAACTGTTCTTACAGACCCTGATACTGCATCTAAACTTGAAGGCATAGGTCTTAATCAAGTTAGAGACAGAGCAGGACAGCCTAAGTATGATGAACCTGCATTTACTTTTAGCAAGAGAGCTACAAGAAATGATGGCACTGCAAATGCTGCACCTAAACTTGTTGACACCGATGGTGCTGACATGGATGTTAGCGTAGGCAATGGTTCAGAAGTTGTTGTTAAGATCAAACCTTACAAGAATGATTATGGTCAGTTCGCTGAACTTATGGCTGTAAAGGTTGAGAACTTGATAGAATATGTTGAAGGTGATTCAGATAACGAGGAGTTTTAATTATGATTATTACTATTAATAATGATGATGGCAACACCTCGTTTGATGTCAACAATATCAGTGATGATAATGTAAAGCAAGAAGCAACTGTTATTGTACAGAAAGTAGGTAACTTACAAGTTATCATAGAAGCTTTAGACTTTGCAAGTCGTACACATCGAGCCAACTTAGAAGAGTTGCTCAAAGATAGAGAAGAAGCAATCGTTGAAACAGAATCTGCTCGTAATGATAAAGGGCAGTTCGTAAGTGACGACCCAGAAACTATCGAGGATGAATCTAAAGTAACAAAAAAAACATAGTCTGTGAGGAGGGCTAACATGAATGATACAACTTGGGATAAGTTGAAACAACCCTGTCCACTTTGCAACAGCAGTGATGCTGTAGGAGTCAATCAAGATGGCTCTGCAAAGTGCTTTAGTTGTGGAGAATTTATGCCTAACTATGAACAAGCATGTAACGGAAAAACTATGACACAACCACAAACAACTCAACCAAAACAACCTGATAATGTAACCGAAGGTAACTTCATTGCATTGACTGACAGAAAAATATCTCAAGCAACTGCACAGAAGTTTGGGGTTAAAGCTGTTCAAGATTTAAAAGGTCAGGTCATTAAACATTTCTATCCATATTATAATGGACACGAATTGTCAGCTACCAAATGCAGGAACTCTATTACTAAAGATTTCTTTGTACAAGGTAGTTATAATGACACCGGATTGTTTGGTCAACAGTTGTTTAAGGGTGGCAAGTATGTCACCATAACCGAAGGGGAGTGTGATGCTATGGCAGCTTACGAACTACTTGGTAGTAAGTGGGCTGTGGTATCCATCAAGCGTGGAGCACAAGGTGCAGTACGAGATATCAAGGAGAGCTTAGAGTTCTTTGATAACTTTGAAAACGTGATCGTTGCTTTTGATAATGATAAAGCAGGAAAGGATGCAGCAGTAAAGGTTGCAAGACTTTTCAAGCCGGGTAAGGCTAGGATACTCACACTTCCCAATGGGTTCAAAGACCCTAACGATATGCTTAAGTCTAACAGACATAAGGACTTCGTTGAATCTTGGTGGTCTGCTAAAGTGTATACACCATCCGGTGTTATCAATGTTACAGAGCAACGTGAGAAGTTTCACAATCGTGAGAAGAAACAAAGCATACCTTATCCTTATGAAGGACTTAACAAAAAGCTGTATGGCTTGAGACAAGGTGAGCTTGTAACTCTTACAGGTGGGACAGGACTTGGTAAGTCTAGTGTAACCAGAGAGATAGAGCATTGGCTTGTGAAACAAACACAGGACAATGTAGGTATCATAGCATTAGAAGAAGACTGGAGACGTACCATTGATGGTATACTTTCCATTGAAGCTAACGCTAGGTTATACATTGACCAAGAACGTGAGAAGTTTTCTAAAGAAGAACTTGATAAGATGTTTGACATCTTGTATGATGGTGAGAATAAAAACAGAGTATGGGTTCATTCCCACTTTGGTACCAATGACATTGATGATATCTTTACCAAGCTTCGCTTTATGATTATTGGTTGCGACTGTAAATGGGTGGTAGTAGATCACTTGCACATGTTGGTAAGTGCAGTACATGAAGGTGATGAGAGACGAGCCATTGATACTATTATGACTAGACTTAGAAGTTTAGTTGAAGAGACAGGTGCAGGGATTATTCTTGTGTCTCATCTTAGACGTGTCGATGGAAACAAAGGACATGAGAATGGAATTGAAGTAAGTCTCTCTCATCTACGTGGCTCCAATAGTATTGGACAACTATCAGACTGTGTGATTGCATTGGAACGTAATCAACAATCAGATGACCCTGATGAAGCTAGGACTACAAGACTACGTGTTCTTAAATCAAGATACACAGGCGATGTAGGTATGGCAGCTAGAGTTATCTATGATGCAGAGACTGGTAGACTATCAGAATTAACTGATGCAGATATTGAGTTTGACAACTCAGGTGAAGAGGTATTTTAATGGATTTAGTATTTGATATAGAAACTGATGATATCCATGCTACTAAAGTATGGTGTATTGTTGCCCAGAATCCTGACTCAGGTGAGATATTTAAGTTCCCACCTAACAAGTTAGAAGAAGGGTATCAGTTTCTTACTACAGCAGACAGACTTATTGGTCACAACATTATTGGATTTGACATCCCAGTTGTAGAAAAGTTTGGAGGAGTAAATCTTAGTGATAAAGAACTCATTGATACCTTAGTTTTATCTAGACTATTTAATCCAACACGTGATGGTGGACACAGCCTTGAGACTTGGGGTTATAAGCTAGGCTATCCTAAGATTGAGTTTGAAGATTATCTTAATTACTCTACTGATATGTTAAACTATTGTGTACGGGATGTACAGTTAAACACTAGAGTACTACAGGAACTTCGAAAAGAATCAAAAGGTTTCTCACCTCAATCAATTGAGATTGAACAAGGTGTTGCTAAGATTATGAAACAGCAGGAGCAAGATGGTTTTGATTTTGATATGCAATCTGCTTTAAGTTTATTAGCAGAACTTAGAGAAAAGAAACAACTGATTGAATCAGAGGTACATGAAACTTTTAAACCTAAATGGGTAGACACTAAACAGGTCACACCTTATATCAAGAAAGATGGTAATCTATCTAAGCGTGGACTAACAGATGATGAGTATCAACGTTGCTTAGACACTAACAACTTCAATCCCTTTATGAGACAAACTTTACAAGAGTTTAATCTTGGTTCTCGTAAACAGATTGGAGAATATCTTATTGACTTTGGTTGGAAGCCAGATAGATTTACACCTACTGGTCAGCCTATTGTAGATGAGAAAACATTATCTAAGATAACTCACATCCATGAAGCAAAACTTATAGCAGATTTTTTATTACTGCAAAAGCGTATAGCTCAGATTGATTCGTGGGTAGAAGCTGTCAAGGATGATGGTAGAATACATGGATTTGTTATTCCTAACGGTACTATTACCGGAAGAATGACACACAGAAACCCCAACGTTGCACAAGTTCCTTCTGTTCATAGCCCTTATGGTAAGGAATGTAGAGCCTGTTGGACTGTACCAGAAGGACACAGCCTTGTAGGTGTAGATGCAAGTGGACTAGAGCTACGTATGTTAGCACATTATATGGATGATAAGGAGTATATAAATGAGATTATTAATGGAGACATTCACACGACTAACCAAAACTTTGCTGGACTTGAATCAAGAGATCAGGCTAAAACTTTCATCTACGCACTCGTTTACGGAGCAGGAGATGAAAAGATTGGAAGCATCATTAAAGGAAGCAGAGCAGACGGTAAGCAGTTGCGAGAACGCTTTCTTAGTAGTCTCCCAACATACAAGTCTCTTAAGGAACGAGTTGACAGAGCAGCTTCAAAAAATTTCCTCAAAGGATTAGATGGTAGGAAGTTGTACATAAGAAATAAACACTCAGCTTTGAACACATTACTTCAAGGTGGTGGTGCTATTCTTATGAAGAAAGCTTTATGTATTTTATCTGGTAGGCTTCATCTTAGTGGTACACCACATAAGTTTGTAGCTAACATTCACGATGAATGGCAGATAGAAGTTATGTCTTGTAGAGCAAACAAGGTAGGACAGATGGCTGTTGAATCTATCATAGAAGCAGGTGAACATTTTGATCTACGCTGTCCAATGGATGGCGAATTTAAAGTAGGAGGTAATTGGAGTGAGACACACTAAATGTACATGTAATGATGAATACGATGAGAATGAAGAGCATGATGTTAAATTAGGAGAGTGGCTAGAAAGATTATTTATTCCTTCTATAGATAATTGTGGTTCAACAATAGATGTTTATGATAACATGTGTTTTTATACGGAGCATCATTCAAATAGAAAAGATGGAGAACACGATGATATTACCACCATGTGTCATTATTGTGTATTAAAATTTAAACAAGATGAAAAAGGATATTATGTAACAGAGTATACTAATGGGAGAAACTGGAATGAAACACATTAAACAACCAGAGCTATTTGAAAAAAGAACATGTCGTATATGTAAAGCAGAAAAACCATTATCGGATTTTTATTTACGTAAAGATACTAAAACACCATCGTATAGAACAGAATGTAGACCTTGTCAATTAAGAATGGCTAATAAAGAAAGACATGTTATAGGTGGTAAAGAACATTTAAGAATTTTACTAAGAGATGCAACCAAAAGATCAGCAAAGAAAAATGCAAAAGTTTCTTTAACAAAAGAAGACATAAAAGAAATTGCAGTTACTCGTTGTCCAATTTTAGGAATAGAATTAATTATTGGTTCACAAGACTGGTACAACTCTCCTAGTTTAGATCGCATTGATAATACCAAAGGATATGAAAAAGGAAACGTTATTATGGTTTCACACATGGCAAACTCTATTAAAAATCAAGCAACACCAGATCAAATACTAAAAGTAGGTAACTTTTATAAAAAGTTATATGATGAAAAAGGAATAAAGTATGACAAATAAAACCAAAACCCTTGACACATTAGTCGAAGATATATATAATAAGATAGGTGTACTTGCTGATGGTGAGCATATTGATCTAGACCCAGAGACTATCGATCAGTTTGGTGAGTCTATGAAAGAGATACTTTACAAGTGGTCTCATCCTGAACCAAGGGGTGATGCAACCTTACGTATGTCTAACATAGGTAGGAAGTCACGACAGTTATGGTTTGATATGAAGTCAGAAGGTACTCCAGAAAGGATGCCACCTTCTTTATTCATTAAGTTTTTATATGGACATTTACTTGAAGAGATAGTTATATTTCTTATCAAGCTATCTGGGCATACAGTTACTGATGAACAGAAAGAGATCAAGGTATCTGGAATCAAAGGACACATGGATTGTGTTATCGATGGAGAGGTTGTTGATATTAAGACAGCTTCCGGATTTGCTTTTAAAAAATTCAAGGATGGTACTCTAGCAGAGAACGATATGTTTGGTTATATGGCTCAACTTGCAGGGTATGAACAAGCACAGGGTACAGACAAAGGTGGTTTTCTTGCTCTTAATAAAGAGTCTGGTGAGTTAGCTTTATACAGACCTGATAACTTTGACAAGCCTAACATCAAGAAAAAGATTACAGATATTAAGAAGGCTGTTAAGTTATCAACACCACCAGAACTATGTTACAGTCCTGTTCCAGATGGTAAGTCTGGTAATATGCAGCTACCTAGAGAGTGTGTATATTGCAGACATAAGTTTGAATGTCACAAAGATTCTAATGAGGGTAAAGGTTTAAGAGTATTTAAATATTCTAATGGTTTAAAATATTTAACTCAGACACCCAAGCCACCTAAAGTTATAGAGGTAACACAGATATGAGTGGAAGAAGATCAAAACAATTAAGACGTAAAGCAGAAGACTTACTCATAGAGTGGTTAAGAACTATGGTTCCAGATGGAGAAGATACATCTAAGATACACAGAAAGAATCTAGATGAGTTCTTACCAGAACAAACACACATCTTTGCTAACAATAGATTTCTTCTTAGTGCATATAGTTTACGATGGTTTTACAAACAGGTTAAACGGAATCCACAGCTAACGCTTGGAGACCTTAATGCCTAGAAGAGTACCTAGAAAACCTAGACCTAAAAAGATTAACGTACCTAAAGGGTATGACAGTCGATGGGAGTATGACATTCATTTAGGTATACTTCAAGACTGGAAACACCATTGGGATGTCATACAATATGTCGTTGAACATAAATACGAAGCTGACTTTGTTAGAGACATAGATGGTAAAACAATTTTATTGGAAGCTAAAGGTAGGTTTTGGGACCACGCTGAGTACAGTAAATATATTCATATTAGAAAAGCACTACCAAAAAATACTGAGCTAGTCTTTTTATTTCAAAAGCCTTTCTCTCCTATGCCGGGAGCAAAGGTTAGGAAAGATGGAACAAAAAGAACACATGCTGAATGGGCTGAAACAAATAACTTTACATGGTATAGCGAAGAGACTTTACCGAAGGAATGGAAAAATGAGAAAGAGTAATTATAAATTTAATGAAGACAAACTATTACAAGAGCTTAAAGGATACATTGATGCTACATACAGTCAGCATTATGCATCCGATAAATATCAGGCTACCGATGTTATTATTGATTCGGGACATGGTGAGGGCTTTAGTCTTGGTAATATTATGAAGTACGCTAAACGCTATGGAAATAAAGATGGAAAGAACAGAAAAGACTTGCTAAAAATCTTACATTATGGTATAATAATGCTTAACATTCACGACACAGAGAACTCATAATGGTAGATGATAAAGTAGGTATCAAGGAATATCTTGGTATAAAAATAAATTATAGTAACGAAAAAAATTTAGATAAGTTCAGCCTTGACACACTCAAGGATAGATATTTATGGGAGAATGAAACACATGCACAAGAAGCATTTGCCAGAGCATCAGTCTTCGCAGCCACCTACAAAGGTCACACAGATTTTGAATTGGCTCAAAGACTTTATCACTACAGTTCCTCTTGTTGGTTCATGTTTAGCACTCCTATACTTAGTAACGGGGGAACAAGTCGTGGTCTTCCTATTAGCTGTTTCCTCAATTATGTACCTGATAGCAGGACTGGTCTATCAGATCATTATGACGAGAATATTTGGTTGGCAAGTTCAGGTGGAGGTATTGGTGGATATTGGGGAGACATCAGGAGTAACGGTGTTTCTACTACTCACGGTAGTAAGTCTACTGGTTCAATTCCTTTCATCCATGTCGTAGATTCACAGATGTTAGCCTTTAATCAAGGCACCACAAGACGTGGTTCTTATGCAGCTTACATGGACATATCTCATCCAGAGATTGAAGAGTTCATTAACATGCGTAAAGAATCAGGTGGAGATATTAATCGTAAGAATCTTAATCTTCACAACGGTATTAACATTACCAATGAGTTCTTGAAAGCTGTTGAAGATGATGCAGACTGGAGATTGGTAGACCCTAAAAGCAATGAAGCTATTAAGGTTGTTAATGCTCGAGACTTATGGTGGCAGATCATTAATGCTAGAGCAGAGACAGGTGAGCCTTACATGGTCAACATCGATAGATGTAATGAAGCTTTACCAAAAGAACAGAAAGATTTAGGATTAGAAATCAAACAGAGCAACCTTTGTTCTGAGATTACTTTACCTACAAATGAAGAGAGAACAGCAGTATGTTGTTTATCTTCTGTCAACTTAGAATACTTTGATGAGTGGAGTGAGAACCCTGTGTTCATTGAAGATTTAATTACCATGCTTGACAATGTTCTTCAACATTATATTGATAACGCTGTTGACACAGATAACTTAGGAGAGTACAATGCAAACTTTAAAAGGTTTCAAAAACATATTAAGCCGGGCAAAGAAGGGTTTCTTAAATCTGCCTACTCTGCTTATCGAGAAAGGTCGTTGGGTCTCGGTGCGATGGGCTTCCATTCGTATCTCCAATCACGCAACATTCCTTTTGAAGGTATCTTCGCTACGGGTTTCAATTATAAAGCTTTTAAATACATTAAAAAACAGGCAACCAAAGCTTCTGAAAGACTTGCAGACGAAAGGGGTGAAGCTCCTGATGTCAGTGGCAGTGGCAGGAGGAACGCTCATCTACTCGCTGTTGCTCCTAACGCTAGTTCTAGTATCATATGTGGTGGTACTTCTCCTTCGATTGAGCCATATCGTGCTAACGTTTATACGCACAAGACTCTCAGTGGTTCGTTCCAAGTTAAGAACAAATACTTAGAAGACATATTAGAAGATAAAGAACTAAGTAAAAAAGAACTTGAGCTAGTATGGAAAGACATAGCAGCAAACGAAGGTTCAATACAACACATGGGACATGTCTTCACAGACGAAGAGAAAGACATATTTAAAACAGCCAATGAAATAGATCAGATTTGGATTGTTGAACATGCAGCTAAACGTCAAGAGTTTATTTGTCAAGCACAGTCAGTTAATCTATTCTTTACTATACCTACAGCCACCGAGCCACAGGAAGTACACGATGAGTACATGCAGTATGTTAATGATGTACATTGGTATGGTATGAACAAACTAAAGTCTTTATATTACTTCAGAACTAATGCTGCTCGTAATGCAGAAAATGTAAACACTAAAGTTCAGCGTATTAAATTAGATGATGCTGAATGTATAGCTTGTGAGGGATAGTATGGGTTGTTGGCACTGTGGAACAGAATTAATATGGGGTGGAGATCACGACATAGAAGATGAGAATGATGAGTATATTATGGAAACTAATTTAAGTTGTCCTAAATGTAATTCTGCTGTTATTATTTATTTACCAAAGGATTGATATGAAACAATCAGAATTTGACAAGGTGTTTAGTCAGAAGTTTTCTGGCTTTACAAGTAGGATGTGGTTAGATTATTGTGATGAAAATAATAATCCATTCGCAAAAACAAAAGATTACGCAGGATA
>WLWF01002318.1_pt1 | contig 14010 bp, 12 predicted proteins | sample 6718331 | NCBI WGS metagenome assembly WLWF01 (sample SAMN12718692, study PRJNA515312) | sponge metagenome | isolation source: marine sponge | host: Mycale hentscheli | place: New Zealand: South Island, Marlborough, Capsize Point | collected 2003-05-01
ACAACGTGTACCGCAAAATGCGGCTGAAGGCGGAGGCGATCCAGCAGCAGTGGCCGGACGCCGAGCTCGGCCAGCAGTTACGCGACAAGGTGCGCGATAAGCCTACGGATGAGTGCGACTTGCTCGAGGCTACGGTTTATATGCCCGATGAAGATATTTGGTGTTACCACGTTATTGACCCCGAAGAACGCGTCGAGCTGGTTTACCGCACAATGGAAAGTTCACCTTGGGTCATCGCGCGTTATATGAAAGTGGCCGGCGAGATATATGGTCGCGGCCCGCTAGTCACGGCATTGCCCGACATCAAAACGCTAAACGCCACAAAGCGCATGCTGCTGCAAAACGCGTCGTTGTCGATCAGCGGCATGTTTACAGCGGCCGACGATGGTGTCCTGAACCCTCAAACCGTGACGATTGCCCCTGGCGCAATTATCCCTGTTGCCCGGAATGGTGGCCCGCAGGGGCCAAGCCTGGCGCCTTTACCGCGCTCCGGTGATTTCAACCTGGCGCAGATCGTAATCAATGACCTGGGCATCGCGATCAAGAAGATATTGCTCGACGATACGCTACCGCCAGACAGTATGTCCGCGCGCTCCGCGACAGAGGTGAACGCGCGCATGCAAGAGCTTGCGTCGAACATGGGCTCGGCGTTTGGTCGCCTCATCACGGAAGCCATGCTGCCGCTGGTTTCCCGCATCCTCAAAGTCATGGATATGCAGAACTTGATCGACATGCCGCTGCGCGTCGATGGCCAAGAGGTAAAGGTCGTACCGATCTCGCCGCTGGCAAAAGCGCAGAACCTCGAGGAGCTCGAGAGCGTGTTGCAGTTCATGCAGTACACGAGCCAGCTCGGCCCAGCCGGCATGATGGCCGTCAATCAGGATCGCGCCATCGAGTTCGTCGCAGATCGCCTGGGCGTACCGCCCTCGCTTCTTTCGACGCAGGAAGAGCGCGAACAGTTAATGGCTGAGATGCAGATGGCTATGGAGCAAGAGCAGCAAGCCGAATCCGCGCCCCCAATCGAATAGGAGAACAAGAATGGCTGATGATTTACCACAGCGCGCACGCATGTTGATGAGTTCGGTCGACCAAGAGTTCGGCGGCAAGTACGCCGACACGATGGAAGGCGAATGGCTTGTGCTCATGCGTAAGGTGCTCGAGGGCGAGATCACCGACAAGGACAGCGTCGCCGCGATCAAAAAGGGCTTCAACGGCGAGTTTGGCGAGGAAGCCCTACCCGCGCTCGAAGCCGACATCGCCGCTGCGAAAAAGTAATGGCCAAGTCGCCGGCATGGACGCGCAAGGAAGGTCAGAACCCGCGCGGCGGGCTCAATGCCAAAGGTCGCGCGTCCTACAAAGGCGGTACGCTCAAGGCTCCTGTGAGGTCCGGCGACAATCCGCGCCGTGCGTCGTTTCTCGCCCGCATGGGCAACATGAAAGGCCCGGAGCGTGACGCCCAGGGCAAAAAGACGCGGCTTCTTCTGAGCCTTAACGCGTGGGGCGCCAGCTCTAAAGCCGACGCCCGAAGCAAGGGCGCCGCCATCTCCAAACGTAACAAAGCGAAAGGATAGGCCATGCCCGCAAAACGCAAGGGTCTCTACGCCAACATGAACGCCCGAAAGGCCAAAGGCATAAGCCGGCCGAAAAGCAAGTCTACAGTCACCCCCAAGGCCTATCGGTCGATGAAACAAGGCTTCAAAAAATAATGGATTGGAACGATCTACTCGCGCCGCCGACAGAGCTGGCAGCAGAGAGTGAGCCCGACGATCTCGACAAATTATACACGCGCGTTTTTTCGACGCGCGATGGCAAGAAGCTGTTGGCGCATCTACGCGCTTCCACCATTGAGCAGCCAACCTGGTATCCGGGCGAAGACGCCAGCCACGGATACGCGCGCGAGGGGCAGAACAGCCTTGTGCGTGAAATCGAGCGTCGCCTCAACCGAGTAAGGAACCCTGATGTCTGACACTTCGACCGTCGAAACCGATAACGCCGAGAGCGCCGGAAGCGACGACAATCAAAGCCTTCTTTCAGCAACCCCCGCCGAAACGACCAATGACGCTACTGAGCCCGAAACAATTCCGCACCTGGTCCAGGAAAACGACGACCTGGTTGAAGAACAAAGCGCAAACGCTAACGAGCGCCCTGAGAACATTCCCGAGCAATTTTGGAAAGATGGCGCAGTCGATAGCGATGCTATGGCAAAAGCCTATGGCGATCTGCGCGCAAAAATGGACAGTGGCAAACACAAAGCTCCAAAGGATGGCAAGTACAGCTTGGACGGCCTCGAGGGCGTGGACGCAGAAGACCCGACGCTAAACGAGTTTGTCGAACTGGCGCGGGATGAAGGTATCTCGCAAGGCATGTTTGAAAAACTGACGCAATTTTACATGCAAGCAGCCGGACAAGCTGCCGAGGAAATCAGTTATCGCCGCGATGAGGAGTTGGCCAAGCTCGGACGCAACTCTGACAAGGTGATCGCGTCGATGGATAACTGGCTGACAAAAATGAACACGGCCGGCGTGTTGTCTGGCCAAGAGCTCGAAGCCGTCGCCAACGCGTCTACCAATGCGTTGTTTATTTCTGCGCTCAACAAGATCCGACGCAGCTACAACGAGCCCGATATTCCGCGCTCTGAAGTTGCCGAGCCCGACACGATGACGATGGACGATATCCAGGTGATGATGGCCGACGAAAAGTATGGCAACGATCCAGCCTACACACGTCAGGTCGAGCGCAAGGTCTACGAGCTGCATGGCGAGAAAATCTAGCCCAAATTTGGGCGCTCGCTTGCGTCGAAAATAGTTAAATGGAGGGAGCTCGATAACCGCGTTCGCGGCCGACTACGCGTATTCGCGGCCCGCTTGGACAACCGCATCTCACAAATCGTAATTTTTTAGGAGAAAGCTCAATGGCTACCATTAGCCCCGCTTTCGTCACGATTTTTGATAATGAGGTTAAACAGGCCTATCAGGCGTCCCGCGCACTAGGCGGCCTCGTTCGTGAAAAATCTATCGACGGCGATACAGTTAAATTCAACAAGCTCGGTAAAGGCGTTGCGTCCGTTCGCACGCCGCAGTCCGACGTTGTGCCGATGTCACTGGCCTACTCGCTGGTGACTGCGACGATGACCGATTACATCGCCGCTGAGTACAGCGACATCTTCAACCAGTCACACGTTGGTTTCAATGACCGGCAGGAGCTTGTCGGCGCTGTCGGCAACGCAATTGGTCGCCGCATGGATCAGGTCGTCATCGACGCACTTGATGCTGCGACTGCCGTCGCTGTTGCCAACACGATTGCAAACGACGGATCGTCTGGCTCCGCCAGTGACCTAAATGTTGGCAAACTCCGCGCCGCCAAGGAAGCCCTAGACAGTAACAACGTCCCGGCGGCTGATCGTTGCCTTCTGATCCACGCTCACAACTTGTCGGCGTTGATTGGTAACACCGAAGTTCAGTCTTCTGAGTTCAATGAGGTCCGTGCGCTCGTGGATGGCTCTCTCAGCCAGTTCCTCGGCATGCGCATCGTGGTCATCGGTGATCGCGACGAAGGCGGTCTCACTAAGGATGGATCAAACGACCGCTCTTGCTATGCGTTCCACAAGAACGCGCTGGGCATGGGTGTTTCGATGAACCAGAAGTCTGAGGTCAATTACGTTCCTGAGAAAACCTCGTTCCTTGTGTCCTCAATGTTTGGTGCTGGTGCCATTGCTATCGACGACGGTAGCGCTGGCGGCATCGTCAAAATCACCTGTCGGGAGGCTTAATCATGGCATTTGATAGAGCAGGATGGTCTCCGGCTGGTGGTCAGAGCTTAAAAGGCTCTGCGCCCCAGATGTGGACCTACACCACAACCGACGCCAAGACCGATGTCGATGGCGCCGGCTATTTCAACAGTGTCTCTGACGACGTTACCGTCGGCGACATCATCTACAGCTACGCGTCAACCGGAGGGACAGCTACGGCTACCCTGCACATCGTACTCAGCAATGCCTCTGGCGTTGTCGATGTATCTGACGGCACTGCAATCGCAGTTACCGATAGCGACTAAGTTTTGCGGCGGAGGGCTTCGGCTCTCCGCCCTTAACCTTTCGAGGAACGGGCATGGCCACAGGCGACACAAAGCTATCGATCTGCTCTGACGCCCTCATCATGCTCGGATCCTCGCCCCTCTCCTCGTTCTCCGAGGGTACTGACGCGGCGCAGATCACCGACCGCCTCTATGACGATCTCCGCGACACTTGTCTTCTGACTTATCCTTGGTCTTTTTCTGTAAAGAAATCGCAACTCGCCCGCAGCGTTGATGCGCCGGCCAACGAGTGGCGTTACAAATACCCTCTGCCCTCCGACATCCTCGGCAGCGGCCCGCGCGCCCTGTTTACAAGCGGCGCAGCCGGCGCCCACGCGGTTACGCACGGATGGGAAATCTACTCCAGTGATGTTCAGACCGACTATGACACGGTCTACATCGACTACCAGTTTCGTCCGAGCGAGGACGTTATGCCGACGTATTTCGTGCAGCTCCTCAAATACTGGACCGCCTGGCACATTGCCGAGGCAGTGACCGACCAGATCAGCAAGGCACAGTATTTTCAGTCACTCGCCGTCGGTAGCCTGTCCGAGAATATGCGTGGCGGAATGATGCGCCAGGCGATGCAGATTGACGGCGGCAGTAAGCCGGTCGCTGGCTTCCAGGACTTCCCGCTCGTCACCGCTCGAGCAAGCTAATGTCCCGCGTCGTTCGCATACAGACAGATTTCGCCAGCGGCGAGATCGACCCGCTTCTGCGCTCACGCATCGATCTGAAGCAGTACTACCAAGCGCTACAGACAGCGCAGAACGTCTTTATCTTGCCGCAGGGTGGCGCAAAGAGGCGCGACGGCCTCAAGTTCGTCGCCGAGATACCGAGCTCGGCTGCGCCTGAAAATGGTGTGCGCTGCATCCCCTTCGAGTTCAATACAACAGATAGTTATATGTTCGTGGTCGCGCATCAGCGAATTTACATTTTCAAAAATAAGGCGCTGGTCACAAACATTAACGGCACCGGCAACGACTTTCTGGCCGTCACAGCCATTACATCGGCAATGCTGTCGACTTTGCGACACGCGCAATCTGCCGACACAATGATCCTGGTCCAGGAAGACCTGACGCCGCTTAAAATCGTGCGCGGCGCAAATGATGCAACCTGGACAGTTTCGGCCATCACTTTTGAGAATACGCCGCAACACGCCTTTACGATCTCGACAAGCAATCCGGCGGCGACAATTACGCCTGATGTCGCGTCGGATAACATTACGCTGACGGCAAGCGCTGGCGTTTTTGCAAGTGGCAACGTCGGGCAATATATCAATGTCCTCAATAATTTTGGCCGTCTCCGAATTATCGAATTTGTATCGAGCACCGTCGTGCGCGCATACGCTGAAGTGGCCCTCTTCGATACATCCGTCATCGCGTCCGGCGATTGGGAGTTAGAGACCGGATACGAGGACGCGTGGTCTGTCAGCAAAGGGTATCCAAAGAGCCTGACCTTCCATGAAGGGCGCCTTTACTTTGGCGGCGCTAAGTCGCTGCCGACCACTTTTTACGGCTCTGTCGTCAATTCGTTTTTCGATTTCGACCTGGGCGAAGGTTTCGATGATCGCGCAATTATTGCGACGATTACAACCGAGAGCCTGAACGCCATCGTCGACATATTTAGCGGCCGCGATCTCCAGATATTTACAACGGGCGGCGAGTTCTATGTGCCGCAAACGACGAACGAGCCTATCACGCCGGGAAACCTGGTCGTCAAAACTGCGACGCGCAACGGCGCAAAGATCGGCATCCCGGTCGTCGGGCTCGACAGCGGCACATTATTCATTCAGAGGTCCGGCAAACAGCTCAATGAAATGCTGTTCACCGATGTCGAGCTTAGCTACACCACCAGCAACATTTCGCTTTTGTCGGGCCACCTACTCAAAACGCCACTGGACATGGCAATACGCCGCGCGACCTCGACTGAGGAAGCTGACCGCCTATTTCTCGTCAACGGTGATGATGGCTCAATATCTTGTTATTCGTTGCTTCGAGCGCAGCAAGTCGTCGCGCCCTCGAGCGTCACAACTGATGGAGAGTTCCAGGCGGTAGCAGTCGATGTAGACACGATCTACACAGTCATCAAGCGCAACATTAACTCAGCCAATGTCTACTATGTCGAGGTCTTCGACAATACTCTCCACACAGACAGTGCAGTCTATTCGGCGTCGGTAAGCGCAACCGGAACTGCGGCGCACCTAGCAGCCGAAACGCTCGACGTAATTGTCGACGGCAATGTGCAAGCGCAAAAAACTGCCAACGGATCCGGCGTCGTGACGTTTGATCGTGCGTCCGCCTCAAACTACGAAATCGGACTGCCGTTTACTGTGTCTGTCAAGACAATGCCGCTGGAGCCAAGGCTGCAAAGCGGCTCGATCAAGGGCTTCAAAAAACGCATCGTTAAAGTGAACGCCGAGGTTTTTGCGACCCAGGCCATGACGATCAACGGCCAGCAAGTTGCTTTTCGGAATTTCGGTGAGGATGTACTCGACACCTCCGTCGTCCCCTTCACCGGCATCAAGACCATTGGTCCTTTGCTCGGCTTCGTCGACGAGGGAACAATCACCGTCACGCAATCGGTGCCGCTCGATATGACCGTTCTCGCACTCGATTATCAACTAAGCGTAGGGCAATAAAATGAGCATGACAGCGGTAATGGTTGGCGGCGCAGTGCTGAGTGCTTACGGTCAAATTCGCCAAGGACAAGCGCAAAAGGCTATGTATCAGGCGCAAGCGCAACAGGCTGAGATACAAGGACGCAGCCAGGCGATCAAAGCGCGCCAGGAAGCCCTAGCCTACCGCCAGGAAGGCGTGAAAGCGCTCGAGACCACGCGCCGCAATATGGCCACAATGAACGCGCGGGGCGCGGCTGGCGCGCTTGATCCGTTCAGCGGTTCAGTCGGTAATCTGATGACGCTGAACATGGGGTACGGCGTCGAGGATTATTACACGGCTCTCGACAATGTAGCCCTAGCCCAAGAAAACCAAACAATCGCGAGATCAGCAGCGCAATACCAGGCCGGTATTTATCGGTCTGCGGGAAGTATGGCCATGCAAAACGCATACATCGGCGCGGCAAGCTCTCTCGCCCAGGCTGGTGGAATGGCATATCAGGCTGGAGCGTTTAGCGGCGGCGGATCGGCTTCAGCTTCTTATGCTGCCCCTGCTCGGTCCTACGCGCCATATCAAAGCCTCGGCTCCGGTAGCGCAGGAATGTTGATCTGATGGCGCCGCGCTACCCCACATATGAGCGCACCGCGCGATTAAGCGCGTCGATCACGACGCCGCCAAATGTTAATTTTGCTGGCCTCCGCGAAGCTGCGAAGGGTGGGCAGCAGATTAGCCAGGCGGCTGATCGCGTGGTTTCATTTGCCGCAAAAGAAATAGAGACACAATCAAAGTTTCGTGGCGCGCAAGATGCGGCTGCAAACCCCACAGGCACGCTCGAGAAGTTCCAGGACAGCGGCCCCAGCAACGCCTACGAGCGCGCGGCCTATGACGCAGCAGTCAAAATAAGCAGCGCCGACATCGAGGTTAAGGCGCGGCGTGATATCGCCAACAGCCTGATGGAGTGGGAGCAAAACAAAGGCGATCCCACGCAGCTTCAAGCGCGGCTGGCGTCGATCTCGGCCGGCTACAGCGACGCAATCGCGCAGCTCGATCCTGTTTCTGGCGCGCGCCTAAACGGTATACTGTCGTCAGCGGGATCAAGCGCGTTTCTGAGCTATAGCGAAACACACCTAAAAGAAGAGCAGAAGCGCTTGGCCGCTGGCTGGAACTCGGCCAGCAGCAGCTATCAGCAAGAGATTGAGATTGCAGCGCGCAATGGCTTGGACATCGGCCCGATCTTGGCCACTGCACAGGCCACCGCCAACAACCTCGGCGTAGCGCCGGCAACCGTAACATCGAGCGTTGAGAAGCTGCGCCTGGCTGGAGAGCGCGCGCGAGTTCGCGGTGAGTTTGATCGCGCCGCCGACAAGCAGCAGTATATCAACGACTTCATGGCTGATGTTGGCGAACGCACCGGACCTGCGCGCGGCCTGTTCGAGGCCGACATCAAAACACTTGCCAGCGAAATGGACGCGACGCTCAGTGGCGCGCGCTCGGCAGCTAAGTCGACGATCACAGCAGTGAAGGGCGCCGTCAGCGACACTGTTGGCGCCATGAAGTCTGGCGACCGTGTCAGCCCGGACCTTATTAGTGAGCTAAATAGCCGCGCGGAGGCTACTGGCGACCCAGCAGCGATTGCAGCCGCGCAACGTGCCGAGATTGTTTTTGAGGCCACAGAGCCAATGCGCGGCGCCAACATTTTTGCTCAACGCCAAGCCGTGGAAAACGCGCGTTCGTTTGTCGAAAATGCTAACGCTGACACAATCGAGGTCGCACGCGACACCTTGACGGCCGCCGAGGCAATTTTGCGCCAAACGGAAGCCGCGTTAGAGACAGATCAGGTCTCATACTTAAACAACAACGGTCAGCAGCTTCGCCTGATAAACCCCGCCGACATCGAGGCCGCAGCGGTCGGCGATCCAATGCTGTCGGGTGTAGGCTCGATACTGGCTGAACGCAGAACCCGCATCGATAACTTCGCAGCGCAAAACGCTGCGGACCCGATATATTTTAGTAAGGACGAAAGCCGCGCCTTTGGCGTGTTTCTTGAAAACGCCACACCCGCCCAGGCGTTGATTTTTCTCGAGGGAATACAGAACGGTTTTGGCGACAAGGCATCCGTCGTCCTGGGACAAATCGACAACGGCGAAGGGAACTTCTGGGCTGACGCCGGCGCCGTGTACCAGGCCAGCGGAAACAACAAGTTTTTCGTCGATGTCTTCAACGGCAGAAAATTTTTCGATGAAAAAGGCGACCCGCCACTAAACGCAGCCGACAAAGCCAAGATCAAGGAGATCACATCATCACTGACCTCGGTCATGGGTGGCGGCGATCTAACGGCGCGCATGCAGAACGTCGCGGGGTTTGCCTACACCTCACGCCTGGCTGGAGGCGCCGTCGAGGACGAAGATGGATCACTTTGGCGGCGCACCTTGCAGGAGGCTATGGGCGCCACATACAAGGATGACAAGCGCCTACTCGGCGGCGTTTACGATATGGATGGCCAGAATGTAATTCTCGCCCCTAGCATGTCCATCGTCGACGCTGAGTATGTTGAAGACAACGTAAACAGAATGAGCGCGGAGACGCTGGCGGCACTTGTTGGTGAAGATGCGGCCGGCCGCGTCAGCAAAACTGACTTGGCAAATATCGGATTTCTCGGGACCAATCGCGCAAATCAGGTTTATCTCACAAACGCGGCGGGAGCCCTTATCGGTGCGCGGCCAGTATATCTAACTGAACTTCGCAACATGCTTCAGCGCCAAGGTGTGACAAGTATAACAATCGGTGAAATCGGCGGTTATGGTGGCTAATGACGCTATTTGATCCGCGCCCTATATCTGACGCTGATACTTTCGGCCTTGATTTACCGGACATTGCGACGCAGTCGACGGCCACGCCGTTAGAGGCACTCGAGGCTGATTACAACCGTGACCGGATGTCGTTTCAATCTTTAAGCGCAGAAACCTCAAATCGTAATTACTGGACCCCAATCCTAGATCGCATCGAGGAGGTCACAGGCCAAAGGCCAGATCGACCTGATATAAACGCGAACCGCGAATATGATCGGGTGGATCAATTTATCAATCAGCATGCGCCTTGGTGGGTTCCTGACACCTACGCGACGAGCGTTGCGGCAATCAACACTCTGATCGAGGAGTACCCAGAGCTTTCCGACCTGGATATTCTGTCCTCCGATGAACATATCAGCGCTGTCGAGCAGATGGCGATAGACGCCGAGCGAGTGGCTACAGAGCAAAATCGAACATTCCTTGGCGAAGCGGCTGGGTTCATTGGATCGCTTGGCGCCGACGCCAGGCTAATGATCCAAGACCCTTTATATGGTGCCATGAACATCGTCGGCGGCGGTGCAGCCCGCAAAGCCGGATCGCTGGCAATCACAAACATTTCCCGCGCAGCTCTATTCGAGGGCTTGCTAAATGTCGGCATCGAAGGCTCCAACACGCCGGCAATCGCAGCATGGCGAGACCGCGTTGGATTAAAGTATGACGCTGAGACCATTAAGATGCAGCTCGGCGGCGCGTTTGTAGGTGGCGCAGCGTTCGGTGGCGCCATCGCTACACCGCTCGAGTTACTGGCGCGGCGCGGCGATACACCTGGCGCGATAATTGGCCAAGAAATGAACCGCGCCATCGACGAGATGTCGCTTCAAGATATTCACGAAAAAATACTGGGCCTGTCAGATCGCGAAATAGGCGAAGGACTAAAGGCGCTTCAGGATGATGGTGTGGAGTTGCCGCCTGTCGCGCGCGGCGCACAAGAAGAGCTTCAAGCGCAAGAAGATTTGTTCAACGACAATCCGCTCGACGACGAGCTCGAGCACATGCGCCGAGCTCTCGATGCTGACGCCGCGATCCGCGACGAGGATGTTGCGCCGATACCTGAACAACCGGCCGCACCAATTAAACCGCAGGACATCAACGACGCTGACAATCTCGACGGGACAGTTTTTCGTTTCAACCCGTCAGACATCGAGGTCGACGCCCGCGCGTTTCAGTTCAAGGAGGGCGGTGACGAGTTTGGTGTCACTGAGCGGCTTCAGGGCGTCACAAAATGGGATCCAGTAAAAGCAGGGCAAATTGTCGTTTATGAGTTTGCGGACGGGCGCAGGGTTATTGCGGACGGCCATCAGCGCCTTGGATTGGCAAAACGCATTAAATCTCAAGACCCTGACCAAGACCCCGTAATTTATGGAACCATGCTTCGCGAGGCCGATGGCATTACGCCGGAACAGGCGCGCGTGATGGCCGCAATGAAAAACATTGCTGAAGGCAGCGGCACGGCAATAGACGCAGCAAAGGTGCTTCGCCTTGAGCCTGGTCGCATATCGGAGTTGCCGCCGAGATCTAATTTAGTGCGCCAAGCCCGCGACCTTGTTGATCTCAGCGATGAAGCGTTTGGCGCCGTCATCAACGACGTCGTGCCGACGAACTACGCCGCGATTGTTGGGCGCCTAGTCAAAGACCAGGACAAGCAGATTGCAGTGATGCAGCTCTTGGCAGATGCAGAGCCCGCAAACGTCACTCAGGCCGAAGCGATAGTCCGACAGGCGCTCGAGGCTGAGTTCGACACCGCTGTCCAAGTTGGCCTATTTGGCGAGGAGCTCGTGACGGAGAGCCTTTTCAAGGAACGCGCCCGCGTCCTGGATGCGGCGCTCAAGACACTCAAGCGCGACAGAACAGTTTTCCGCTCATTGGTTGAGAATAGGGCGCGCATCGAAGGCGAAGGCAATGTCTTGGCTATGGATCAAAATCAAAGCAGGAGTGAAATAGATGGCCAAGCGATCCAGCTCGTCCAAACCGTCGCGAACAGACGCGGCCCGCTCAGTGACGCCCTCACAGCAGCAGCGCGCGACCTCAAAGAAACAGGTAACGCCGGCCGATCTAGCGGCAGCTTCGTCGACGCTGTCCGAGACGCAGTTGGAAGAGGCGATTTCGATGGGGCAGATGTTGGCGATGCAGGACGCGCTGTCGATGTTGAGGCGGAAGGCAGCCGCCTCGCGGCAAGCCCTGGCAGAGAAGAGCTAGCAGCGTTCGATGACCCTGACGGCCCTGCCGTAAAGCAACAGGCCGACCAGCTCGAGCAAGACTTTGTTGGTGGCCCACGCGAAGCGCAGCAGCCCGACGTGGCCAAGCGCCAAGACCTCAAAGCAAAGATCGACGCCGGGGCAACGCGCGATGAGATCGACGCGCACCCAGCAATCATCGACGCGCTCGAGCAAGCGGCCGCAATTCCCGAAACCAAAAACGCGCCTGGTTATCTAGGCGACGATTGGATCAACAGCCGCGAGTTTATTTTCGACGGCGAGACGGTTGTTGGATATGAGGCCGGCGTTCAGCGCCTATATGAAAACGCGCGCGGCTTGGGGTGGACAGATGACGGCCTCGAGTTCCCTGGCACTATTAACCAGGATCGCCGTGCGACGATTATTTTAGGTCCACCGGCAGCGGGCAAAAGCATGTTTGCCAACAAGTTTGCCCAGGCCCGCAACGCGGCGATCATTGACCCTGACGAGGCCAAGAAGGTTTTGCCTGAGTATGAGGGCGGTATCGGCGCCAACGCTGTTCATGCTGAGAGCTCAGAGCTCTTTGCCCGCGTATTGGAAACCGCTGTCGGCGCCGGTGACAATGTAGTCGTGCCACGGACAGGCGGCGACCAGGCGGGCATTGATAGGCTCATTACAATGTTTAAGGATACTGGATACGAAGTTGATTTGATCCGCATGGACGTGACAATCGACAACGCGCACAAGCGCATGATTGGGCGCTTTATTGGAACAGGTCGGCTCATCAACCCGCAAATTCTCTACAGTATTGGCAACAACCCACAAATGACCTACAATGCCCTGAAAGGTCGAGTACAAAGATATGGCGAAATCGACAACAACGGAGCGCCCGACGCTCCCCTCCCAACCCGAGACACCTCCGCTGACAATCCGTTCGCCGGAGTTGAGCTTCGACTACGAGACACCTCTCAACGAGGCGATAGATCGCTTGGCGCAGAGGTTACAGGACAAGGCCAACAAACCCTAATCCCAGGCGTCGAGCCTGTTACTGACGCACAACGCGCGCAGCTCGAGGTAGATCGACCGATGCGCGGCGGCGATAGGCCTATGGACGTGGGTCTATTCGATACTGACGCCCAGGCGCAGACCGACCTCCTCGACCTGGTACCTATGTCTCGCGAAGCGGCTGACGGCTCGATAAGCGTCGAGGAAGTATCACGGCGCCAGCTCCTCGACGAAATAGACCAAGACCAGAAGATGATCGACCGTTTTGCGGAGTGCGTCGTATGAGCTTGCGTGACTGCCTAGACATTGCATCAAACGATGGTGACATCACGCCGGAGCAAACCGTCTATGTGCGCGATCTTTACGACGCAATCTATGATGAAAACTTGCAGACCATGTCGCCAGAGCAAGCCGACATCGCGGCCGGCAAGCAAACATATGACAAGATGAAAGCCGACGCAGCTCATGCCAAGCGCGTCAAAATACTTCAGGCCGTAAAATTTACGGCGCGCGCCGAGGATATGCTGCGCTACCCCGATCTGAAAAAGCTGGTCGGCTCTGAAACGATGATGCGCCCAGGCAAGGCGCTCCAGGCGCTTGTCGAGGCAGACAACCGCAGCCAGGGCGTGTCGCTGAAGTATTACGAAGAAGCCGTCCAGAACCAGCTTTTTGCCAACATGGACGCCGTGCTGTTCGAGTTTCGCCGCACCATCACGGGCGGGCAACGCAACAAAGCAACGCAGCTCGACCTGGTGAAGGAAGCATTTGGCGAGGACAGCGGCAACATTTCGGCGCGTGAGCTTGCCGGCGCCTGGGCGCAAACGCACGAGCTGGCGAGACAGCGCGCAAACGCGGCTGGCATGCGGATCAACAAGCGGCAGGATTATGGCTTGCCGCAAATCCACGATCAGCGATTGATCCGCGACGTGTCGAAAGACGAGTGGATTAGCTTCACCGAAGAGCAGCTCGACATGGCCGGCATGGTCGATGGCAAAACCGGACTGCCGTTCAATGAACAAACCCTGCGCATGGCATTGTCGGAGGTCTACGACAGCATCAAAACCGACAGCCTGAACGATCTGATCCCTGGCACATCACCTCGAGGTCGAGCGCTACACAACCGGCGCACCGACAGCCGTTTTCTCAAATTCAAAAACGCTGAAGCCTGGGTAAACTATCAGGAGCGCTTTGGTAATCCCGACGTATTTGAGACGATGGTCGATCACCTGCGATCGATGGCGCACGATATTACAAAGCTCGAGGTGCTTGGCCCCAACCCCGACGCAACGGTTT
>WLWF01002319.1_pt1 | contig 14006 bp, 14 predicted proteins | sample 6718331 | NCBI WGS metagenome assembly WLWF01 (sample SAMN12718692, study PRJNA515312) | sponge metagenome | isolation source: marine sponge | host: Mycale hentscheli | place: New Zealand: South Island, Marlborough, Capsize Point | collected 2003-05-01
GTGTATTGTCAAATGACGGCGCTCTCAACGCATTCGGAACATCAGTAAATGGAAACTCGACGTGCATGAGTAATAACGGAGCCGTTTTCTACTGGTTTTACGCAAAGAGCGGAGGGAATATACAAATGGTGAGAAGCACAGACGGTCTACAAACAACAACGAACACTACTATATTAACTTACTCTACTACTTTTTACAGCGCGGGCAAAGCATGCTGCAGTTCAGCGGGAGATACTGTTTACGTTTGTCTTGGAGAAGGTAGCTTATATTCAGGAGGTGGCATTTACTACAGTAATGACTACGGGAACACATGGCAATTCGCAACTACTACTGTAGGTCCAACACCTACTGTACTGAACCAGTCCGTTTTTACTCTAGCGTGCGACTCTACGGGACAACTTCTCGTAGGATCCTATAGTACATCTTCAAGTACACCATTCTGGTTTACATCTAGGTCAGGAGGAAGTAAGCTTTTGGCATCAGGGACTGCAAACACTTATGGTTCAGTTTCTCTTTCAGGTAACGGTCAATTCTTCAGCTTCGACAACGGGGGCTCATCACGCGAACAACAATTTATGTAAATATAAATTTGTACCTACAATATATATAGATACAAATGGAACAGGCGTGGACAGACGAGACAGAGGATCTGCTTGAGCGCATACGACAGAACTCCATTAGTTTAGCAGAGGCACACAGGAGGAAGTACCACGATTTGTCTACATGGCATAAGTGGTTCCGTATACCTACTATATCAATGGGTATTCTATCAAGCTCTTTAGCTTCTCGTCCATTTGGCTCAACTGAGAAACAGGCAGAAACGGGGATACTTGTTCTAGGTTGTCTCATTTCAATCCTCAGTGCCATTGAGTTGTACTTAAACATCCACGCCTCCATGGACTTAGAGAACAAGATGTCAAAAGACTTCTACAACTTAGGTGTTGATATATTTAAGACTCTTCGATTATCTAGAGATGAAAGGCCTGATAAAGGGTCAGACTACTTAGTTAAGAAGTACAACGATTACGTAAAGCTAAAAGAGGCTTCTCCTCTTAACGGAAAACTGAAACACGACCTGTTAGCAAGGCTTCCTACCAATCATCAGGCCACACATACTGACGATACATTAACGCAAATAGACCAACAAGACATATACACAACGTTAGCAAAATCAGCATCATTTGTATTACACCAAGTTAAAAAATCTGATGACCATGTATAATGTACGTCATTAAGGAGCATACTAAGAATGCTGCGGAAAAGCTAGGGGTGACGGTAAAGCCTTCTACAATGAAGAACAAAAAGATAGACGTGTACAGAGGCGACAAGAAGGTTGCTTCCGTCGGTCATAAGGACTACAAGGATTACCCAACTCACTTACAAGATTCAGGTAAGAAAGTAGCTGACTCTCGTAGACAGCTGTATAAGAAAAGACACGAAAATACTAGACACAAGAAAGGGACAAATTCGTATTTCGCGGATAAGTTATTATGGTAAAAATTAATTTGTAATTCTAATTTATACCATGAAGTTTGACGATCTATCTTTAGAGAAACTACGCGATTTAGCAAGATCAAAGAAAGGCCACCCTGGACTAAAGGGTTTCACAACTATGAAAAAGGACGACCTCAAGAAAGCCATTAAAAAGCACTTCAAAATAGGTGGAGGATCTCTAGAAGAAAGAGCAAATCCGTTAATTAAAGGTGACCAATACAGGATGAGGAAAGACATAGCTGGAACAGGGAAAGATCCTGTGAAGGAAGCTTTAAAGAAAAAAGCTGCTGCATCAAAGAAGAGGGAAGCGGCAGCAAAAAAGGAAGCGGCGGCGGCTGCAAAAAAGAAATCGTCGTCATCATCATCAAACCCTCATGCTGCACCAGAAGGCAAAATGAATGACGACTTACAAGACTTTGACAACCCAGTCCAGAAGCCTACCTTGAAGTTCTATCCAGAACTCGCTAAGAAGAAGTTAACTGAAGGTCAAGCAAATGCAATAAGAGCGTACATGAAAGAAAAAATGAAAGGCGGGACTCTACCGGACCTACCTGACGAGGTAATAAGAAAGATAGAAGGTTACTTGCCTTTCGAAGGTTCAGTAAGCAGTAACTTACGACGAGCCCAGTTCGGCGACCCCGCTGCACCCACAGAACAACTCTACGCACAAAGTTCAGGACATCCTAGATTGTCAGAAATCCTTAACCATCCAGGGGCAAGAACATCAGATCGCATGGATGTAGGTAGTCGTTTCTTTGACGATGCTCAACGGAGTATGGGTAATAGGGTGGTAAGTCAAGCTGAACTTCAGATAGACAACATATTTGGCGACCGTGACAACCAGTACGAAGGAGCTCCAGATTACACGAGTATAAAAAAACCAAGAAAGCATAAAAGGATTGGAGAAAACCCAATAGGGTCTCCACAAGAACGGAGTCAATTCGACCTTGATCTTCCTATGAGAAAGAAAGCGAAAGGTGGCAAGCTCCTTAGTCTACTAAAAAAGTTTGTTAAGAAAGTACAGGATAAACCTGCAAAAGGCGGACAAGTATCTGAGAGTGTCAAGAACAAAGCAAGGGACATAGTCGTAGGAGGAGCAAATATGACAAAAACGAACTACCTCACACCATGCTGGAAAGGCTACGAGTCTGTCCCAGGTAAAGAAGTATACACGAAAGGGTCGTGTAGAAAGATAGGAGGTAAAGGGGCCGACGAAGACGATATTGACTTTGACGATATAAAGTGGGGTAAGTTTTCTGATCAACTGAATAGGTACAACACTCAAAATAAGAAGAACTTAGACTTGTGCGGCTTTGCTGATCTTATCCTTTCTAATCCAAAGAAGTACACTATGACAACACAAAGGAGAGCTAGGTTTTATAAGAACGTTTTAGCAAAGAAAAAATGTTAGAGCTATATATACAGATCGATGAGTAGAATACAAGCCCCTATATCTCGTCACCAATCCGGCGACACGCAAATGAGTGGTAGGACAACCATGATACCACAAACCGCAACAGCCTACATGAGAATCCCAGAACAGCAGGAGTACGATTTAGAGAGACAATACTTTCTTAGATTTCACGCACTTGCTCCTCGTACTGCTCAGGCATCCCTGGGAATGAGAGGAGACACAGACAACGGTCATCGTTATGAAGTTAGTGGGGATGGTGATGTAAGTATGTACAACCCCCGCTCTTTCGGTACTCCGAACATTAAGAGATCGATGCAGGAAAACATCGAAAACACAGTCATCGGTGATAGAGAAGTTCTAAAGCAAGCCCATGGTAGGGGGTTATTCAAAACCCACGCTTTCCACGAAATGGGAAGAGACTTGAAGGGGTCCGGTTCCCATTATGGCATGTACGGTTTTGGAGTTGGGGGAGCCGTTACAAGATCAGCCTCAGAAAGAGCCCAAGCAAGAAAAACAGAATGCGCGAAACGCGCTAAGGCAATGGGGGAATGCCGAACATACAAAGGCCCAGATTTAGACTTGATTAAGTCTAGGGGATCTGGGGGATGGAAGTGTAAGGGAAAAAGATGCTTTGTAGGAAAAGGGGGAAAAGTAAGACTGGGGGGAGATCCTGCGACCTACACCCCCCGTTAAGAGGAAAATCTTTTTTAAATTTTAAAATTCAAATTTGAAATTTAATCTTCAGGTTCTCTGTTAGGAACAGTCTCAACGTATGCGCTTGCTCTCTTTGGTAAGCCCTCATTGCTCTCTGTCAGATCGTACACGTCATTATGCACAGAAAGATTCCATTTGTTCTTTGACTGTCTCTTCTCGAAGCTTTCTAGAACTTTCTTGTACACGTCAGGATAATGGTCCTCAACGGAATTAAGCATCCAAACGCACTGTTCTTTGTACTCTTGGTTCCACTGATAAGGTGACACGTCATCGTCCTTTCTTTTTCTTTTTTCGATACGTCTTCCAAGGACCTTTTGATTATTTGAAATAATTTCCCCATCTCTCTCAGAGCTGTTGCGCACGTCAGCAACTGCTTTGAGGATTTGTTCTTTATGATCGTGGGCTCTTTCCCGGACCGTTTCTACCCATTCCCGGGTACTAAACTGGGATTCTTGAAGATCCTTTAGCATTCCAGCCGTTATTTTGAATGAGTCATAGCTGTTATGAGTCAGCTTGTTATGGTCAACTTCTAAGGCTTTGACGCGAGTGTTCAAATTGTCAAACTTATCAGTCAGTTTTTCTAAGATAGAAACTACCTTATTCATAGTTCGGCCAATGCCGTCTATTTTTTCTACAGTTTCAGACTTTGACATTTTTAAAAAATAACAAAAACAATGTTATGGGTTTAGATTGTGAGAGATGCTCGAAATCAGCGGAGAAAAAAACAAAAAAAAAGCAAAAAATAAAAATTCCATGGGAGAAAGAGACAGCAAGGGTCCGGTATGACAAGTGCCGTGCCCCCACGAATCTCTCGAGAGAATCAAAGGGGAAAGGTTACAATGACAAAGAGACTGAAGGGGAGAAGTGAAAATAAAAAAACAAAAAAAAAGAAAAAAAAAGAAATTTTCTCCGCTGATTTCGTGACCTTCTCACAATCTAAACCCATTTACACGTATAAATATTTTTTGCAAAAATGACATCAACTTTTTCTACTATCTCTGGTTTCCCAGAAATGCCTGAAATGCCCAAGTATGAAACAGAACGGGCTTTAGACTGCCTAGAAAACCAAAGCCTGTTCAATATGTGGCATAGTAATGCTGACGCAGTTGTTCCTATCACTAAGCAGTTAGACTTTATTAGTGGCAAAGGAGAGGTATGGTGGTCAAATCAGACAGCCAGATACAGAAACGATAACCTAAAGGAAAAGTACAGAGAAGACTTAAGGCAGTACGAGTTCAACAAAGAGATCCAGGACTACAAGAGAAAGAAAGCAGAGAAGAAGAGACTAAGAATGTCCTTTACTCCTGAAAGAGAGCAAAATTGTGTGGCTCCGGAAGCTCCTGTGAAAAAGCCTACAAGAAGAAGAAGAATATCAGAGAAAGATGACCTTATGAATTACACAGAGAGCATTACTGGTGTTACTCCTTGTTATTATATCAACTTAGCTTTTCAACATAGTATTAATGTTTAAAAAGACAGACCCTCTCATAGCCATTCATTTACATTACTATACATTGCTATACATTGCATATACATTGCACTATACATTGCATATACATTGCACTTGTCACTATCCGGAGTGAAAGCCCCTGTCTCTCCAGTGAAAAGTCTGCAGATGTACACCGGACCCTTGCTCTCTCTTTCTCCCATGGAATTATTTTTTTTTTTGTTTTTTTTGTTTTTTTTCTCCGCTGATTCCGAGCATCTCTCACAATCTAAACCCATCGAACGACGTAATAATATTTTTAGGATCTCAAAAATAAAAAAATGCCATACAACTTAAGAATTAAATCTACTGTTCAAGCTCTAACAGAGCAACTGAACTCTATGGAAGAACAGCAAACACAGCCACAGACTGTTTTCCATTTGACTCCAAGAGTAACGGTTACTCATCCTGTAACGGCTGACATTCCAACCTTTGATTTGAACACTACTGAAAAAGAAAATATTCAACCTGACGTGGCACAAGTGTTCAATTCAACACCTGAAGCAGCAAGTGGTGTATCGGACGATGTCAACAATGCAATCATGGCAGAAGAGCAGCTGGAGGAAGTTTCACAGGACCTTCAAAATGTAGCCCTGGAGGAAAATGATCAAGACGATAATGTTACCGTGGCCACAGAGGTAACTGAAGAATCTCAACCCCCGGTTATGATTCCCCACAGAGCCCTTTTGTCTATTACCCGGAGACTGGAAATCCTTGAAGAGGAAAATAAATACCTTAAGAGAAAAGTCCGCAAGATAAACAATCATGTAGTATCTACTCTGTACAAGGGCACCGGTTCTGAAGAGGACCCCATTATTATTCAGTAAATTTTTTAACTTTCATTTAAAGAAGAAACAATTTCTCTGTCTCTGTTTATTTCATCATAACAAGTAGAGCACACCCCACTAGTTATATTTCCTGCTTCTCTCTCGTACTCTCTAATTATGCTATTACATACTACGCACACTCTGGGACCCCTCGGAACATCAGAAAATTCTGAAGCGAATTGCAAATCATCGATCCTTAAAGGAGTAACGTCTTCGAAGTTAAGCTCAGCAAGAGGAGGCCTTGAAATCATCATCGATGACCTTAAAAATGTAGAAGTTACGAAATGAGTCAGCTCTAAGTCAAGCTTAGGTATACCAAATTCTTCCTTATCTACCTTCGCTCTACACTGTGGGCACTTCATGTGAGAGTCAGCATCGCTTGCGCAGATCCTAACTACACAAGCTACACAGACTCTTGCAGAACATGAACAAGGCTTAATGCACTGCTTCTCAGTTAGGCACACTATACAGTCTGCCACCAAATCCATTTTTATAGTGACCATATTTATATGTTCATTATATTTTAATCGCTATCTTCCTTCACATATGTCGTCAGCATCGATGGCGAGGACCCCATGGATTTCATGGTGCTCTCTATTTCTTTATTCCTTTGAATAGTATCCCCGAATTTCTCAGTAAGGTACGAGTGCCTCATAATATTAACTCCAGCTTTTTTGTCAAATATTCTGCCTAGTCTTTGGTTCAACTTTACAGCTCCGTTAGCAGAGTGGTCTGGTCCACCTAAGGGGTGCATGTTGCTGTCAATAAGTAAGTATTCGCTTGGGTTTATAAGCATCCACTTGTTGAGTATATTTTTCAGTTTAGTTGGCAGAGGTACAGTTTGCTTTCCGTACGTCTTTGCTGTCTTGTAGCTATTGAACACTAAGTTTTTCTTGTCTATGTAGTTGTCTTTGTCCTTATCGATGTTGCCTCTGATCTTCATGTCTACGTAGTCCTTAGCTCTCCTTGGCACTATGTGCTTACCGCTTAGTAGTGCAAGAATTACGTACTGTTGGTATTGTTGTATCTCTTTGCTTGTCAGCTTCTCTTTTTTGAATAAAGCTGCCGCGTTCTTCTCGTACAGCTTGTACTTCTTCTCTATTTCGTCTCTAGTTACCCAGTTCTCTTCTTGCTGGGGAGTCTTCTGTTGTAATTCTATTTCCTTCCTGTGCGACCCAATGTCGTCCATCATCAATTCCCGGTACTTTTTTTGTACGTCCCCGTCCGTCAGTATAACGAGCGCGCTTAGAACAGTCTTTCTCCTAGACGGAGGTACTTCCTTAAGGTGGTCAAAAATAATCTGTGAATTATTAAAGAAATCTGTATCTACTTCATCCGATCCGTTTAACTGCCTGTGGAGAGACCTAAGAATGCTTCCATAGGTATTTACGCTAGACTTAGACAGGGTAGGCCTTTTACTTGAAATGTAGGTTTTAAACTCAGATGAATCCATTATATATTTCCTAAACATAAAAATTCGGCGAATTAACCTAAAAGATCTTCTTTAGGTAAAATATAGAATGGAAAAAGTGAGAGAAGCCATTAGCAAAAACCCTTTCGTTCTCTGCTCTGACAACGAACTCCTTTTCTTTAAGAGAGACTTCTGTAACAGTTGCAGAGTGGTGTCAACAGGAGAAACCGATCTATTCCTGGTGGAAAAGAGCATCAGAAAAGGAATAGTAAATAGACAAAAAGAGAGTTTAGAGGACGTAGCAAATCTCTATGTAGAGTTCATGGCAGAAATGGTCACTCCAGAGAAGAACCTTCTTTTCCCAAAAGGCGCAGAGGACGCGGTTGCTATTTGTCAGGAAGTATACCAGAGAGACGTTGTACAGCCGGCTCCTTCGGACATACTAGAGAAGAAAAGAGGATATAAAAGTTTACACTCATCAGAATATATAGATAGTGTATAATGGACCCTATATTGAATGCGACCCCAGACCGCTACGTTCTTTTTCCTATTGCGTACCCCGATATTTACGCACTATACAAGCGATCATTGGACAGTTTTTGGAGAGCAGAGGAAGTCCAAATGGACAAGGACTTACGGGACTGGGTGGCTTTATCTGAACAAGAAAAGGAGTTCATCTTATCCGTGCTTGCCTTCTTTGCAGCGTCCGATGGGATTGTTATGCAGAACCTATGCGAACGATTCCAGACTGATGTACAACTGGCAGAAGCAAAATCCTTCTACGCCGTCCAGAACTGTATGGAAGCTGTACACAGCGAGATGTACTCGATTCTCATCGATACGCTGGCAAAACCTGATGAAAGAGAAAGACTTTTTAGAGCAGTTGAATATTCTCCGTCGATTAAGCGAAAGCAGAAGTGGGCAGAGCATTATATGGGGAGCCGTTCTGAATTCGCGGAAAGGCTTGTAGCTTTCGCCTGTGTTGAAGGAATATTCTTTTCAGGGTCTTTCGCAGCAATATTCTGGTTAAAGAAAAGAGGACTCATGCCAGGCCTTACTTTAAGCAACGAGTTTATTTCTAGAGACGAAGCTCTCCATACAGAGTTCGCTATACTCCTTCACAGTAAATTAAGGAAGCAAATAACTCCTTCACTAGCAAAGGAAATAGTAGTAAGTGCTGTATCTATTGAACAGGAGTTTATAACCGAGTCGTTGCCTTGCAGGCTAATTGGCATGAACTCTAAAAGCATGAAGGAGTACATAGAGTTCGTAGGCGACAGACTTATGCTTCAGTTGGGTTTCGATAAGATTTACATGACTGCTAACCCATTCGACTTTATGGAGCTGATTAGCTTAGACTCAAAAGCGAACTTCTTCGAGAGGACTGTGTCTGCTTATGCTTTAGCTAACAAAGAAGTTAAAAAGGACTGCTTTGATTTTAGTACTGATTTTTAATTTATTTTCTAATAGTATATAGACATGTCGAATCAGCCGAAGCCTTTTGAAGAACTTGATATTTACAACTCTGTCAACTATCCAGGTAGCGCTGTAAGTGCCAACCTACTGAACTTCCCTGTTGCACAAGGTACAGAAACAATGCCTTACGGAATAATATGGGGAGACGGGACCTACCAGAACAGTGCAAATCCAGGAGGTTACAGTCTCACTGTGCAAGACGGAACAACAACTGTGACAAACGTAAACGACATAAATGTCACAAACGGAACACTCACTAATAACGGAGGAGGATCAGTATCGATAACGACAGGAGGTGGTGGAGGAAGCGGTGTTCAAAATCCTATGACATCAGACTTGGATGGTGGAGGCTTTGATATTAATAACTTGACGAACATCAGCATTCTTAACCAGGCTACACTACCTACAATAAACACAAAACAAATAAACAACAGTGACCCAGTTAAGTACTACAATCAAGGTCCTGTAGCTCCAGGTGGAACAAACTTATTCTACGTCTGTACAATGAACCCGAAGGCAGACGGAGAAGCCCATTGTCTTGTGATTTCTAGGTGCTTAGACCCAGGGTTCAAGCAGACATCTGTATTCTCTATTACAGCCTTTGCTGACAAGGCGAGCGTCGACGTACAAGTAAATTTGTCTGAGTCAGATACACCGATATTTAACGCAGTAGTAGTAGGAGAAAACCCAGGTACAACTGAAATGTTCGTCGCTATGCAGTGCGTTGCTCCATCAGATACATGGGAAATCCGAGTATACGAGAACCAAGACGACAAAGGAACTGGTGCAGCTTACGGGCAGTCGTGGAATGTGGTATCTCCTGCAACAAGTGCACCTGCTCCTGGTACAATATACGCATCTGCCACTTTGTTCAGCCTTAATCCTTACGGCACAAAAACCTTTACTGGTAACCATGTAATTCAAGGCAGTGTTGACTCTCTATCCGTTAAAACTACAGACTTTGTATTAGCTGGTTCAGACGTAACAGCAGGAAATAACTTATTCGCAGGAACAGCGCTGTACACTAACGAAATAAGGGACAACGGATTCGCGCCTATAGGTGTATTCAACTCTTTATCGATGCAGAACAATGATATTCAGTCCGCTAATCTCGTAGGAGCACTTGGGTTTGTCGGTGCAGCACTGAATATTACAATACCAATTGGAGACCCAACTAACGGTCCTCTCTACGTAGACACCTCCTCTTTATCTGCCGGTATTGGTGTCCCCTCTCCTCAGGATATTCTCGACGTAGCGAAGAGCATCACTATAAGAGGCACGACTGACCCTCAGCTTCAGTTTTATGGCATTACTCAATCAGCGTACATGGGACAAATAGTAACATCCGATACTCTTTTGAATGGAGGTGATATGAACTTCCTCTGTAGAGAGAACGGTGGAGCACTTGCGAACAAGATGACGATATTCCAAGACGGCAGAGTTAGGTTAACTCTTAACAGGATAGAGAACATGGCGGACCCATCCGCTGCGCAGGACGCGGCAACAAAGGCTTATGTGGACGCAGCTATACCTACTGGCTTTGTTTTTAATCCTATGACATCTGACCTAGACGGTGCTACTTTCCAGATAAACAATATATCTGACCCTACACTAGCACAAGACGCTGCTACAAAGGCTTACGTCGACGCTTCTATTCCTTCGCTGGCTGGGCTTGTGACTAACCCAATGACAGCTGACTTAGACGGAGGTGCATTTAACCTCTTCAATATACAGAGCGTCAGCGTGAACGACTTTGTCAAAACAGGAGGTCAAATAGACGGAGGTTCAAATATTAACGCGCAGAACTCTGTCTTTGCAGGAGACGCACAGAACTTTCCTGGTCTGCAGGCGCAGTGCGAATTTGGTTTACCACCACAGACAGCTGCAGCTACTGGTGTCATGCCTCTCTGGAGAAACGGATACTTGTCTCCACAGTCTATGAGCTCTGGTTGCAGCTGCGGAGAGACAGTAACTGCCTCTGGTGCGAACAAGCTGAACCCGGTGTCCCTCATTGGTTCCACAATTGCTGCGTACATTCTAATGATAACAGACCCAGCTACAGGAAACCTTATAATAAGGATACCTCCTGCCCTAGACAGGCACACATTTAATGTACAGCTGACAGGAGAATGGAGCGGGTCAACTATAGGCGGTAATGGTAATAGTTATACCTATCTGAGACTAGACTTAGACCCAGCCGCTGACATAATTGGCCTGAATACTGGTCAGGCAATAGACGGAGCGAGGTACCCTCTGTCAATGAACTTTGTAGGACAGCTCAGGGAAGGTGACTACGCAATATTCGTGGGCCATTACGACTTAGGTGCAACACGAGACTACAGTGGAAGGATCGATGTTAGGTACATAGGTAACTTTTAAACGTATATATATACTTAAATAGCACATAATTAAGTATAAATTAAGCTAAATAGGCAGTATATGCTTAGTAAAATCGATTTTACTAAGCTAATACCTTAATAATTAACTATAAATACGTCTTTTTATGGTTAATATATGGTTAATTATAAAGAAACATCGATGAGAGCATGCATAATCTTCTTAAGTTTCTCTTTTTTATTCTCTTTTATACCCTCGCCTCCTATTCCTCTGTTCCTAAGGAAATTATTAGCTCCTTGCATGTACAATTCTCCAAAGCGATTTATTCCGCCTGTGACTCCGCCTACGAACTGGTTTAGTCTTTCTTGCAAATCTAGCCCATCGGGCTGTTTAAAAAGAGCTTCGAAGTCTTTCTGGTCTGCCACTGGTTGTCGGTCAGGCGCAGGCAAAAGAAGCCTTTTTTCTGTCTCCCCCTGTATGAAAGCGGGTAACAGAGCAACACTGAACCCCATCTGTTCTGCTGCTGCACACACAGCCAGTGCTCCTGATATTTCTTTCCAGTACGGGACTAAGGCACCTGCAAGGACAGGGGCGACATCCATAGCAATTCTTAATGTACCTTGACCAGCCGCGAACGCTGCTGCTCCTCCGAAACCGTAAGCCGCTTTGCTGAACGTTCCTTGACCACCTATTAAGTCTATAGCATTCTTTAAATCATACGCCTGATCAATCTTTTCGCTTACAGCACGGGTGAATTGGTTGGGTTTGCACAGACCATCCAATCCTAAGTGGACTCCTGCTGCGCATTGCGCTGCAGTAACTATTGTCTCAGGGAAGTTCGTGAACTTACCTTTTGAAGCAGTTTTTACTGCCCAATTCATTCCTTTCCTACCTAAATATTCTAATGTTTGATAAATAACGTTTCTGTAGTACGCCATTACGCCGCCCGACGAGAATAGAGCAAGTATCTGTGCATATGATAGAGAGCTTAATTTTCTTTTGTTTTCCTTTGTATTTTCCTTCATTTTATTCATTAGTTCAGTCTCAACCATCCGTTCTTGTTGTGCATCGTCGTCTGGTGCCCATCCGTCGTCGTCTCCGCCGTCGTCTCCGTCGTCTCCGCCTTCGTCGTTTCCCCCTCCACCGTCGTTTCCGCCGTCGTTTCCGCCGTCGTTTCCTCCTCCGCCATTGTCTGGTGCTGGTGCTGGTTCTGGTTCAGGCTCTTCCTCTTCTTCCGATAATTCTTCCTCAGTCAGTATTCTCTGAAGCTCGTCTCTGAGTACTTTTTGAGACTGGTTAGCTGGAACTCTAGTTAATCCTTTGTTTTGGTATTTCTGTATTTTCTTTTGCATTTCCCTGTACGACATCTTATATTTTCCTCTCTGCCCGTCTTCTTTGTCTGGTGCCTGTAGACTTCTGCTTATTAAAAGTTTTGCTCTTTCATCAGCTTTTTGCTTAGCTTCGTCTCTTGCACTTTCAAATTCAGAACGAGATGATTGGAATCCAGCCCTGCTAGGAATGTCACCTAGACCTTGCGTTATGTCGTCTGCTTCTCCCATTGCTTCCCTTTCCCTCCTCTCTCTCCTTTCATCAAGTAATGGGTTTGTAGTAGGAGGTGCGTCATTTCTTGCTTCGAATAGGTGATCGAGTTCAGCTCTTGATGGGTTTGTAGTAGGAGGTGCGTCATTTCTTGCTTCGAATAGGTCAACGAGTTCAGCTACTGTTCTTCTCGTGTCCGGATGATTTGCTACTTCTGGATCAGCAAGCGCTTCCTCTAGCATTTCTGTTAGTGCGTCTTGTACGTCTTCATCAACCAAGCGGTCTACAATAGGAGCAAGGACTTCTTCTGTTTCGTTACGAGGCTGGTCTTCTATAGCAAGAGGTGGTCCTCGCAAAACGGGGACGGTTTCGTTAACGGAACTGTACGGTTGAGGCTCTCTGCGTAGAGGGAAAGGAGGAGGAGGTCTTTGATCATCTACTTCGTTTTCGTCTTGTCCATCTTCTACGTCAGTTGGCATGAACCTCCTGTCTACCAAGTCAGTAGCTGGGTTGTACTCTCCCTGGTCGTAGAACTGAGGCTCTGGTTGTACCATTCCTGGAGGTTGCGGTCCTCTTGGTGTTTGTTCTGTGTCTCCTGATGGGGTAGGTCGTCTCTGCCTTCCTACTCTCACTGGTTCAGGGGCATCGTTTAGTACAGGTAGTGGCCTTCTCCTCGGCCTGCCGACAGGTGGAGGTGCAGGTGGTTGGTAATCAGGTGGTGCTGGTGCTGGCCCGTATTGCGATATCCATCGATTGTGGGGCGTAGGTGCGTCTACACCCTCAGAAATAGCACCTGGGTCTACTGCTGAAGGGAGTGGTGTTCTTGATGGTTTCGCTGCACCGGACGGATCCTCCATTCTTTCAGCCGGATCGGCAAATACGTCAGTTTCTGGGTTTATTGTTACTGTCTTCTTCTGTCTGAGTGCTGGAGGCTCGACAGGGGCAGGAACCTCTGCTGTTTTCTTACCCATCATCTCATTGTATTGCTTAATCGCTTCCTCTGCTCTTTGAGCAAGTAGAGGATTTGCTTGGTAAAATGGGTCTTCACTCGGGACTCTTGCTTGTTGAGGTTGTACCTGTCTTGGAGGTGCAGTTCTTGGCGGAGGAGTGTGTCCTATTTTTGCTGGGGCTGAAGGCTGTCTTTGAGGTTGAGCGGGAGCAGCAACGGGTGCGTTCTCATTTATCGTGATATTCTCCTCTATTACCTTAGGCTTCTTCACGTACTTCCTCTTTGCGACAGGCCTTTCTTCTGTTTCTCTTACTATCCCCGCTTTGCAAAGGTCGGCCTCGAACTGCTTATAGGCACAG
>WLWF01002320.1_pt1 | contig 14006 bp, 20 predicted proteins | sample 6718331 | NCBI WGS metagenome assembly WLWF01 (sample SAMN12718692, study PRJNA515312) | sponge metagenome | isolation source: marine sponge | host: Mycale hentscheli | place: New Zealand: South Island, Marlborough, Capsize Point | collected 2003-05-01
TTCTAGAAATTCGAACCTAAAAAAAGAAAATTAGTCATTGAGACTAATCACCAAAAATAAAGGAACGCGAAAATGCCACCCTTTCGGGTGGCACTCTCGTATTCGTTTATTCGGTTAATTCGTTGACCATTTCTTGTTGGTCAACGAAGTCTGGCACGTCTGCAATATTAGATAACACTGCCTCGGTTAGGTTGGCTATCGCTTCGGCTAATTCGTCCGAAAGTTTCACGCCTTCGGATTGAGTTAACCCAGAATAGATAGTGTAAACGTCAGCGGCCGTATTAAGAATCGCGATATTCGACGCTTCTTCAGATTCTTCTGAATCGTCATCATTGCCGCCACCGTTGCCGCTACCGCTACCATCGCCATCGCTACCACTAGGCGGCCTAGGCTTAGACAAACCCAGATTATCCCTAGCGGCCGTCCTAATAGACGAAGCATTAGCCGAACCATTCTCCCGCCAATCACTAGCGTTATGTCTACTTGTGATTAGGTTGCGGACGGTATCGGCGGCCTTCGCATTAGTGACAAAGTCGCTCATTGTCATAGCTTCGGATACAAGAATTTCACTACGAAATTCTGTCATAGAATCGGACGCCATTAACGCCGCGGCCCTAATTAGACGTTGGCAATATTGAACGGTAGATCCCGCCTTAGCGCTATCATCTGGCCATTCTGCCAATGCTCCGTTAGGTGCACTAGCTAGGACTAGTTGAGCATGAAACTCTCGTTTCTTGTCAACCTTCGCAAATGGGCTCTTTGTCTTTCCGAATTCTTGGAAAGCGTCAAAGACTCTATTTGCGAATTCCCAAGCCTTATCACTAGCAGTCCTACCAATCGCTAAGCGATCGGTATTAAGCGTTACGACTTCGCCTATGGCGACCTCAGCGGCCGTTGGATCAGTGCTTACAGACTCTATATCTTTCGACATAGTTATTCTCCCTTAATAGTTAGTGAGAACCGAATAACGCTAAAGCGTTGTTCGTAGTCTTCTAGCGTTATTCGATTGTCAAGGTACACGGATCTAGAATGATTCTAGAAACCGTAGCGCTTTCGATGAATTGGCGCATAGGACTATTGAACCATTATCCGTGGGTAGTTGTCAAGGACTATTTACGAAACATAGAGACGAAGGGTTACGCGCACATAGCGCACGTCCTCGTACGAATAGGAAAGGACTAGCGCCGATTACCTCTCGCTACGCCTCGGATGTGCCCACGAACGCGAGCGAATGCGCGCACCTGGACGATCGAACAGACGTTCGGAAACAGCGAGCGACTTGACAGCGACAGCTCGACGCACGCAGACGCAGACGGGGGTACACAGGCCCCCCCTGGGCCAGGTTCCCGCACGTATGTATAGATATCAATAGTCGTTGCGGGGAAAGTTTTCGTTTCGCCTTCTCACTTCTTTGATGTATTTCCTTGCGTATCCTTGTGTAGGCAATACAATGAGGGGGCGGGTGGGGGAGAGGAGAACTGCTTGGGGCAGTTCTCCTCTCCCCCCCTCTTCTATATATAGTAGATGGTGTCCCATTGGGTTTGGGACGTTTGTTTCTTTTTGTAGGAGGTAGTAATGCCGCAGAATGGTGGTGGTCGTGGTTGGGTAACTGACCCTGACTCTGGTGAAAAGGTGATGCCGTCGGATTGGTCCGAGTTTTTGGATTGGTTGTTGTCGGAGGTTCGTGAGCCTGGGACTCAGAAGGAATGGGCTGTTGAGAATGGCGTGAATGAGCGTACTGTTCGTCGTTGGAAAGCTGATTCTCGTTTTATTCGTGAGTGGGACCGTAGGGCAGCTGAGTTAAATGTTCACCCTGAACGAACACAGGCTGTTGTGGATGCGCTTTTTAAGCAGGCTGCTGATGGTGATGTGAAGGCTGCGACGTTGTATTTGCAGTACATAGATAAGTTCACGCCTAAGCGGCGTGTTGTGGTTGATGATGAGCGTGATGCGTCTGGTATGTCGGATGCGGAACTTGCGGCGGAGCTGGAGCAGCTTGTGGGGGAATTGCAGGGTGACTGAGTTGCAAGATTTACATGATGACGGAATGTGGATGCAGATGGAAGCTATGGGGGAACGGCCTGACTTGTTGGTTGATCCGTTTTTGGATGACGAACCTTTGGAGTGTGGGTTAGATGATGTTGAGGTGTGTGATTCTTGTCAATAGGGGGATGGGATGAGTATCGAAGATGTTGCTGAGCGATCTGTTGTTTGGGCCGAGGCCCTTAAAAAGATCTCGAAGGCTGCTGCGGGTATTGGCGTGGCTATTGCTGGTGCTATTAGTGCTTTTATAATGTTGTGGCCAAGTGGTGGGGATTCTGAGCCTTCTGTTCGGACGGATTTGGTTCCTGGTTATGGTCCGCAGTGTTCTCAGTTGTATAACACGATTGAGCATACGTGGACTGAGGCTCAGTGGTCTGTGTGGGAGTCTTTAAGGAAAGATTTGAATTGTTAGATGGCTAAGAAACCTGATCCTCGAGTAAAGCGTGCTGGTGTTTCTGGTTATAACAAACCTAAGCGAACACCTAATCACCCTACTAAGTCGCATGTTGTTGTGGCTAAAGGAAAGGGTTGTGAGAACGGGAAGACTATCCGTTTTGGTCAGCAGGGTGTGTCTGGGGCTGGTAAGAACCCTAAGACAGCTAAAGAGAAAGCTCGTCAAAAGTCTTTTAAGGCTCGTCACGCAAAGAACATTGCTAGAGGCAAGTGTTCTGCTGCGTATTGGGCTGATAAAACTAAGTGGTAACTGATGAAAGTTTGGATTGACCAAGACCTTTGCACTGGTGATGGGTTGTGCGCAGAGATAGCACCCGATGTGTTTACCATGAAAGATGATGGGCTTGCTTATGTTCAAGAAGATGGTCGTGTGTTTGACGATCCTGGCGGCGCTTTGGGGCTCGCTAATTTTGGGGAAGAGCATTTGGAAGCGGTGATTGAGTCTGCTGAAGAGTGTCCTGGGGAGTGTATTTTTATTGAGGCTTAACGGATTGGGGGTCCGTTGTACCATACGACTCCGCTGTGTCGTTCTCCTGATGTTATTGGGGTTACTTGGTGTTCTATAAAACTTGGAAAGACAACTATGGAACCTCGAGGAACGTCGTTAAAGATGTGCATTTGGTCGTAACAGCGAAGTTGAAGTTCGCCTCCTTGGTATTCTTGGGGGTGAGAAAAGTTCACTGTTGCTGAAAGTTTTCTGACAGTGCCTTGGAATTCGGGGAATGGTGTTACGTTTAATGGAATTGGGTTGGGGGCTTGTGCTACGAGTTTTCGGGCAGCGTGATGGTCGCAGTGTCCGTCAATGTGCCAGTCGTAGAATTGGTCAACTTGGTATTTGGTGTATTGAAGTGCTTCTGCTATTTCCAGCTCATACTGCCAGCCTGCTTCTTTGTTGGCTTGTCGTATCCAAGCGCCAATTAGATCGTTTGGTGATTCGTCGAAAATCCATGAAATTTGGGAGCTTCGATGGTTTTCTTCCGCTCCGAAATGAATCCCTTCGACTACAGTTTTTTCAGCAGCTAAGTGTTGAACCTCGTCGCACTGCTGTGGGGTTAGCGCCCCTGGGATATACCAGTAATGGTTGGTGAGCATGGGTACAAGATTAGCCGAATTACGACAAGAAGCTGAATGGAGGAAGTGTCAGCGAAATGAGCAATATTTTTTGCAAAATTATTGGCACATTGCTCATCCTGCTCATGGTCGTATCTTATTTGGGTTACGTCAAGCTCAGAAAGAAGCTACTGAGCATTGGGCATCTCACAGATATTCGCTTACGTTAAAAGCGAGACAAATTGGGTGGAGCACCCTTGTTGCTGCTCACCAGTTTTGGCTGGCGTTTTTTCATCCAGACCAAAACATTATTGATCTCTCTCGAACTGAGAGGGAAGCCGTATTGTTACTTCGTAAAAGTAGGTACGGTTTTCAACATTTACCGAAATGGATGGTAGAACGTGGACCTAAGTCCTTGGTGGAACACCAACAGCGAATGGGTTTCGATAACGGATCGCAGATTACATCGATGCCGTCGGCGTCCGATCCTGCCCGTGGCGAATCGGCCACACTCATCGTGGTTGACGAATGGGCATTCTTACCGAACCCAGAAGAATCCTGGGCAAGCATCGAGCCTGTCGCAGACGTAGGTGGACGAATAATTGGTTTAAGCACAGCTAACGGTTCAGGAAACTTTTTTCATCATTTGTGGGTTGGAGCTTCTACAGGGTCAAACAAATTTGAGCCTATGTTTTATCCGTGGTCTGCTACTGAAGACAGAGGCGATTCTTGGTATCAAGAAAAAATTGAGTCAATGTTGCCTTGGCAGCTGGCACAAGAATATCCGACAACTCCTGAAGAAGCGTTTGTTAAATCAGGCAACCCTGTATTTGATTTAGATATTCTTGAAGAAATGGCCAAGCATGTGTCTTACGGAGAACAAGGTTATATGTGGCGAAGCGGCAAACAAATTGAGTTCAAAGTATGAGCTTAGAAGTTTGGGAACGTCCACAATTAAATAACGCTTACGTTATGGGTGTTGACACAGCTGAAGGTCTAGGGCACGGCGATTACAGTGTTATTCAAGTTATTAATGTGGGAACAGGAAATCAGGCAGCTATTTGGCATGGACACATAGCGCCTGATCTTTTAGCAGAAGAAGTTTATTCAGTAGGTTTATGGTTTAACTCTGCTTTGTCTTGCGTCGAATCAAACAACCACGGATTAACAACTATCACTGAGCTGAGACACCTTGGATACCCAACGCTTTTTAGAAAACGTCAATTAAATAACGTAAACAATAGAATCAGCCAAGAATATGGTTGGAAGACAACTAGGACATCAAAACCACTTTTAATAGACGACTTGGGTTCCGCAATGAGAAACCAAGAGCTAATGATTAATGATCGTCACACTATTGCCGAACTCCGAACTTATGTAAAAAATGATCGCGGGTCTATGTCAGGCTCTCCATACGATGATCGAGTAATGGCTTTAGCATTAGCTAACCAAATGCGTAAATACGCTTACGAACCAGAATATGTGACAGAAGTAAACGATTATTGGACTTGGAATTGGTTTTCTCGTTTAGCTAATGGCAACGTTCAAGAAACTTCTGAAGCTACAATTGGAACAAATACTATCCGTGGGACACGGTAAACAATCTATAGAGCATGTTCTATAAGGAAGGGCTGTAATGGCACGAAATATCGCTCATACACCTGGCGGCACTGTCGACGGGGCAAAGGGCAAAAATGGGAAAATGGAGCGTGGGTCGAGTGTTTCGGCTAATCCAATTTGGGAACCAGCAGGTTCGCAGTCTCCTAAACAACGTATGGACGCTGGCAAGTACGCGAACCAAACTGGTGGTTACGGCGAAACTAGCATTCGTGAAACTCCCAAAAATCAGCATGGGACCACTGGTAAAGTAGAACCTGGCAAACAGCCTAATCTACGCGGTCACAACGCTGGTTAAATCATGGCTGTCCTCCCTGATGAGGCCAGCTTTGAAGAGTTCACCCACTACGTTATTCAACGTCGTGGGCAAGTTCCTTATACGGAACTTCAAGAACTCTACGAACGTAGGCTTCGCCTAAAGTCAATTACTATTTCTACTGGCCAAGGCTTTCAGTCAATACTTCCTCGAGATGAGCAAGGGCTAACGAAGCGCGAACGTGAGAATAAGGTTGTTTCTGAATATCAGCAATCTGGTAGAAATATAGAAAAATTGCCTGAGAAAGCACAGTTCTAATATGGCTCGTAGATCTCGCCAAGAAAAACTTGAAGATTACATAGAAAAGATTGGCCAATGTCAGAATTGGCGAAGTCAAGAAGGCTACGAAGATTTATGGCGTCGCCTAATTGATCTTTACCGAGGTAAGCATTGGCCTGAAACAACTTCTAATCAGCAAGATCTAATTGCAGTCAATCTAGCGTTTTCGACAGTTAACGTAATAGCGCCAAGCGTTGCTGTTAACTATCCAAAAATAGTTGTTCAGGCAAACGATCCAGCTAATGCAGATACAGCAAGTTTCGTTGAAGCAGTTGTTAACTACCTTTGGAAACACCATGATTTTCGGACGCCTTTTCGGAACGCTGTTAAAGACTTTCTGATCTTTGGTCATGGCTGGGTTAAAATTGGCTGGAAATTTATAGAACAAGAACAAAGTCTTTCTGATAGCGAACGTGATCGACTCATGAACCAAGCAGTTTTTGAGTCTGACGTATTTGCTATGGAAAACCCTGATCTTGCAGGAGATCTACTTACCAACGATGAAATAGCAGCAAATATTCCACAAACTATTGCTCGGGTAGTGGAAGATCAGCCTTTTATCGAACGAATATCTCCATTTGATGTTTTTGTTGATCCATCTGCCACATCAGTAGATGATGCAAACTGGATAGCACAAAGAATTCTTCGACCATTAAAAGAAGCAGAGAACGACAAACGTTATAAATCTTCTGCTCGCAAAAACCTTGCACCTAGCAGTGCCCCTGAATCGTATCCGCAATACGACAACAAAGATCAATACCTTCCTGAGCAAGTAGTTATTTGGGAATACTACGATGTGGCGTCAAATACTTTGGCTGTTTACGCAGACGGAGCAGAAGAATTTCTCGTAGACCCAACTCCAATGCCTTACGCTTATGGGCAGCCGTTTGTGATGCTAAGGAACTATGACGTTCCAGATCACTTCTATCCGATAGGAGATCTTGAAAGCATCGAAAGTTTGCAGCTGGAATTAGATAAAACTCGAAGCCAGCTCATGAACGACAGAAAACGGTATGCCAGGAAATATCTTTACCACGAACGTTCTTTCGGGCCAGAAGGCCGAGAAGCTTTGGAATCTGACCAAGATGGTCGACTCGTACCAGTTGTGGACGAGAACAGGCCGCTTCAAGAGGTTGTTGTTCCAATGCCTCAAATCCCCGTAAGTCCAGAAATATACAATTATTCGAATACGATTGAAGCAGACATAAACACAGTTTCAGGTATTTCAGAATATGCCCGTGGCGCAATGCCTGAGATTCGTAGAACAGCAACTGAAGCATCCATTATTGCAGATGCTCAGAATGCTCGCGCTGCAGACAAACTAGCTATTGTCGAAATTTGTATTTCCAGATGTGCCCGTCGAGTCATACAACTGATGCAACAGTTTATGACAGGTTCAGAGTTAGCTCGAGTAAGCACTCCAGGTGGCGAAGATGTATTTCTTGAGTACAGCCGAGAAGACATTCTCGGAGAATATGATTTTTCGGTGCAAGCTGGGTCAACTCAGCCTATGAACGATACAATTCGGAAACAGCAAGCTGTAAGCTTGATGAACGCAATAGCTCCGCTTGTTGGAACGGTTATCGACCCCCAAGCGCTAGCAGTTCATGTGCTGGAGCAAGGTTTCGGAATCAAAGATCCTGAAAAATTCTTGGTACAGCAGCCAGATCCTCAAACTATGGCAGTTGAAGATCAGGTTGCTCCTCCAGCATCTGCTGGTGCAGCACCGATGCCTTCAGATCCTTCAGCAATGGACGCTTCTTTAAGTGGCGGCGGCGCATTTGCGCCCACTGGGGGAATTCCTCCAGAACTATTAGCGCAACTTCAAGGACAAATGGGCGTAGAACTCCCTTCTTTGTAGTGGGACATAGGTATATTCTTATAGGAGCAACTGTCGCAGACTCCTAGGAGGGGCTAGTGCCCGAAGAAAATGAAGTTCAAATGGAATCCACAGATGTTGTGGACAATCCCGAGGCTTCCATAGAAGTTTTAGAGGAACCTGGTGATCTATACACCGTCAAAATTGATGGCGACGAACAACAGGTTACCCTTGAAGAACTTCAAAATGGCTATCAGCGTGGAGCGGATTATACCCGCAAAACGCAAGCAGTAGCCGAGGAACGTGACCGTTTAAGACAAGCTGAAGCTTTAATGAATGCCGTGCAGGAAGATCCTGCAGGCACAATCCAAGCTCTTTCGAAATCATTTGGTGTGGACAATCCAACTCAAACGGAATCCAACATAGATGACTGGGAAGACGTTGATCCTAGTGTCGCCAGAATTGCAGCATTAGAACAAAAGATTGAATTACAAGAAGCAGCACAACGGAAACAAGACCTTGAACGACAAGTAAATGTTTTACAGGAGGAATACGGAGAATTCGACACTGACGAGCTGTTAGGCCATGCGCTTAAACACAGAATCGGTAACCTCGAGGCTGCTTTTAAGCACTGGCGTTTTGATCAGACTCAAGATGCTTTATCTAAATTACAAGCTGAACAAGAGATTACTGAGAAAAAACGTGATGCAGCTGTAGTCACACCTGGGGGCTCAACCCAGGTTGGAACTGAACAATCTCCTACATCTTCTCCACCTTCAAGCATTCGCGAAGCGTTTGAACGAGCAAAACAAGAACTAAGCACTTAACCTTTTAGGAGAATGTAAATGGCTGGTAACACCAGTTTTGATGAGATTCTGACTACGACTCTCAATAACTACGTTCCTAGGCTGACTGACAACATTTTCTCTGCTCGCCCACTTTTCTATGCTTTGACCAACGGTCAAACCATGAGAACAGTTAGCGGTGGCGCAAAGATTGTTGTTCCAATCATCTATAAAGCGAACGATACCGCTAAATCATATGCGGGAACAGAAACTATTGACATTACTGCCCAAACAGGCATCACAGCTGCAGAATACAGCTGGGGTCAGTACGCTTCTACTGTAACCATAAACGGTCTTGAAGAAGCCCAAAATAACGGAGAGGCTCAAATCATTGACCTCCTCGAAGGCAAAATCTTCCAGACACAAGAATCTATTATCGAGAACATGAACACCATGTTCCACGGTGATGGAACCACCAAAGCAACTGACTGGAACGGACTCGAAAACATCGTTAACGACTCCGCTCTTACAGCTAACGCTCTTGGTGGAATTGACCCGTCAGTAGCAGGCAACGCGTTCTGGAAGTCGCAAGCGACAACTGGAACTGGTGCTTTGACTCTGGCGAAACTGGCGACACGCTACAACAGCGTAAGCGTCGGCAACGACCAGCCCACCATAATCATCTCAAAAGCAGATGACTATGAAAGCTATGAGGCTCTGTTAACCAGCAACATCCGCTATACCGATACGGACATGGCGGACGCAGGATTCCAGAATCTAATGTATAAAGGCGCTCCGTGGACCTTCGATGCAGCCACCACCGATGGTGTTGTCTACATGTTGAACACGAAGTACCTGCAACTGGTACGTCACTCGGATACCTGGTTCAAGCCAACTCCGTTTGTGCGACCAAATGACAAGGATGCTGTGTACTCACAGATCCTTTGCTATGGACAGTTGACTTGCTCAAATAGGGACCGTCAAGGTTACCTAGAGGGTGTCACCTGATAATTAGCTATACGGTGGGGGGTGGAAGCTTCGGCTTCTGCCCCCCTAATAGTTAGGAAACAGATGAGTCGGTCACTTCAAGTTGGATACAGCAGCAACGCTCGACCTTACGGACAGCCAACAAACGATGCTCAAGGATTAACTGTTGAGTACGTCGGCGGACGCAAGGTAACTCAAGTTCCTGCTTATGCAGGCGAAGAAGAAGTTTTAGCGGCTCCTTGTCTTGCCTTAACTAAAAGCGGAGCGGCTTGCAAAGCCAAACCGCTTACAGGAACCGATTTGTGTACTTTTCATTCTGATATGACCAAGGAGTAAGTGTGTTTATTGAGCAAATGCGCTCATACATCAGGAGCGTTGTCGAGATTGACAGTTCTGACATTGATGACGCCACGCTTAATCGTTTTCTTGGTGAAGGCTACGACCAAATTGTTTACAGCGAAAAACGTTGGCCTTGGTATGAAGCCAGCACAACTTTCACTACACAAAGTGGAGTTCAAGATTATTCTTTAACGTCAATTGCCGCAGCTCCCGATGCCATTACTAATGGTTTGCGAGAAATAGCTGCTCTTCGCACTGACGACATAGTTCTTACGTTCTTAGGACGCGACGCAGCAGATGTGTCCTACCCTATTGATTCTGCTGGTAGCGGCGACGCTTACTATTGGAGTTACTGGGCAGACAGCGTTCGTTTGTACCCTAAACCTTCTGGGGCAGAAACCATTTATGTGCGAGGATACAAAAATCCTTCAGCTTTTGGCTTTGGCACAGCTGACGGTGTAGCTCCTAGCGATTTTCCAGAACCATTTCACATTCTGATTGCAAACTATGGTGTTTCTCGAGCATACGATCAACAAGAAGATTTGGATATGGCTGCTGCCTACAAATCTTTGTTTCTTTCTGAGCTTGATAACCTTCGAGCCCGTCATCTTGATTCTCCTGCTCCACAACCTTTACGGTTAAATGGACGTAGAAGTTCTCGATGGATAGCAGAATCTTATCTTCCAGGCCGTTTACGGTATAGCTGGGAGTAATGAATGCCTAAGTCTAAGTCTGGTTACAAACTAGAAATGCTTCAAGATTTTAGTGGTGGTCTGAACTTGCGTTCTGACCAGTTTAATCTTGCACCTTCAGAGAGTCCTGCGATGTTAAATGTTGATGTGGACCCTCGAGGCGGCATCAAAATGCGTCTTGGTGTAAACGCTCGTAACGGAACGACGTTGAATCAAGATGTTACTGGGTTGGCACAGTTCACTCCTGATGGGGGCACTTCTCGAGTTATTTGTTCTCATGGAACTACTGTTGCCGAGTCTGCTACAGGTGATTTTACTGCGCTTTCAGGTGTGTCAGTAGCAAACGGTGATCGTTTGTATGGGCAAACAACTAATAACAAGTTTTATGGAGTTTCGGGAGATGCTGCGTCGTTTGTTTACGATGGAACAACTGCTTCAAACCTTGCGTCAAATGTCAATGGTTCAGCAGGAAATTACCCTATAGCTAAATACACATGTCATTGGAATAACTTTGCGTGGGTTGGTCATACTACCGAAAGTTCAACAGCTCATTCGAATCGTGTTCGTTGGTCAAAACTAGACGACCCAGAATCTTGGCAAGATTACGATTACGTTGATGTCAACGTAGGGGAACGGGGCGACGAAATTTCAGCTTTGCTTCCTTTTGCTGACAGACTTCTCATATTCAAAACTAATAGTGTTCACGCCTTATACGGTCACACTTCTGATTCATTTCAAGTAGTTCCTTTAACTCAAGACGTTGGATCTATTTCCTTGTCTTCCCCTGTGTCTACTCCGTATGGAGTGTTTTTCTGGTACGACCGTCAAGGCGTATGGATGTACAATGGGCAACAGTTTGTGTGGGTGTTCGAAAAATTGCAGCCAGCAATTGATGATGGCAGGTTGCAGTTCAACACTGCACCACAGCTTGCTTGGTTTAAGAACCGTTTATACGTTTCTGTTGATTGGGATGACACAAGCGGGAATAACGCTAAACGTCGAGTATTAATTTATGATCCGACGTTAGGTTCATCGGGCGCTTGGACGATGACAGATATTGATGCAAATGTTTTGTTGACATTTGCTCCACCTAACGATTCGCAAAAGCTTTTGGCAGGTTGCGAAGAGAACTCAGGTCGCGTTATTCATTTAGAACAAAATTTAGAATCAGATTTTTATGGTTCTGTTGCTTCTCATATAGACAGCTCATACACCTCAAGTTGGCTTGTGGGTGGTAACCCGATTGTTAGAAAACGTTGGGGAAAACCTCGAGTTGTTGTGAGTTCAGACAACACGGTTGCTTTGAACGCAAAACTATATGTTGATTACAACAGTTCTGATTACACGAAAGAAATGCTTTTTGGTGTTCAAACAGAATCAACGGCACCTGCTACTTGGCAGAATTCGTCAGGAACAACTGGTTCTGGAATATGGGGTCCAGCTTCTAATGCAAGCACATGGGCTGGGGAACCGAACACTACCGTCACAAACATTGAACGTTTACCGACACTCGGAACGGCTAAAGCTATACAAGTGAAGATTGATGGTCCCACTACCAACGATGAGGCTTGGGAAGTGAATGCTATGGCGTTTACATATTTACAGAGGAGACTGCGTTAATGGTCGATTTTGCTTATCCGCATGAAGCAACGGCAGGTCAAGCTATTGAAGCTTCGAAGCATAACGATAACTGGAATAGAGTAAAGAACTTTATTAACGGAGATCCAGGTAACCTTGCTAGTTATCCAGGGTTGTTGAGAGCAGTTGATCCTAGTGCTACGGGAACGTTGACTAGTGCGGCTATCACTTGTACGGGAACTGTTTCTCTTGGAGCAACAAACCATTTCTATCTAAATAGCACGCAAAATAATGTTATTGGTTTGAGTACTGGTACTAATATTAATCTTGATACTGCTGGAAGCTTCTTAAAAGATCTTGCTTATCGAGCAAACTTCTTAAGCACCTCAGCGCCAGGTGGCGTTGCTGGTCCTGGCAATAACGTCCACTGGCTTTCTATGGGGTCAGACGTAGCTGCTCCTGCAGCGGATGCTGGAAACTACTTGACTGAGAGTCACCGTTATTCGGTGTACTCTCGTCGTGCTGGCGAAGGGTACGTTCCCCCAGGAGGCGTGCAATCAGGCCGACCAGAATCCGAATATCGTTTAGTTATCAACGGTTCAATAGCGATTCGTGGCGACATTATTGGGCATACCAACAAAAACGAAAGCAATCCTGGGACTTCAACCGATTATTTGCTTGGAACAGGTACCCGTATTGACTGCCAGTGGTTGAATGTTGGAGCGAACGTCGATATCGCTGGAGAGCTTCGAGTTCAAACTTCGTTTGATTATGCCCGTATCTATATGGGTAATGACTATGGGGCAAACGATCACGATTATTTAGAGTGGAAAGACACTCTTGATGGGTCAAGCCTTCCAGGGTTCCAATTTGTTCACAATAACAACAAAATGTTGCAAATCTCTGAGTCAGGCGCTGTGGGTTATGAGAAATTAGATTTGCGTGCCTATAAAGCTTCAGCAGGAGCGAACCAAGGTGGCTGGCCTACATTGTCAGGAACCACCGCAGTTATTACTACAACTGGAACTGAACAACTTGGTATTCAATCTTCGTCTATCCGTTTCAAAGAAGATGTAGAAGATCTTGGAACTGAAGAAAACTGGACAAAACTTCGAGCGTTGAAACCTCGCGCATTTCGTTGGAACGAAGAAGTAGCAACTCAGTCAGGAATGGATTACGAAACTCAAGTTCCAGAATTAGGTTTTATTGCTGAAGAAGTACATGAAGCTGTACCAGAAGCGACTATGTATGACTGGTCTGGTGATCCGATTGTGTATCGAGATAAGTCGATGCTTGCGATGCTAGTTAAAGCGGTGCAAGACATTGATGAGCGGTTGGGAGCGCTTGAGTAATGGCAACAGGTACGACATACATAAATGATGTTGGGGGTGGAACAAACCTCATTTCTTATGCTGACGGTTTTCGTTACCAGGGGACGTGGTCTTCTGGGGTGTCGTATTCGGTTGGTGACGTTGTTGAATACAGCAACGGATCATATGTATGTAGATCAGCTAATTCAGGCAACACTCCATCTTCGGGCAGCTCTTACTGGCAGGTAATTTCTAATGCTGGTACTGCTGGCGGTCCTGGGCCTGCAGGAGCTGCAGGAGCAGTAGGGCCGTTGGGTCCGATTGGTCCAGCTGGTGCAACAATTCTGTACGGTATTGGCGACCCACAAGGTGTTACTGGTGTTGATGGGGATTATTACTTAAACACAAGTAATAATTATTTCTTTGGGCCTAAAGTTAGCGGTGTGTGGCCTCCTGGGTTTAGTTTGGTTGGTCCGAATGGACCCCAAGGATCAACGGGTCCGACGGGGCCAACGGGCCCTATTGGGCCCCCTGGAGGGCCTCCTGGGCCGACAGGGCCGCAGGGACCGCAAGGAGTTGTTGGTCCTGCGGGACAAGCTAGTGGTTTAGTTAATGGAGGTATTCCTGCCTCTAACGCTAATGGAGATTATGGAGGCGTCACACCTATTGACGCAGGAGGGCCAACGTAGTGCCTATTCAGATTCAATTCCGCCGAGGAACATATGCAGCTTGGGTAGC
>WLWF01002322.1_pt1 | contig 13996 bp, 21 predicted proteins | sample 6718331 | NCBI WGS metagenome assembly WLWF01 (sample SAMN12718692, study PRJNA515312) | sponge metagenome | isolation source: marine sponge | host: Mycale hentscheli | place: New Zealand: South Island, Marlborough, Capsize Point | collected 2003-05-01
GCTAAAGTGAAAGCGTATTATTAACTTTTTTTTATGGAAGGCCTGCAAATGAATAGTGCCGCGGTAAATCTTGGAGCGGGCGGATTTGTCTCCTACTTTGAGGACGGCGGAGCTACGGTCGTTTTAGAAAAGCGTCCAGATTTAAATTATGTTTACGATCCGGAAAATGCGCCTGAAAGCATGGATGCGCAAGAACTGCGCGAAGCCGCTAAAGATTACCGTATGCAATCCCCAGAGTTCGATGAACGCGGCGTAGGAACCTTCTTTGCAGAACAATATACACCTTTCATGGACCCTCCGGAAGGCGCACGGTTCGATGCAGACAGACAATCTGAGATAAGAGCGTCTGGTAATCCGCAATCCGAGGCCCGCGAAACATATTACCCGGAAGGTAATACATTTTACGAAACCTTACAACAAGACTACAATTATCCGTTAGTTCAGGACCCTATTGAAGGTCCGAATCGTCATGGACGGCCAGAGGGTCGTCAAGACTTACCTACTCCTCAAGAACTAGCGGATACTCGTGGGCATATGTTGGGTAGTGCTTTGATGGCCGCGGACTACGGCCCAAAGACCGCAATGACGGTTGGGAACCTTGGAGAAGATATTGGTTTCTCAAATCGCCTACATCGTGCTATGGATAAGCGGAACAACGCAGTAGGTATTTCAATTTTTAAAGCGGCTGGTATAGATGCGACGCCTGCGCAGTTGGCGCAGATGGTTGACGCAAAGATATTTAAACAGCTAGATGTAATTATGGGACGTACTGCGAATGAACGTAGTTTTAAGAGTCCTGAGAAGGGCCCCGATGTCTATCTACCTAGAGATCAGTTTGGCTACTTCATATCGGAATATTAGGAGTAGCAATGGCAAATGGTAAACCAAATGCAGGATTGATGGACGTACCATCACAGTTAGACCCAGAAGATTTAGCGGCTGAAGTAGAGATCGAATTGCCGGATAGTTCTAACGTGGTGATGGCCGACATTGAAGCTGAAGATGTTGGCTCCATTGAAATAAGCCCTGAAGATGACGGTGGTGTCATCATTGATTTTGACCCGCAAGACCAGCGCGGTGCTAACGACGATTTTTATGCAAACTTAGCAGAAGAGATGCCAGACAGAGAGTTGGCACGTATTTCAAGTGATTTGTTGTCTGAGTTTGATGCAAACAAAGCAAGTCGGCAAGAGTGGGAAGATGCTTACACTAATGGTCTGGAGCTTTTGGGCTTTACTTACGATGAGCGTACTCAGCCTTTCCGTGGAGCCTCCGGAGTAACCCATCCATTGCTTGCAGAAGCGGCAACGCAGTTCCAAGCACAAGCTTTTAACGAGCTTTTACCTGCTGGGGGACCCGTCCGTACTGTAGTTATGGGCAAAGAATCTACTTCTAAAAACCAGCAAGCCTCGCGTGTACGTCAGTTTATGAACTACTACATCACGAGTGTTATGGAAGAATACACGCCTGACATGGATCAGATGTTGTTTTACCTCCCGCTTGCAGGTTCTACGTTTAAGAAAACATATTTTGACGAAACGTTGGGTCGTGCGGTATCTAAGTTTGTTCCTGCGGAGAACTTGGTTGTTCCGTATGAGACCTCGGACCTCGAAACATGCCCTAACATTACGCAAGTGGTGCGTATGTCACTTAATGATCTGCGTAAGCGCCAGATCGGTGGCACGTATTTAGACGTTGAGGTTATTCCTGCACAAAAAGAAATGTCTGATTTAGATGGTGAGATGGACCGTATCGAAGGTATGGAGCCTAACCAGATAGATTATGACTGCACAATTTTAGAATGCCACGTTGATTTAGATTTGGAAGGTTACGAAGAGCTAGACTCTGACGGCGAACCCACAGGTATTAAGGTTCCTTACGTTGTAACAATGTCCGAGGACAACGGGCAAGTTTTGTCGATTCGTCGTAACTACCGAGAAGACGACGAGTTAAAAAGAAAAATACAATACTTCACCCACTTTAAGTTTTTACCGGGATTCGGGTTCTACGGGTTAGGATTGATTCACACTATTGGTGGTTTGTCACGAACCGCCACGGCGGCGCTGCGACAGTTGATCGACGCTGGTACGTTGTCCAATCTCCCAGCAGGCTTCAAGGCCCGCGGACTACGGATCAGAGATGATGACGATCCATTGCAGCCCGGTGAGTTCCGAGATGTGGACGCACCCGGAGGGGCAATACGTGACAGCCTTATGCCGCTGCCATTTAAAGGTCCTGACCAAACATTATTTAATTTGCTTGGTTTTGTAGTAGAAGCCGGTCAGCGTTTTGCGACGATCACGGACCTCAAGGTTGGTGATGGTAATCAACAAGCTGCGGTAGGTACAACCATTGCTATGATGGAGCAGGGCACTCGTGTAATGAGTGCTGTGCATAAGCGTTTGCATTACGCAATGAGGCAGGAGTTTAAGATTCTTGCGCGTGTGATGTCAGAAAGTTTACCGCAACGGTATCCGTATACGGTGCCGGGTGGTGATGAAACCATTATGAAAGAGGATTTTGATGACCGTGTAGACGTAGTACCGGTTAGTAATCCTAACGTATTTAGCCAAGCACAACGTATTGTTATGGCACAGACCAAGTTGCAACTTGCGTCGCAAGCGCCAGAAATACATAACATCAACGAAGTGTATCGGGATATGTACGAGGCGCTGGGCGTAACCGACGTAGACCGTATTATGAAAGCGGTTCCGACGGATGAGCCTGTACCTCTTGATCCCGCACAAGAAAACATCAACGCTCTGGATATGCTGGAGTTACATGCTTTCGAAGGCCAGAATCACCAAGCACACATTACGGCGCATTTGGTATTTGGTGCATCACCCATGGTTGGTGGTATGCCGCCTGTTGCTATAAGCTTGCAGAAGCATGTTATGGAACACGTACAAATTGCAGCTAAAGAACAAGCCGCTGTTGCCTATTTACAACAAGTGCAACAAAAAGGTGGCCAACCTGCAACAGATGATGAAATGCTAGAAGTTGAAAAACTGACGGCACAATTTGTTGCTGAAGGTCTGCAACAGGTCAAACAGCTATCTGGCGAACTGTCAGGTGCAGGGGCCCCTGATCCGTTGGTTCAGCTTAAAGAGCAAGAGCTACAGATCAAGGCACAAGGCGATCAGGCCGATCAAGCGATTGACCAAGCCAAGGTTGAACTGGATGCACAGAATCAGCAGATGCGTGGTTCACAGTTTGACAGGCGTCTGGCGTCGCAAGAAGCACAAACACAGGCTCGTATTGATGCAGCGATGCAACGTGAGCTATTAAAGAACCGAGGAGGTTAAAATGAAAACAGTTGTTAAGGTCAACGGTTCCGCACCAAAAGACGGACCAAAGCCAGTCGAGTATGCACAGATTGATAAGCAGGGTCGTATTCCTTACGGCAAGACTGCTGACGCGCCATACTCAGATAAGCGTATGGAAGAGGGCAAAGGTCCGGGTTCCAAGCTTACCGCTCGTGGCATGGGTGCCGCGAAACGTGGTGGTAGTTACATAGGTTGTTAAGATGCCGTTAAAGAAAGGTAGTAGCAACAAAACAAAAAGCCAGAACATCAAGAAGTTGATGGACGAAGGCTATGAACAAAATCAAGCAGTTGCTATTGCTTTGTCTAAGGCTGGGGAAACGCCTGCCAAGCGTATGGCACGTGGCGGAATGGTAAAGGGTTTTAGCCCAATTGCGCGGCCACAACGTTTTCAAGGAGTTTTCTAATGGCACGAAGAGGAAGAGGAAGAGGCAAAATAAAAGAGCCTCGTATACCAACCAAACAAGCGGCTCCGGTCAAACAGGCTCCAATCCAGCAGGCTGCACCAGTTCCTGAAATTGATTTGTATACAATGCCGCCGCAAGAGCTACCGCAAGCTGTTATAGCTCCGCCTAGAGGTCAGCCTCTTCAAGCTCCTGTGGGTGTAGCACCGCCCGTTGCAGTAGCACCACCGCCACCTCCTCCTGTCGCGCCAGCACCCGCTCCTGTACCGGTTCCACAAATTGATCCGGCTGTTCTGGCTCAGATACAAGAACAGTTTAATATACCAACACCAGCACCGCAGCCAGTGCCTGCACCGCAGCCAGTGCCTGCACCGCAACCTGCACCGGTTCCCGTACCGCAGCCAGTGCCTACCCCATTACCAGAACCTATTCCTCCCGTTAAGCCTATGCCGGGCGAATCTGGTCCTATTACACCTAATCCGGGAATACCTCCGGTCGCTCCACCGCCACCACCGGTAGAAGTAGCTCCACCGCCACCACCCGTAGCGCCCCCTATACAAGTACCTCCGCCTGTTTTTCAGCCGGAGCCTGTACCGATGCCTATTGAACCACCTGTACCGAATGTACCTACTCCAATGGCACCGCCTCCTGCTCCCGAAATTGTGCAGCCTGCACCTCCGCCACCGGCAGTACCTGAGATTTCTCCAGAGGTTTTAGCGCAGATACAACAACAGTTTAATATTCCGGCTGCGCCACCGGCACCTCCTGTAGCGCCGCCGGTACAAGTACCGCCACCGGTTATGCAACCTGCTCCGCCTCCTCCGGCAGCAGTAGCACCTCCACCGCAACCTCCTGTTCAGGTTCCACCGCCTACGTTTGTAGATGAGTTTGAAGAACCTTTGGCCATGGACGGTATGCGTGGTGGCCCAAGAAGTGGTATTGGTAGTTTACCCGAAGCCCCGCCAGAAGCAGTTGTTCCACCGCCTGTGCAAGTACCGCCTACGGTAGTACAACCGGAAGCTCCTACGAACCAAAGACTTACTTCTGAAGAACTGGTTAATCAATACAACACTTCTCCGGCGTCACAAGATTTTGGTACAACCGTTTCTTATGACCCCGCTACTAACACCTTTGTTGAAGATGTGAGTTCATTCGGTTTTACCGGTGACCAAGCTACAAATACTTATACTCCTGAAGAGTTTATTAACAGGATGGGGTATGAGTCGGCCAACACATCGTTTACACCACCTCCGGAAGGTCTGGTTAACGAATACAATTCTTCTCCGGCAGCACAGGACTTTGGTGTTTCGGTCAGTTATGACCCAGACACCAACACTTACGTTGAAGACGTAAGTTCTTTTGGTTTCACAGGCGATCAAGCAACGAACACGTATACGCCTGAAGAGTTCATGGACAGGCTGGGCTACGGTGATCCGCAGCCTTCTGTACAACCTTTAACCCCAGAAATACCACCAGAACCTGAAACCTTTACACCACCGCCAATTGATCCATCTTTGTACAGCGACCCTGATTTAGGTGTAGAACCCGGTTTCGGCGGTACTAGGGGTGTGTCGCCTCAAAGTCCCACAGAATTTATGGGTTCTAACTATATTGAACCCAGAGATGGTCCCGGTTTCGGCGGTCCACGTGGTGAAGGCTTTGATCCGGGAGGCCCTCGTGGTGCCGCAGGTTTAAACCAAGGTCCACGACCAGAACTATCTGGCCCTAGTGGCGCGGCTGGTATGGGTGGAGACGACGTTACTGGCATTGAAACAATGGCTCCTGCCGTTGGATTTGGTGACTACATAAATAGTGAAGTGACCGAAGCAGGCGTACCTGCTGGCGCTCAACCCGGTTTATCCGACACTATATCGTTACCTGACGGCAGCACCTTTGATCTAACTAACTTAGATTTATCTGGATTTAATATAGGTGACTTTGGCAGTTTCGGAAGCGTAGACCCCTCTCTGTATAGCGATCCTAACTTAGGCCAAGGGCAAGGCGATCCCGGACGAGCCGGATTTGATCCTGTAGAAGATGTAATGAGTTATCCTCTATTTGACTATGATGAGAATGGGAATGTTGTTGGCGAACCCGGAGGCGGATTTGGACTGCCTGTTGATGATACAGTAGGAACTAACCCAAACCCCAACGCTACTTTTACCCCAGAATCTGTAGACTTATCCGGTCTTGATCTTTCCGGCCTTAACATAAACCTTGGCGAAGGGTTTGATGCCGGTGGTTTTGAACCAGACTTTACTTTTGGTGGCCCACAAGGCGGCCCCGGTATGGGTAATGGACCCGGAAATAATATGGGTAACCAAGGTGGTGATCCTTACAACCCAACTGTAAACGACACTGATAACCCTTATCCGTTTATTCCCGGCGGTATTGACACCAGTCAGATGACACCCGATCAACTGGCCGGTTTGAACACTTTCTATGAAAATGGCGGTGTTGAAGGGCTTAACTTTAATTTCAACGGGATGGGCGGCAGCTTTCCCGGTGGATTTATGGGCGGTTCCACGGGCACCGGAGGCACTGGAACAACCGGCGGTAGTTATACGGTAGACCCCGTAGACCCTGTTGGAGACTTGGATAATACCGGCGGCGGTGATCCTGTGGACGTTACTACTCCTTATGTTACACCTGATGTTCGAGCAGCTAGTTCGTATGGTTTGACAGGGGCTACGCAAACAATGCCTGTTGCACCTAATCCGTTTGCAAGGCCGGAAACTCAACAAGGTCTTGGGTCTTTAGCCGGAGGCGGTTAAAAGCTATCGACGTGCTACATAAAATTATGTAAAGTTAAGTTAACTTTTTACTATTTTATGTAGGGGCGCTTTTGATTGTTAGCTGAACTAGCTGCGTTTAACGCGGGATTTGCAGTTTTAAAACAAGTCGTGGCTAATGGCCGCGATCTTTCTGATGCTATGGGCGCTATCGGAAAGATGGTGGGTGCCAAAGAAGACCTCAAGCGTCGAGGCGAAAAGAAAAAGAAAAGCGTCATGTCGCTTCTTGGCGGCAAAACAGAAAACGATTTCGAAGAGTTTATGGCTCTCGAAAAGATTAAAGAGGTAGAAAAAGAATTAACCAGCATGATGCGCTTGTACGGTCGTCCCGGATTGTATGACGACTGGGTTCGTTTTCAGGCCGAAGCACGGAAAAAAAGACGCGAAGAAGAGGTAGAGCGTAAACAGCAACGAGCCAAAAACATGGAGTATGTCGCCTACTTTATTGGCGCAAGTGTTTTTGTTGGTGGGTTTATTTTACTAATGGTCTGGGTGCGATGGCTAAAAGGTTAGAGAATAAATCACAGTACGAACAGTACGATTTAGATGATGACGGAATCGTTAGTGATTCTGAGATAGAACGCGCTCGTGAGATCAGAGAGTTCGAAGATCAATCCAGAAAACATACCGCACAACTACGAATAGCGCGTTGGGCTATGGTTGGCGGCGGAGTTTTCACCGCTATGTTGTTTATGCCTTTTATCCCAGACACCCGCATAGAACTTCTTAAAGACGTATCTGATATATTTTTTATAACTATCGCTGGAATTGTTGGTAGTTACATGGGTGTATCAGCTTGGATGTCCCGAAAGTAATAACCCTCTTTATTTATATTTCTTTTCGGTATAAGATAAAATGCGTAAAGTCGCAGGAGGCTTTTTATGTTACAGCAACTTATAGGACCGGTTACCGGCCTGCTTGATAAGTTTATTGAAGATAAAGACCAGAAGGCAAAGTTGGCCCACGAGATTGGGACCATGGCGGAAAAACATGGGCAAGAAATTGCTCTTGCGCAAATTGCGCTAAATACCGCCGACGCCAAAGGAAACTGGTTCCAGTCTTCTTGGAGGCCCTTATGTGGGCATATATGTGTTCTTGGTTTAGCCGTAAATTTCTTAATATCCCCTATTGCAGCAGGCTTTGGCGTGGTTATACCGCAAGCCGACATGTCGGTGATGATGCCTGTTCTGATGGGAATGTTGGGTCTAGGCGGTCTAAGAACATTCGAAAAGACGAAAGGGGTCAACAAGTGAGTTTTAAGTTATCTAGCCGCAGTTTAGGAAAACTGGAAGGCGTCCACCCGAAGCTACAGGAAGTAGTACAAAAAGCAATCGGTTACACCAAAGTGGATTTTGGTGTGACGTATGGGGTTAGAGAACTGGCCGAACAAGAGCGTCTTTACAAATCCGGGCGTTCGCAAACAATGAAATCAAAGCACTTGATCCAAGAAGATGGTTTTTCTCATGCGGTTGACGTTGTGGCCTATGACGGCTCTGACGTAGTTTGGGAAATTAACGTCTACGACGACATTTGTGATGCGTTCAAACAAGCGGCGCAAGAAGTAGGTATCGCAATTAAGTGGGGTGCTGCGTGGTCCGAAGGTGACATACGTGATTATGAGGGTACGGCAGAAGATGCCATGAACGCTTATATTGACTTGCGTAGAGGCCAAGGGCGCAGACCTTTTATAGATGGACCTCATTTCGAGATAATCGCATAAAGTAACACTTTGTCCTAGCACATCCTATATATAATGTGCTACGATATTATCAGACATTGTTCGATAATATGCGAGGGGTAAATGGACGACATCTATGTAGCCGAAGCGGTCTTTCGAATCTTGAGAGAAAGGCGACAATCGGTGGTAGATTTAATGATTTATGGTAATGTTAAATCTATGGAGCAATATCGTGAGCTTATGGGACATATGGAATGTCTAAATCACGTGGAACAGGAACTCAAGAGCCTGCTAGATAAACAGGAGCGATCTAATGACTAAATCAAAAATTGATTTGTCTGCCGCACCGAATGCTGCTTTTAACATAGCCGCAGAATCGGGTCCGTCAGAGCCAATCAAACCAACGCCGGAAAAAGAAGGCAGTGCGCCAAACTTAGCCGACGCTTATACCGAAAAGCCTCGTCTCAATCCTGAGATGATTGGTAAAACACTTCTGGAAAGAATGCCTAACCCCACTGGTTGGCGCATTTTAATTCTACCCTACCAAGGTAAAGGAAAAACCGCAGGCGGAATTTTCTTACCCACCGACACGGTAGAGAAAAATCAAGTATCAACGCAAGTAGGGTATGTCTTGAAAGTAGGTCCTTTGGCTTACAAAGATAAAGACAAGTTCCCAACAGGTGCGTGGTGCGAGGAAAAGCAATGGGTAATGTTTGCCCGTTACGCTGGTTCTCGGTTCCAAATAGACGGTGGAGAAGTTCGCATTCTTAATGATGACGAAATTCTATCTACTATTCTTGATCCAGAAGATATTCACCAATTAACGTAAGGAGAGATAATTATGGCTGAAGCCGAAAAAGAACAAGTCGAATTAGACTTGGGGGATTCGGAAGAAACGGAAGTAGAAGTTTCGGAAGACCTTTCAAATAAAGATGACTCATCGTCTAACGATGATGACCAGTTTCAAAAAGCCGAGACCTCTACACAAAAGAGGATCGACAGGCTTACCAAAAAAATGCGAGAAGCCGAGCGGCGTGAGCAAGAAGCTATACGTTACGCACAGGGCGTTCAAAACGAATCGCAACAAATCAAACAGCGTATGCAAACCTTGGACACTAATTACGTGTCTGAATACTCTAATAGAGTTTCTACGCAAATGCAGCAAGCAGAAGCTGCTCTAGCTCGCGCAATTGAGATTGGAGATAGTCAAGCTACTGTTGAAGCGCAACGTGCATTAACTGGTTTGGCTATACAAGCTGACCGTGCTGCACAGGCAAAAGCGCAGTCTGCAAGAGCGCAACAACAGGCGCAGGCGGCTGCACGTCAACAAGTTCGTCAACCCATGCCTGCCCAACAGCCCAAACGGCCTGATCCGAAAGCAGAGCAATGGGCCTTAAAAAATAGCTGGTTTGGTTCAGATGAGGCAATGACTTATGCCGCTTTTGGAATCCACAAAAAATTGGTGGAAGAAGAAGGATTTGACCCCCAGAGCGATGACTACTATACTGAGTTAGACAACCGTATTGCTTCTAAGTTTAATACGGGTGCTACGGCTTCTAACAGACGACCCGCTCAGACGGTTGTAGGAGCCTCAAGAAACACTTCTGGGCGCAGTGGGAAAAAGGTTAGACTCACCCCTAGCCAAGTCGCAATAGCGAAGAAATTGGGTGTGCCGCTTGAAGAATATGCGAAATACGTGAAGGAGTAATGAAGATGACAGACCAAAATAAAGAAATGGGTACTACCATCAAACGTACTGCTCGCGCAAACGAAACTAGGGAGAAACAGGCGCTTCGTAAGCCTTGGGCTCCACCGTCAATGTTAGATGCACCACCTGCCCCTGATGGCTTTAAGCATCGTTGGATTCGCGCCGAAACGCGAGGATTTGATGATACTAAGAACATCAGTGCCAAAATGCGTGAAGGTTGGGAATTGGTCCGTAAGGATGAGTACCCCGATTTTGAATCGCCAGTTGTCGAATCAGGTAAATATCAAGGTGTGTTTGGAGTAGGCGGATTGCTTCTTGCCAGAATACCGTTAGAAACTGTAGCCGAAAGGACTGATTACTTTAAACAACGTAGTCAAGACCAAATGGATGCGGTGGATCACGATATGATGCGCGAGAATGCTCACTCAACCATGAGGATCAGCAATGCTGATCGTCAATCTCGTGTAACCTTCGGTGGTCCAAAAAAATAATGGACTGCCCTTATTAGGAGAAACTAAAAATGGCAAATCAAAATACTGCCTATGGTCTTCGTCCTATCGGGCTTACTGGCTCTGCGGCTAATTCTACTGGGGTAACTCAGTACGAAATCGCATCCAATAACACTAATGCTATTTATCAATATGCTATTTGCGTCCCTTTGGCCGCTGGCGTTATTGACCAAGCAGGTGCTACCAATGGTGGTACTACGCAAGCGTTAGGTGTCCTGATGGGGGTGGAGTACGTCGATTCGGTTTCAAAGAAACCGGTTTTCATTAACTACTGGCCCGGATCGGGTGCAGTAAGCGTTGACACAAATCATCCTGTGAAAGCGTTTGTTGCAGACAATCCAAACCAACTATTCAAGGTAGCGTCTGACGCCACTTTGACTGACAGAGCAACTGCTCAAGCCGCTGTCTTCGCGAATGCGTCACTTGGCACATCTGCTAGGTCAGGTTCTACCGACAACGGTAGTTCAACATCCGCCTTGGGCGTTTCAACAATTAATACTACTGCGACGCTTCCGCTTCGTATAGTTGGTATTATGGATGACGCAGGTAACAGTGATTACACTGCTGCCGGTATTCCACTAATTGTGAGACTAAACGCTCATTTCAATTCACCAAGTAGCCGTTTTGATTCGCAGACTACTGCGTCTACAACGGGCATTTAAGGAGGGCTAAACAATGGCTATTTCTCGCGCACAATTAGCGAAAGAGCTAGAACCCGGTCTAAATGCACTGTTTGGATTGGAATATAACCGTTACGAGAACGAGCATGGCGAAATCTTTGAGGAAGAGTCTTCGGACAGAGCCTTTGAAGAGGAAGTAATGCTTGGTGGTTTCTCAACTGCACCTGTTAAAGGCGAAGGCACTGCCATCAGCTTTGACGATGCACAAGAGACATACACTGCTCGTTACACTCACGAAACTATCGCTTTGGCCTTCTCAATTACTGAGGAAGCTATTGAAGATAACTTGTATGACCGACTAGCGTCGCGTTACACCAAAGCCTTGGCTCGTTCAATGGCTCAAACCAAGCAGATCAAAGCTGCCGCTATCCTGAACAATGCGTTCACAGCGGGTGCTTCTGCAATTGGTGACGGTGCAGCACTATGTTCTGCGGCTCACCCAAGTTTATCTGGCAACCAGAGCAACCTTCTCGCCACAGCGGCTGACCTCAACGAAACTTCGCTTGAGCAAATGCTGATTGAGATTGCTGGTATGACCGATGAGCGTGGTTTGAAAATCGCGGTACGTGGTATGAAGCTTGTAATTCCAAAAGAGCTTCAGTTCATCGCAGAAAGAGTTCTGAACTCTAACTTGCGTTCGGGCACTGCTGACAACGATAACAACGCAATGAAGAACATGGGTATGATTCCTGATGGAGCAGTGGTTAACCACTTCCTGACTGACTCAGACGCATACTTCATCAAGACTGACGCACCTAACGGCTTCAAATTCTTCAACCGTTCGCCAATTAAAACGGCAATGGAAGGTGACTTTGATACCGGCAACATGCGTTTCAAAGCGCGTGAGCGTTACAGTTTTGGTGTTTCTGACTGGCGTTCAGTTTTCGGTACACCCGGAGCGTAAACTGTGCTATAAAGGGGTAGTTGATTTCATATTGACTTCTCCCTGTAGACTCGGAAGGGGCAACGTAAGTTGCCCCTTTCTTTTTCTGTATTCTTATTGTATCCTGACAGTATCCCTGACAGCCGCATGGTGCGTCTGACATAACCCACGACAGGAGATACATATGGGTACTACAACTTTTTCCGGCCCTATTAAAGCTGGAACCATCAAAGAAACCACGGGTACGTCCCTTGGTTCAAACATTAAAAATACTGGCCAAGTCGTTATGGCGCAGACTTTTTCTACCGGCTCTCTAGCAGGTGGTGCTTCTGCGGCTAACGTCACTAACGTCGTTATTCCAGCAAATTCACAAATCATTGATTGCGTAATTGATTGTCCTACAGCAATGGGCAATGCTACTGCGGTATTGAGTGTTGGTGATACTGTGGGCGGTAACGCTACGTTTGTTAACGCTTTTTCAATCACTGTAGCCTCTGGTGCTGGACGTAAATATCCAACTACTGAAGCTGGTGGTGCATTGGCTTGGGCAGATATTGGAACCGCGGACAAGAGAATCACTTGGACAACTACTGGTGCAACAAACGCTGGTGAAATTCGAGTAACGGTTCTGTATCAGCAAAACGCTAACCTCGCTTAAAGGAGGTTTGCATGGCTGGTTCTGATGTAAGATCAAAAAGATTAACCGCCACCGGCTCTGCCGGTGTTGGACCTGCGCGTATTCGTCAGGTTCAGGTTAAAACAACTACTGGATCGCCTCGCATCACCTTTACTGACGGTAACGGTGGTACAACCGTGCTAGACATGGACTTGGACGCTTCAGATACACATTCTGTGAACATTCCGGATGAGGGTATTAGAGTAAGCGATATATACATATCTTTGTTTACGGCTTGTACCTCTGTAACGGTGTTTCACAGCTAGAGAGGTAAATCATGGCGTCTGATGTAAAGGCCACCTTTTTGACAGCTTCTGGTTCTGTTTTTGCAGGCCGGACTCGCGTTAAGGCTATCCATTACCAAGCGGGGTCTAGCCCCACTTTGGTATTAAAAAACAACGATGCTAATGGTGCCACTCAGTTAACCTTGGCTTTTGCCGATAACACTGACGATAACGTGTACTTACCCGATGAAGGAATGTTGTTTTCTGACGGGTGTTTTGCTGTTCTAACCAACGTCACCAACGTAACGGTGTTTTTTAACTGAGGGTTAGCATGGCTACTACAAAGAACGTTACTCGAACTCCATCAGGGAGAATTAAGTACCGGGGAGAAACCTTTGCAGGTTACAACAAACCAAAAAGAACCCCCGGTGCAAAGAAAAAGAGTGCCGTTCTGGCTAAAAAGGGCTCTGAGATTAAACTTGTTAGATTCGGGGACCCTAAGATGTCTATTAAAAAAGACCAACCTAAAAACCGTAAAAGTTTCCGCGCACGACATTCCTGTGACACGGCCAAAGATAAATTTAGTGCCAGATACTGGTCTTGTAAAGCGTGGTAATGAGTACATGGAAGTGAAAGAAGTATTAGCTAAACTCGAAAAACATGAGGCTGAGTGCAATCTCAGGTATCAGAGAATAGAAGAGCGTTTAGCTGAACATAAGAGCGCCTTATCGGCATTGGACGTAAAGCTTTGGGCACTGGCGGTCTTGATTATAATCGCACCTTTTGTGCAGAAATTTTTAGGGTGACCGTATGGCGTATTCTAAAAAATCTAAAAAGGCTTCTTCTAAAAGCAAAGGAAGCAAGATATGCCCCAAAGGAAAAGCGTGGGCCGAACGTACTTTCGACACTTATCCTAGTGCTTATGCCAACATGGCAGCCTCTAAATATTGTAAAGACCCTAACTATGCAAAAAAAAGTAAAGGGAAAAAGAAATAATGGGCAAGTTGAAGGATTGGGTCGATGAAGATTGGGTCAGAATTGATAGCCAAGGTAATATCGCGGGTAAATGCGGTACTTCAAAAAATAAAAAAAATCCTGATAGGTGCCTACCTCGATCTA
>WLWF01002323.1_pt1 | contig 13993 bp, 13 predicted proteins | sample 6718331 | NCBI WGS metagenome assembly WLWF01 (sample SAMN12718692, study PRJNA515312) | sponge metagenome | isolation source: marine sponge | host: Mycale hentscheli | place: New Zealand: South Island, Marlborough, Capsize Point | collected 2003-05-01
CCTGCAGTGGAGTCCGGTCGGTATAGTTGAGGCTTAGCAAGGTCTTGCGGGGGCGGTAGCTCAGTTGGTTAGAGCCCCGGACTCATAATCTGGTAGTCGTCGGTTCGAGCCCGACCCGCCCCACCACCTCAAACCCGCGTGATCAGGGGCTTTCTCGGCCACTGCACCCCGCACCGGATCTCGGGCCGCACGAAAATTCCCCCACTTTTCCCCCAAATCTGGGTGGTGAAGGTAGTGACGCTCACGGATGTGTGAGCACCGTGAAGAGCATGGAACTGCTCTCGATCAAGGACCTGGCGGCCCGCTGGAGTGTGAGCGCGAAGCGCGCGCGAACCATTGTTGCCGCCCTGTCGTTCCCTCAAGCCATTTACCTCACCGAACGCACCAGGCGGTGGCGCGTTGAGGAAGTAACGGCGTGGGAGGTCGAGCGTCAAAGGCCTCGCCAGTACCGCGCGTTCGTCAAGAAACCGGGTCCGCGTGGCCCGCTTCCTATGCCTGCGCGCGTGAAGGAGCGGGCGGCATGAAGGCTCCGTACGGGAAGACATTCATCACCGCTGAAGGGCAGGTCCGGGTCCGCTTCCCAGCCAAGGATGCCGCAGGTAAGGCTGCGTACATCCGCCTTGCCTGGACCGAAGGCGGTGAGCGCCAGCAGACCACCGCCGGGACCATGGATCGCTGGGAGGACGCGTGGCGTGAAGCCAACGACATCGGTGCTCGTGTTGCGATAGGCAAAGGCCTCACCGCGAGCGTTCGACTGGGCTTCGTGCTCGATGAGTGGATCGCTGAAGGAAAAGAGCACTGGTCCATCCGGTACTTAGAAGATAACGACGCGATAAGCCAGAACGTGATCAAGCCAGTGCTGGGGAACGTTCTCCTCGAAGAACTGACCTTCCGACAAGTGAGTGATCTGATCCACTCGCAGCGGTCGGAGTCGGCGAAGCGTCATGTGAGGGCTGCGCTGAGCAGCGCGCTCGGTTACGCGAAGGGCCGGAAGATGACTGAGCGCGACCCGGAAGAGCTCCTGGCGCGTATCCGCCGGCCGAAGAGCCTGGCGTACCTGGACCCCAGCCTGTACCCGACCACTTCTGATGTCACCGCGATGGCGAAAGCGATGAAGCAAACACGTAAACACAAGAAGGCCGAGGATTTCGTTCCTCCGGATTACTGGCAGCTGATGATCCTCACGGCCGCGTACTGCGGCCTCCGCCGGGGAGAGCTGTGGGAGTTACGCGGCACCGACATTCACGGAAAGTCCATGAAGGTCTCTCGTCAGGTGGTGCGAACCAAGTCGGGGATGCAGGTAACTGCGCCCAAGAACGGCTCCTCCCGTGAGGTGTTCATCGCTGACAAGGTCCCCGGCGGGTTTCGCCTGCGCGGGATGCTCAGGGACCGAGCGAAAGCGGTGGGCTCGGGGTTGATGTTCCCCGCTCCGCGTGGCGGGTACTGGTCGCCGTCGAACTTCTCGAAGAGAGTATGGAATCCGGCGAGGGAGATCGCCTGGGGTGCGACATCTGACTGGACGCTGCACGGTTTGCGGCACTACTTCTGCCGTTACTGGCTGGATAAGGGTCTCGAGCCGATGGACGTGAGCAGGTTCGCCGGTCACGCAAACGTGGTGATCACGCTCAGCATCTACGTCTCTCCAACCGCGGGCGCCATGGAGCGCGCCGAAGCGCTTGCGTAAAGGCAAGCTAGGCGCTTTGTCCGGGTCCACAGTGTCAGGTAGAGACTCACGGATCCCGCAGAAAATCACGTAGCCCATTGGCGAATCGGTCAAATCCGGTAGTAGCGGGGTCGGGTTCTTTCCAACCGAAGTTTGGTGGTCTGCGGGTTGCTACGGCCCAGGCGCCGTCGTACAAACCCTCTTCCACTAGGCGCCTGCACAGCATGTTCACTCGATCGATGTAAGAGGCTTTTGCAAATTGAGGATCCATTGACCAGCGGTCATCGGAACCAAGCGTGGAGGCCTTTCGAGAGTCGTCACAGTCTTCGATTACAAAGATGTACCCGCGCCATAACGGTGAGATGAGTTGGCCGTTTTTCTGCGCTGCCATGAGGTCGGCCGCGTTGCCAACTGCTTCCTCAGCTCGATTGTTTGCGTTGTTGCCGAACGATCCAACTTGGGACTTGAGCTCGACCACCGCTATGGGCTCGTCGTCGAGCCGGTAAACGATGTCCCATTGTTTCGTAGGTCGATACCAGCCCGGTATTGCGGTCAGCGGGTTTCTGTTACCCCCTCCGGAGTGGATGGAAACACCTTGCTCCGTAGCGCTGCTCGTTACCTGCTCGACTAGGTCGCTGACAGCGTTTAGATGCTGACCCCCTGTCACAGATCCTCTCGTCCCAGCATCCTGCTTGCCGGCGCCCTTTTGTTTGGCTGCTTGCGCGTCCCGACTACCCCAAAAGGCCTTGAGGGCCTCAGAAATGTCCTTGTCGTAATCCCCCATACCGGCATTGTGCAGGGGAATCCTGATTGCCGTCTCGATTTTGATCGCCTATTTGGGGAGCTCCTTCAGCCCATAGGCCTCCAGTGCCGCCCGAGTTGCTGCGGCTCGGTCCCGCTTTATGAAAGCATCCTTTAAAGCCTTCGCTATTTCCCCGGGGATGCTCTTTGGGTGAGGCACTCGAACGCGTCGTAGGTACTGGGTCTGGAAGCGAAGGGTTCCCCCGCGCATCTTCACGCAGTAGGCCGCGATCTGCGCTTCGACAACCTCGGACAACATCAAACCCCCGAAAACCTGAAGATCCCAATCATTACTTTGTGAAATCGCCCAGTAAAGATTGTGATGGGGGTAGCGACCACCCGGGTGAAAGACCGGTGTCGCCTGACCCTTCATGTCCTGAAAAACAAGCTTCGGACGGTCAAGAACATCAAAGTTCACTCGGTCGATCGTCTTGTGCCATTTGGTGGGCGATGCCTTCGCCGTGTGCCGGTCCCGCAGCTGAGGGAATGCTTCGAGATACGCAGCGAAGCGAGGCCACTCCTCCAGATCAACTAGCCCGTCTGGCTCCCACGGGTTTACGAGAAATGTCTCGGTGAGCACTAAGTCTCCAGAGCGAATGTCATCTGCTACCAAGAGTGGCAATAGACGCTCAGTTTCTATGTCGGGAATCTGACTTCCCTTGACCACGTAAACCTGGTCGTTGCCCGTGGCGACACCGATCCCGAAACGAATACCAGTGTCCTCCGCGAGAGGAAGGGTTTCGTTCAGTTGCTCCAGCCATGCGAGTCGGGCAGGGGAGCCCTCTGGCCATGAATCTTTAGTTGGAAACCATGTTGGGATGGTGTCCGCTGTTACGCCCGATGCGGTGAATTGTCCCTCGGGTTGTTTTATCCATGACGCCAGTTTCTGCGCAGACTGATCATTGAAGACTTCAGTGGCGTTTGCGATGAGCGCCTGACCTTGCTGACCTCTTCTCATCACAGTGATGGCGGGGTAGGCACTGACCTTTTCCTCGAATGCGTCAACATCGTGCATCGTCAACACGAGGTCGATTGAGAAGCCATCAATGATCTTTGCGCGCAGTTTCTTTCCGTAGTCGTTGCGCATCCAGCGGTCAGCGCAGATGAACACAAGTCCACCGCGGTCCGTCAAAGTTTCAAGGCCTATGTCAAAGAAGGCAATGTAAATGTCAGCTCTGCCACCCATTGCCGTCGACACTTTCCGGTACTTGTCGGCCTTATCGCCAATGTCTTCGAGACGGATGTACGGAGGGTTGCCAACAATGACGTCAACTGAGTTAGGGAAATGGGGTGTGAGGAGGTAATCGGCTCGGATCAAACTCTCTAAAAGGAACATTTCGACGGATAGGTCGTCCCATCCCTCTTCTCGGAGAAGTTGTGACATCTTTGCGTGGAGGATGCTGATGTTCTTTTCTTGGATCTCGTAGACACGAAACGTCTCAGTGGCCTCGCTCAAGGTCCTCCCATGAGCTTTCAAGGAGTCACTCAGTCGCTTGAGCGCAGGCACCACGAATGCGCCGGTCCCAGCCGCAGGCTCGACGAAGCGGATAGACGCTAAGTCCTGCTTCGAGCTGTAGTTCGCCTGATCAAGCATGAACTCAACGACCCACGGCCGTGTCAAAACCTCACCGTGGTACTCATTCAGCTGCTTACTTTCGGCCGGCATGGCCAAAGATTAGGCCTCGGCTCTGACGTTTTCGATTCTTTCTCAGTGGTAACGACCGTGGATTCCATCAATCCGAGCAGCAAATCCCTATCTACGGGCGGGAGATCCCAACCTTCTTGCGCTACCGCGTTGAGTGCGCACGGTCCCGAGCATGAGTAATTGCCATAGTGACGTGCCGCGTGAAGCCACCTTCACGGTCGCCGAGCTGCTTCGGGGCGTGTTTGACGGAAGCATCCACCTTTCGAAGTATCAGCTTCTTCTTTTGGATGCCGATGATTCTGGTGCTTGCTCACTTTCGTTTCAACGAGTGTCAGGAACGACGTTTAACGTCGGTACTGAAGAAGAGGGAGCAAGTAGTGACGAACAGTAATCAAACATCCACCGGGATCTCGACGCTTGTTGTGTCTCGGAACTCTGGTCAGCACAGCAAGGTGGCTCGGGAGCTCGCGGCTCGCGAGTTGCACGCGGCGGTGGGGGAGCTGAAGGCGCTTACGGGGCAGGACCTGAGCAGTGAGATTCCCTCTGAGCAGGCGCTCATCCAGAAGTTACGTAGCGCGGAACGCCAGAAATCTAAGACCCCTGCCGGTAAGTCCTTTTCGAATGAGTACGTGTTGGAGCACTTGCCGGTGAGTAACGCTGCGGTGTTAGTCAGTACGGGGACGGGCGTGAAGCTTGACCAATCGCTCTCTCAACCGTTCTTGAAGCACGTGGGCGAGGTCGTGATGACGCTGCGACCGGAGCTGCTGTTCGTGCACCGCTTAGACAGGCTTTTTAGGCACGAGCTTGCGTGCGCGCAGCTGCTTATGATTTTGAAGGAGACTGGATGCGAACTGGCCGACGGTGAGTTGGGTTATCAGGCACCCGGATCTATCGGCAGTCTGATGACCCTTATTCGTAGCCATGGCTCTGCCGATGAGGCCAAACGCATCCCGAAAAAGACACGAGACGGAATGACTGCCAGAACGGGAGCTTCAATGAGTGCCACCTCGGTTTCCTACGCCGGTGGGGTGACGCCGCCACCGGGACTGACTGTGATTCGTACGCGGTCCCAACTAGGAACAAAAGGAGAGGCGGTGTTGTTTTTTGACCGACCCTCGGATCTACCGGATTCCTCACTGGTGGCGTACGGCAGGCCCGAAGTGAAAATTAACGGTCAGCTCGTCGATCAGGTTTTAATCGTGCGCGAAATACTCGCCACTTTGGGTAAGCCTGGGTATGGAATCGCTCAAGTCGCGCGCAACGCCATGAAGCGCGGGTTCTCCACGCATAAGCTGAGAATCATGCACGGCATGAGCGAGCGGTGGCAGGACCATGCACGAGCGGATAGCCCAGGGACAGCCATCCGCGCCGTCATCAGCAACCTTGACTTTTACGAGACAGGCGTGTTCACCGCCAAACTCGGCATTCAAGGCATCGACGACCTGAAGATCACATCCTGCTTCCCCGATGAGAAAGCTTGGGCGACACCGGAAGACTTCACAAGGATCCACGAGTACCTCAAAAACACGAAGGGTGGGAGCCCAGCAACCCGCGGGCTAGTCGGTGTTGAAGTCACCACCCAGCACGGCGTCGGCTACCTGCGAAAAGCCCCCGCAGGTGTAGACCCCACCGGCAGCGGCTACATCGTCCGCGCAAAGAAAGGAACGAAACTGCGCGCGTGCCTGACCGTGATCCCGCACCAACTACTCGCCGAGAGCATCGTCGAAGGGCTCATCAAGAAAGCCGAAACCACCTGGATTCCCCTCGAACTGAGTGAAACACCCGAGATCGGGAACCTCCAAGCCAAGATCGCGAGCGCCCAGCGCCAACTCGACACCCTGAACGCGAAAGCAGAGCAGCTTCTCGAGACCGTCGTGAGCGGAGAAGTCACCGGCGAGCTCCTCGAGGACCTGAACAAGAGATACGACAACCTGAAATCCGGCCCAATCGCGTCGCAGGCCGCCACCGTCGCCCGCCTCGAAACGGACCTGGCCGAGCTCAGCGCCAAGATGGCCGAAGTTAACCGCGGAGTGGAAGACTCCGTGCTTCTCGAACTCGTCGCGAGCTTGCGCGATCCTAAAAACACGAGGTGGAACGACCTGTGGAAGAAGTCCGTGACAATCGATATTCAGCGCCGACCAATCACTATTCACGGACACCATGGCACCAAGGTGAGCTTTACAGGTGTCTTGCGTATCGCCGGAGCCGGCCACATTTTCGAATCACCATTCGAGGGTTCGTTCCTCACCGGGGCAGCCAGCGAAGTGCAGACGAAAGTCAACCAAGCAATCGAGAACCTACGAGACGGGATTCCCTACCCGCAGCAAACTGACATCACTCAGAAGAGGCAACTACGCGCAGCGGTCGCGAAAGCATTAGGGCTTAAGGGCGGTCAGTATCGGCTACTCGGAACAACCAGCCAGGAAGAGTTACGGGGCATTGTGATTAGCGTGACTTCGAAGAACTCGAGTGCGCCGCCGGTGTGAAGTAACACGACTCACACGCCCATCTACTGATTCACTTGGCTTGTTGTCGACCTGCCCTCTGCCGTACACAATCTAGTGACCCAATGATTCCGCTGCTCCTGTTGAAGCTCTTACCTCAAGCAGCTTTTGGAAGTTTTTTGGTGGCAAGGGAAGAGAAAAATCCTGAAACCCACTCAATGGCTTCTTCATGCACGCGAACCGCCTCCGTGTAACCAACGCCGAACTCGGTCTTCGTGGGCCGGAGTGCCTGATCGATCTCCTCGAGGAACTCGAGCCACTTTCGTTCCGCGTTGAAAGCGTCACGACCGATCTCGAACCGGTGCAGTTTCAAAACCGTTCCTAGCCCGTTGGACTTATGCTCCGTCAGGCGGTTCTCAAGGTTCGAATCGTTGGAGATCCCCACCTTTAAGAAGTCTTCACCCCGGACCGCGTACAGGTGGGCTGGCTTGTCGTAATGGAACCCAACGCCGAAAAGCTCTTGGCAGTACGCGCACCCAACTCCACGCTGGAAGTGGTTGGATCTAATCCAGTACGAGTGTTCTTCTTCGCACTTCACGCGCAGCCACATTCGGTTACCGCCTCTACCTTCACCACCTTCTTTGCGGAGTTCATGATCAAGGAACTGGTACCCGTTAGCTTTAGCGAACGCTTTCGCGCGCTCCAAAGACTTGCGGACTATCCCTTCTGAGATCCTTTCCCCTTTTCTTCGCGGGCACGCGTGGTTACCAGAGCGCAATCCGTCAAGGCGAACGCTGTGCTCTCGACCGCAGTGACCGCATAGGCACAGAACGGGACTTTTTACCCCTCGGTACTTCCCCATTGGGGTGAAGCCCGCCATCTTCAACTCATTGAGAGCTTCGCGAGTCCGCTTTTCTGCTCGTTCTCTCACACGGACCTGGTGGGGTTGCGTCTCACTGAAGATCACGCTGCGGCAGTGGCTGCAACCAGAGTTCTTGTGAATCACATTGGCCGCTCTTGGGTATGTGTCTTTCCCACAGTTCAAGCAGCGGCACTTCCACTTCGCTGCCGAGCCTGGGTACGCCTCGAGCGGCTCTAACCCAACGGCCAAGAACTTGCCGATCACGATCGCGCTATCGAGTTTCTTCGAACCGACTCTCCGGCAGTACGCGCAGGGGGAGTACCCCGCATGTCGGACCTCTTTGAGGTTCGGGGATCCGGGCTGACCGCACTTGAGGCACACACCTGGCCAGGGCTTATTACTACCGGGGTACGGGATTGAGGGGAGGAAATCTCTCGCCAGCATCATGCCTACCGCGACCGCATCTTCAGTGTCGATCTGTGAGCAGTGCCGGCAAGGCCTCACCACGACCGTTAGGCGCCTTTGGCCGTTCACTGTTTCGTACTTGAAGACTTTGCTGTGTCGTGGCTTGCCCGGTTGCCCGCACTTCAAGCAAACCCCAGGCCACGGTGTTCCGTTACCTGGGTAAGGGGTGGAGGGTGAGAAGTCCAAGGCCATGAAGCGCCCAATGCGAACGGCCTCATCCACTTTGGATCCTGAGCAGTACTGGCAGGGCGAAGCGTTATGGGATCGAACTTCGATGTAACGGGGCGTGCCTGGTTGCCCGCACTTCAAGCACACACCCGGCCAGGGTTTAGTGCCACCCGGGTACGGGGTTGACGGCTCAAAGCCGGCATCGAGCATCACTTTGCGCGCTGCGTGTTCCGTCACCGTTCTCGGCATCGAACTCCTTCCCGCTGTTGGACGGATCAGGTTCTGGGCTAGTTCCTCGAGGGTCTGTGGCTAGGCACGGTTGATATTCCCTCTTGGGGGCCTCGTAAAACCAAGTGACACAAAAGTGCCTTCTTTGTGTCACTTGATCGTTTCCGGTTTGGCATCTCTCGGAGCGGGGCATAACTGCCGTACCGAGAGAGAAGGAGTATTGGGAGCCCTCATGGACACCACGACGATTAACCCGGATGCTGTGGAGCGTGCCTACCGCACCCTCGCCGCGAGCGTCAGTGACTCTGACTTCTACCGCTTTGTTAGTGCGCGTACCAGTGGCGATAACGAGTGGCTGGAAGCCGCTTAACCATGCGCACGAGAAGCTGGTAGCAGATGCCTCGACCTAGGAAGAGTTTTTGCCCTGAGTGTGGTGCTAGGGGATTGGAGATTTTGTGGGGGTTGCCGGACGGACCGCCGGAGCGTGGTTTCGCCAATGGCGGGTGCATTTACAACTCGATGGTTGATCCGGACTTCGTGTGCCCGGAGTGTGACCACGAATGGCGCTTGGATGACTAAACGGCTACTTCTCCTCATCTAAGTTTGGGAAGGTAAGCCTTGGAAAAGGGAGCGCGGGAGTGGGTCTGGGCCCCGTATCGTTAGCGTCGGATTAACGGGGAGCAATAGGGGTGTGGAGCAAAGTCACAGAAGCATCTCAGTGAATGTTGGCGGTCCCGGGCAATGCTGTTACTGAAAAGGTCGAGAGTGAGTTGAGTCGCGGTGAGTAAAGCGGAGTACAAGGTGAGCACCCTTGTAGACATGATCGATTCAGGGGCCTTACAGCTTCCTGAGATGCAGCGGCAGTACGTGTGGAGACAAGCCAAAGTTCGCGATCTCCTTGATTCCCTGTACCGCGGTTACCCATCCGGAATCATTCTGGCTTGGAACGCCCCCCATGACTCAGAGGTAGAAACCCGAGCCTTTGCAATCGCAGCAAACAAGGATGAAGCCGCCAACCTTCTATTGCTCGACGGTCAGCAGCGTCTAACGTCCCTTTCCTCGGTTCTGCGAGGGGAACCCGTTTATGTCAGGGGCCGCAAGACACCCGTTGAGATTCTGTTCAACCTTGATCATCCGGACGACTTAACGTTCATTACCGAAGTGAACGAGGACGTCGAGAGTGACGATGATCTTGATGAAGCCGACGAAGCTGACCTCGATCCAATGGAGAGAGTGAACAAGCGAGCGTTTCATGTAGCCAACAAGGCAGTCGAGTCACTCCCCAACTGGGTCAAAGTGAGTGACGTTTTTTCCAAGCCGGATTCCGAAATCTTCGCGCAGACTGGCGTTACAGGATTCGACGACCCACGCTATGAACGCTATTCCGAACGACTGTCGCAACTACGAGGGATCAAGGATTACATTTACCGCGCGGAGATCCTCGAGCGGGAAAAGTCTTACGAAGAAGTTACTGAAATCTTTGTGCGCGTGAACTCGCTTGGTGCCAAGCTTCGGGGCTCAGATTTGGCACTCGCACAGATCACGGCTCGCTGGAAAGGATCCTTGAGTCTCTTCTTGGATTACCAGTCCCGTGTTCAGGAAGTGGGTTTCGATCTTGATCTTGGAGTTCACCTGCGCGCATTGATTTCCATCATCACCGGCCAGGCGAAGTTCCTTACGGTGGGCAGTCTAAGTAAAGAACGGTTGGAAGCGGGGTGGGAGCGAACGCAACGAGTTTTTGATTTCGCGACTGCTTTTGCGGAGAAGAACCTTCAGATCAATAGTCGAGCTCTGCTGTCATCGCCGCTACTACTAGTCACCACGGCTTACTGGGCTGATCAAAGGAACCTGGAGATTTCTCCAGAGGAGGCCGCTGCCTTTAAGCGCTGGTTCCTAATCGCTAACGCAAAGGGTCGATACTCACGTGGCTCCTCGGATTCGCTACTCGATCAGGATTTGGCGATTTTGCGTAACGGTGGCGGGGCAGCGGAGTTACTGCAACGACTCGCACAGCAGTTCGGACGTTTGGGCTTCGTGGCATCTGACTTGCTTGGTCGTAATACTCAGAGTGGAGTCTTCAAGGCAATGTTTCTGATGTTCCAAGAGCAGGGCGCTGAAGATTGGGCAACATCACTTCGACTCAGTCCCAAGCATCCAAACCGCGCGGACAAGATTGAGTTCCATCACATCTTCCCGAAAGCCTTCTTGAAGGAGGAGCGTAAGGACCTTCAAGACAATGACATTAGTGACATTGCCAACTATGCCTTTGTTGGGGCGAAAACGAACAAGCAGATCAGTGCCAAATCGCCGGCCACTTATCGAGGTGATTACCCCGAGACTCGATTGAAAGCGCAGCTGGTCGATTTCGAAGCGTGGGGTGATAGCGGGGCGGACTTTGAGCACTTCTTGGAACAGCGTCGTGAGGCAATCGTGCGAGATCTCAATGTCTTCGTTGGGCTGGAGCCGTCGACATAAGTTGGGTCCTCACGGAGTTGTCGTCAGCTCTCCCATAAGCCCGAATCAGAAGGCGTCTTTTTGTTCCACTCCTTCACGAGCCCTTTCAAAATCCTGTTTCAATACGGATTGCTTCAAGTCAACGGTCGGGTAGGGCTTCGTTACCCATTCCCGGATTAGTGCGAATCTGTGAGGTTTGGAATGCTTTCTAAAGGAGGTCGATGTGCCTAGGAAGATTCCCGCAAAGGATGCGACCTGGTCCCGAGTGAGCAAGTTCGCCCTGTCCTTCAATGGGTACGAGGAACTTGGCGATGAGTGCGCAGACATCGCGAACTCAACTTCCGCAGAATGGGATGCCACAGGCACGCTGCCGACCGACATACGAGTCCTTCGCGGCTGCTTGTTCTTTGAGCAACGCCGGACCGGCATGGGTATGCCCTTCGACTTCTCTCCAGGTGACGCATGGACAGGAGATCAGCCTGGTTACGAAGACTGGGTGAGGTACATCAAGGCCCTGGTCGAAGAAATCCGCGTGCAAAACGGGGGAGATGTCATTCGTGACGGGTGATTGATTCACCCATTTCCCTGATCGTGATCGAGTGAAAGCACTGGGGAACGGTTGTGGTGACAAGAACTCGCCTTGTGTCATTTTCTTGTGTCAGGGAGCAAGAGGATGGAGATACGCGTTTGACACAGCTCCGTCCCCGTGAGGGGTGAGCCTTTAGAAACCGCCTCGCGCGTTAAAAACCTCACTCTTGATCAACGGGACCAAGTGAGAGGTGAGGGCAGTAAGAAAGGCCTCATCTACACCGGCGTCAAGGTCATCATCTTGAACCACCTCGGTCGGGAAAGGGGCGTTCTCAAGGTCGTACTCATCAGAGGGCTGAAGGAGCAAGAAGGATAAAGGCTCATCGTCCCGTTGATTGATGTGGAGCCAATTGGAGGCGTCGCCGTGGACCATGAGCAGGGCATCCGAAACGCAGGTCACGCCCAGGAAGCGGTCCTCGTCATCGGTGAAGAAGTCGATCGCGAAAGTGCCCTCCAATCGATCATCTTCAACACTGAGTAGCGCGATTGTTTCCACTCCAACGGAAAGGTGACGGTATCCAGCGGTGGCGTAAACCGGCGTGGGGCGCTCATCGGGGAGGCCAAAGGAGGTGGGGCCAAGGTTAGGGAACTTGTCGGAGATACGTAACCAAGCAGGTGTTTCGAACAAAGCGGTCATCGGGCCTTGTCCTCTTCCGTGAGCCGGTTTGTGATTTTCTGCTTCTTTTGACTGGTCATGTACTCACTTGTGCCGAGATCGATGGATTACGCCACTAGGTGTGGGACGACTTGAGGGGGAAATTTCAGATTTTTTCGCAGGGCTCGTATTTGAGCCCTGGAGACACTTGCATTAGCGCTCGCGCTGCGCACTGTTGTTGCGTATGAGTAATGAAGCGGAAAGTGACAGCACCGCTGTCCTGGTGATTGCGGAGGAGCCCCAGGCCGCCTTTACCGGTGGGACCTTGATTCCTTTTGCCAGGCGAGAGTGGGAGGTTCTCAGGGAGCTGGTCGAGGTTCCCGGACACGTGAAGACCACGGAAGAGCTCTCCCGCGGCAATCCAGGGGCGGCGAAATACGTCTGCACGAGACTACGCAGAAAACTGGGTGGTTATGGGCTTGAGGACGTCCTCATTCATCACCGTGGGTGGGGGTATCGGTACATCGGGCGAGTGGTATTCGTGCGCACGATCCAGGACGCGGTCTCCGGCTGACGCGCCGCGCGGAGGCGCTGCTGGTGGGTGCGTGTGCGACAAAAGGGGTTCTTTTGTTTCACTTTTGCCCCGGCTGGACGGGATGGGTTTACGCTCCGGTGAGCCGGAAGGCAGTGGTCCGTGAGGGGGAGCCAAGTTCGTGAGTGAGTCTGAATTGAGTGAAGCCGAGGATCCTTCAACGGACCCTGCGCGGCTGGCTGAGCTGGCTGCCAGCGATTACGTAGACGTCCGTGATGCTGCTTTGTTGAATCCTTCGTGCACGCAAGAGGTTCGTGAAGCGTCGAACTTGGTGTTTGTGCTCGCGCTTGAAAAGTTCTTGTATTACGACACTTGCATCACCTTTGACTTCACTGTCAATGAAGTCCTCCAAGAATTGTGGGTTGCAGGCCTGGTTGATCTTGAAGACGCCTACAACTTCTTGAATTGCACTCAAAGTGACAGTTTTATAGGACACCAGTTGGAACACGATGATGATCTTGTTTGGATTGGGGCAGGTGTTCCAGATTGGTGGAATACCTGGTCAGTCATTGAAGACTTTCTTGGAGACGAAGCCGTGGTTGACGCGCTCAACTCTGGAGATTGCTTTGCGCCCTGGGTTGCTAATTCCGTGGAAGAAATTGAACGATTTGAAAGCGGCGCCAAGAGGGTTCAAGTGCGTCAAGCCGAAGTGGGCCTGGAAACGATAGTTAACCCTGTCACTCGCGGCGAAAGGTTGGTCGAACTTTCAGAATTCTGGATTGATGATGCCCGGCAAAAGGCGCGTGAAGAGAATCCGCGTCTTACCGTCCTCGCTCTGGCAGGTCTAGCCAGGAATCCCAATTCCCCGTTATCGCTCCTGGAGCGCCTGGTGCATCACGACAATGTGGCCGTGCGCTCGCTTGTAGTTCGAAACCCCGGAATCAATGAAGAAATCCTGGAGACGGCAAAAGCGAATGGCGTCAACATGGAGCTCCTAGAAGAGCTCTCCTTAAGGCAGGAGGACGACGACTGGTCCGACTGTGAAGGGGAAGAGATGAATCCCTTGTATGCGGAGTTTCATGTCGGAAGCGAGTTGCTTTCAGTCGAAAGCTTCCGTGAGAGATACGCGTCCACGATCGCTGAAATGGAGGGACAAGGCCTTTTGGATTCGAATGGTCGACCCGCCTACGACTCGCTTACGCAAACGATTGACCACTGGTTCGTCCGGGACATGGATGCTCCGTATGCGGCTCGTTACTTCACTGAGTTGGAAGCGTAGAGAAATGGCAATGAGTCAGTACGATCCGCGGGTTCCGGTTTGCATCTTGATCGGCACGGGGAGGAGTCAACATGAAGTTTTGTTCTGAGTGCGGCGCGAAACTGGCGGGGGAGATTCCCAAGTTCTGTGGCGAGTGCGGGCACAAGTTGGCCTGGTCTGATTCGGCATCCAGGGGTCCGGACCGGGACGGCCAGTCGCACACAACAACGATCGGAAATGCAAATATGAGTGTGTGGTACTGGTTCAACAAGACGCAACGTGGCTATTGG